>Ga0153922_1000436_pt1 | contig 17147 bp, 13 predicted proteins | sample TSNJ006MetaG_FD_104723 | JGI IMG/M metagenome (GOLD analysis project Ga0153922, IMG submission 104723) | Attine ant fungus gardens microbial communities from New Jersey, USA - TSNJ006 MetaG | ecosystem: Host-associated > Fungi > Mycelium > Unclassified | place: USA: New Jersey, Brendon T. Byrne...
CATCTGACTGCGTCTGATCATCTGTTCCTTCAAATAATGGGGGGCGGGTACCACTCTGCTCTCTGCCAGATCAGCCAGCGCATCGGCCCAATCATCATGCCGAACGATATTCTCCATGACTTCCTCAGAATCCTGTAGTCCCAGCTCTCCGTCCAAAAACTGTTGCAGTGAATCTCTGTCAACGTGCATCTAACCACTCCTTCCCATTCGTTTTTTTAGCATTGCTTTCGCTCGGTAAACTTGTGTCTGTATCGTTTTTACATTTTTGCCGGTCTTTGTAGCTATTTCCTGAACAGAAAGTTCATGGCAAAAATGAAGGATGCTAATATCCCGGTATGGATTGTCTAGTTCCTGGCACAGACCAAAGACTTGCTGCTTCGCTTCCTGATGCAGATAGCATTCCTCAGGCGTAGCTTCCTGCGCCGGCATCTCCCGGAAGAAGATTTCCTCGGTGGGAATGCTTCGTCTTCCGGCCCTTTTTAAAAAATCCAGACATTTATTACCGGCAATCTTACATAGCCAGGCTTTTTCATATTTTCCATCAAAGTCAGAAAGTTTTTTATATGCGGATAAGAAAACTTCCTGGGTAATATCCTCTGCATCAAAGGGATTTCCCACTGCTTTGCAGCAAATGGTGTATACCAGATTCTGATACTGGTCGATGAGATATTCAAAATAATCCTGCTGACTGATTCTATCCGCCTCCCTTCCCTTTGACTCCATGCCGCTTTTCTCTGTTCATCTATAATAACGAAACAGGAACGGCTTTGTCTTCAAAATTTTGAAACTTTTTGTCAAAAATGCAAAAAGGACACTGTCACTTAAAAATTTACGCCTAATGTTTGATGGAATAGTAGTTGGCAGAGCGAACGCGGCAGAGGTACTGTACTGTTTGCAAAACCAGAGCATGAGCTGCTAAAGATACTGGCCCCGATGGAGCCGGTATCTTTAGCAGCTCATGCTCTGGTTTTGCAAACAGTACAGTACCTATCCCAGTACACAGCGGCGTCCTTCATTTACGCTCAAAATCATATTTTACATACGCATCAACTTTCGGCTGAGACGAGCATCCTGATACAAACTCATTCGTCAAAAAAGCATCCACCAGCTCTTCCATCAGCTTATTTCCAATGGTAAAAGCGCCTATGCAGGCAATATTGGCATTATTACTCAGGCGGGCTCTTTTCGCTGAATAGGTATCGGAAATTAATGCGGCATAGGCTCCTTTCACCTTATTGGCAGCAATGGAAACGCCTATCCCCGTACCGCAGATCAGGATTCCCCGATCATACTCTTTTGCGGCAACTGCTTTTGCTACCCTCTCAGCCACATGTGCATAAATTGTATCTTCACTGCCAAAATCCTTAATTTCACCGTACCCTTTCTCTTTGATATGCTTTATAATATTTTCCTTCGCCTGCTGTGCATTCAGATCGCATCCAATGACAATTTTCATCTTCTTTTCCCTCCCGGAATCATGCGGACCGTACAGACAGGATACCATCTGCCATGGATGAAAGGATTAGACAGCAGGATGTGGCTCCGGCATCAAGTACCCCTTTGGAACGCTCGCCCAGGCGGCTGGAGCGCCCGAATTTTGCAACCATATCCTTTGTAGAATCCCTGCCTGTTTCTGCAGCCTTTTTCATCAGTGGAAGCGCTTCTTCAAAGGTTTTTACCTCTGCCGCCGCTGCATTCATGACATCAACTGCAGGCGAAAGTGTATCCACCAGTGTTTTATCCCCTACTTTGGCCTCTACAATTCCAAACAGGCCATTTAATCCCGATTCCAGCATCTTGGCAAAATCCGCTACTGTAATATTTTCCAGGCCCGCTCCCGCTTCTGACATTTCCATAAAAACGGTTCCATAAATAGGCCCCATAGATCCTCCGATTTCATTCATCAATATAATTCCCAACTCTTCAAGCCCCTCGGTGAAAGAAAGCTCCTGCTCTTTAAATCTAGACTGAAAAACCGTAAATCCTTTATTCATATTCATACCGTGATCTCCGTCACCAATCAATCCGTCAACCTCAGCAAGATACCCCTTGTTATCTTGAATGCTTTTTACCATTCTCAGCAAAATTGGTTTGCCATTACTATTTCTAAATGAATCCATAAACACACCTCGTAAGTAAGAATCTTTAGTTCTGCTTCAGCCCCATGCTGTATGCAGGCATATCCACCAGTTCCCTTAACTCCTCATCCAGATTCATAACCGTTAAGGTTGCGCCGCTCATCTCCAGGGAAGTAAAATAATTTCCGACATATGCACGGTGAATATGAATCTTCTGCTTGTTCATTATCTTTTCAATTTCATCATACAGAACATATAATTCCATAACCGGCGTAGCACCCAGCCCCGATACAAGAACCACCACATCATCCCCTGGCCCATACGGATAATCCGGAAGAACAACGTCTGTCATTCTCCTTGCCATCTGGGCGGCAGACTCCAAAGGAACTACTTCAATACCTGGCTCCCCATGATGTCCAATGCCGACTTCCATCGTTCCTTCTTGAATTTCAAAATTTGGATGTCCTACCGCTGGAAGCGTACAGGGCATTAATCCGATTCCAACCGAACGGGTATGGTCAATCGCCTTCTGGGCCGCTGCGATTACCTCGTCGAGACTTCCACCCTGGGCTGCCTTAGCACCGCCAACTTTCCACATCAGTATTTCACCGGCCACGCCGCGCCGTTTTTCCCGCTGATCCTTCGGCGCGGACGCCACATCATCATTGGCAACCACGGTTTTGATTGTAATTCCTTCCTTCTTTGCCATTTTAACTGCCATCTTGACATTCATGTTGTCACCGGAATAGTTTCCGTACAGACAGGCAACACCTTTTCCCTGGTCAGCTGCTTTTGCCGCTTCCAAAAAAGCCATCGCTGTCGGAGACGAAAAGATCTCCCCCACAGCAGCAGCATCGCACAGATTTTTTCCCACATATCCCACAAAAGCCGGTTTGTGGCCAGAACCACCGCCTGTAATAACTCCTACTTTATCGTCTGCAATATTTTTCGCTTTTACAACCCGTTTACTCTTGGTGCCTTCTACAATATTGACATGGGCCTTTAGAAAGCCTTCCAGCATTTCATCCACAATATCATCCGGGTTATTTATGATTCGCTGCATGATCATCCTCCTGCTCTGTAAAACTCATGGTTTGTCTGCATCTGTTTTTGACTCTCTGTCCCCACTGCATCTTCACATTTCTCTCTATGGTACAAGTATTACCTTCAGTGCACCGTCTTTTCCTGTTTCCGCAAGCTCGAAGCCTTCCTCCCATTGGTCCAGAGAAAATTTATGCGTTACCACGTTGTCTGTCGGCAGCTTTCCGTTCCCAATCCATTCAATCACTGTTTCATAACAGAAAGGACTTAAATGTGATCCTAGCAGATTCAGTTCCTTACGGTCACTGATGATGCTCCAATCTACAGTTACCGGATCCTTGAACACACTGAATTCCACAAAGGTTCCCATTTTTCGGATTGCTTCCAGTCCCTGCTGTACGCTGGTCGGATGACCGGTTGCTTCTATGTAGATATCACATCCATAACCATCCGTCATCTCCCGAATACGGCTGACCACATCCTCTCTGGCCGGATTCATTATAAGGTCGGCGCCAAACTCTTTTGCCTTCTCAAGACGCTCATCCTTCATATCCAGAACAATAAAGTTTTTCGGATTACACTGGCGGATTGCCCCGACCATTCCAAGCCCCAGCGTTCCCGCTCCGGACAGTACCACCGTATCACGGTTTTTGATATTCGCCCGCTCCACACAGTGGAAAGAACACCCGAATGGCTCCACCAGTATCGCCTTTTCGATTGGCATATTAGCAGGCACCAAATAGGGAATTGCTTCCTTCGTCAGCCGCACATATTCGGTCATTCCGCCGTTGGTATTATTCTGGAATCCAAACAAATCATGCTTTTCACACATCCAGTGCTGTCCGGTTTTGCAGAAACGGCATTTTTGGCAAGGTACTATCTGTTCCGGACAGATGCGATCCCCGATTTTCCAGCTTCCCCTTACATTGGAACCGATTTCCACAACCGCTCCTACAAATTCATGACCCGGAATCATAGGTGCCTTGATATATGGGGGATTTCCGTCTCCGCCCCAAAAGCTGGGTGCCCCTTTAAATGCTTTCACATCTCCGGCACAGATCCCGCAGGCTTCCACCTTCAGAATCATCTCTCCTTCACCGGCATGGGGAGTTTCCACCTCACTCAATCTGTAATTTCCCGGGGCATATGCCACCAGTGCTTTCATCTTTTTCGGTATCTTTATACGTTCCATTTCTTTTCCTCCCATTTCAACCGATTTTATGATTTTAGACAATCACGCTGTCTTTTTATTGTTACTTCCCTGCAGATAAATGGCTGCGAGAACAATAAGACCTTTAATCACCTGCTGCAAATACGCCGAAACGTTGATCAGGTTCATAATATTGCTTATCATGCCGATGATGAAGATACCAACCAGGGTTTTCACAGCATCTCCTTTGCCTCCGTTCAGATTGGCGCCTCCGATGACAACCATCGCAATTGCATCCAGCTCAAAGCCCTCGCCAAACAGCGGGGAACCTACACCGGTTCTTGCACATCCCAGAACGCCCGCTAGGGCACACAGAAAGCCGGCAATCATATAAACGCTGAATCGGTAGGTATTGACACGCAGGCCTGCAAGCCGCACCGCTTCTGCATTCGAACCGATCGCCTTTATAATCCTGCCGTAAGAGGTAAAGCGCAGCAGGAAGAAAATCACAAGAAAGACAATGATCAAAAACCATACCAGGATGGGAAGCCACAGAAAATATCCTGTACTGATTGCTTTAATACCCTCAGCCGTAACGCTGATCGGTGCGCCTTTGGACCAGATATATGCAAATCCCCGTCCTACCGTCATCATGGCCAGTGTTACAATAAATGCAGGCAGCTTTTTAAAAACGATAAAAAAACCATTTGCTGCTCCCATGGCGACTCCAAGAGCAAGTGCCATGAACACTGCAGATTCTATCGGCATTTTCTGCCGTGTTGCAATTACAGATACAATAACATTAGCCGCACCGCAGATTGATCCCACAGAAAGGTCAATGTCTCCTGTAAGGATTACAAGAAGCATTCCCATAGTGATCACTCCAATGATCGTATTCTGCTTCAACAGATTTGTGATGTTCTGCATAGTATAAAAGTTAGAAGAAAGGATGCAGCATACAGTAATCATTCCAATGAACACAAGATAAGTGTTATTTTTCAGGAGCCATGAGATTACCTTTTTGCTGTTGTTCCTGCTTCCTCCAGCCATATTTGTATTTGTACTCATACTTTTTCCTCCATGCTGTATTGATTCAGGATTTTACTCCGGCAGACAGTCCGATTATATTGCTCTTTTCAATTTCCTCCGCCTTAAGTTCTCCCATAACCCTGCCCTGACCGATCACGATGACAATGTCACACATTCCCACGATTTCTTCAATCTCAGATGAAACAAAGATAACTGCCAGACCTCCCGCCACCATTTCATTGATAATATTATAGATTTCAACTTTTGCCCCGACGTCCACACCGCGGGTCGGTTCATCCAGTATCACCACCTTGTTATTAATATACAGGGTCTTGGCAATACTGACTTTTTGCTGATTTCCGCCCGAAAGCGAGGATACCGGATGATGAATACTTCCGCATTTAATCATAAAATCATTTACTTTCTTTGTTACCGCCTTCACTTCTTTTTTTCGGTCCAGAACACCCAATCTCCGTGAAACAGACCGAAGATCTGATAAAGTAATATTTTCTCTGATTTCAAGATCAAGCAGCACTCCGTCATCCTTTCTGCTTTCGGAAAGATAATTGATTCCATATCTCATGGCATCATGGGGATTTCTTATTTTCACTTTCTTGTTTTCCACATAAATTTCTCCACCGTCTCGCTTATCGGCTCCAAATACCAACCTCACACTTTCTGTCTTTCCACTGCCCAACAAACCGGCTATACCCAAGACTTCTCCACTGTGCACGGAAAAAGAGATGTCCTTCACCACATTTCCCCGCCTCAGGTTTTCAACCCTTAAAACCTCTTCTTTAATCTCAATATTTTCACGCCTGGGATAGTAAGTATCCGGGTTTCTCCCAATCATCTCCCCCACAAGACCATCTCCATCAATCTCTCCGCGTCTGAAGTTGCTCTTCTTTTCACCGTCACGAAATACCGTGATGCGGTCCGAAAGGGCAATTACGTCTTCCAGCCGGTGTGAGATGTAGATAATCGTAGCGCCTTTCGCTTTGAGATTTTTTAGGATTTCAAACAACATCTGCGTCTCATAAGGCGATAACACTGCCGTAGGTTCATCCAGAATCAACACATTGATATCTTCTGAAAATGCCTTGGTGATTTCCACAATCTGCTGATACGCAACGCTTAAATTCCCCACCACCTCTGTTGGATCAATATCGAATCCCACTTCAGAAATCAGGTTTTTTGTTTTTAGGTTCAGTTTTTTCCATTTTACCAGTCCGCCTTTTTCTGAAAGCCTGTGGATAAAAATGTTCTCTGCAACCGTACAGTCCTGCGCAAGGGCAAATTCTTGATAAATCACCCCGATTCCCTGCTTTTTCATATCGAAAGTACTCTTTGGATCCACCTTTTTCCCATTTATCAGAATTTCTCCGCTATCCCGCATATAGGCTCCTGAAAGAATTTTGATCAGGGTGGATTTACCCGCACCGTTTTCCCCGACAATTGAATGGATTTCTCCCGGATAAAACTGTACTGTTACATCTTTTAATGCATGAACGCCGCCAAAGTTTTTATTAATATGCCGCATTTCCACACTACAATTTTCGCTCATACAATCCCTCCACTTATATACCCGGCATCCTCCTGTTTCGGGGATGCAGGGTATATAACAAAAATCAGTCTCCTCAAATTACCAGTATGCTGTACCGCTCATTAGAACATCGCATCCGGATCATAGTAATCCATTACATTATCCCTGGCGATACATGCGCTTTCGGTATATGTGACATCCGGGAAATCCGTATTCCCATTAAAATACTGTTCTGCACTCTGCACCGCTATTTCAGCCTGCTGCACAAAGCTATTAAGACCAGTAGCATAATTATCTGCGCTCTGAATCAATTCCAGCGCTTCCTTCTGTGCATCTGCTGTGGAAGCAAAGATGATCTTGTCTGCCATTCCGCGCTCTTCAAGAAGGCTGTAAACAGGCAGCGTCATAACATCCGCCTCAGAAATAATCACGTTAAAATCAATATTTCTTGCCAGCACATCCTCCATGCCGGATATAGAAGTATCCGCATACCAGTCCGTATACAACTGTGCCACGATTTCAACACTGCACTCGCCATCTGTCTGAAGCCTGCTCTCCGTAATCCCTTCCAGCACGCCCTCTCTTCTGAGCTCACAGATATGCTCGCCTTTTACGCCGGATATGATCACCGCTTTAATCGGTCCCTTTACTTTACCGGCAACCCATTCACCAACCAGGTATCCATTCTGACGATTATCCGCTGTAATGGTTGTCAGAAGCTTTGCCTCATCACTCAGCACATTATCAAGTGCAATTACAGGAGTGCCGCCTTCTACAACTGCATTAATCGTAGGTGTCAGCATCTCCGGATCCGTTGTATTCACGAAGATCAGATCACAACTCTGAGCCGCCAAATCTTCCATATCTGAAATCTGCTTATTGATATCCCCATTTGCATCTGTTACAACATATTCCCAGCCCTTATCACCACAAAGCTGCTCTAATGTGGCTTCCAGCGTAATCCACGAATTATACACAAGAATATTGTTGGAATAGCCGATTTTGTATGTCGAACCATTTTTAGGTTCGACCAGCCCGTCCTGGCTTGCTGCTGCCTCAGTGTTTTCTTTGTCCAATGCTGAAACTGCTTCACTGCCAGTCTTTGACTCACCTTCTGCTTCGGCAGATTGCGAACATGCTGCCAATCCCAAAATCATTATTACCGCCAAAATTCCCACCAGAATACTTCTCATTCTTTTTTTCACTTCTTATTCCTCCTTTATCCAAGCTTTTAGGATGCTGATCGTTACAGTTCAGTCTCCGATGTTCTGTAAAGTGTTTTCAGGCACCTCTACATTTGAATTATAATTTCCGATATTCTTTTATCGTTTCTACCAATGCCGCAAAATTCTCAAAACTGGTATCCCGCATAATATTAATCGGCGCAAGAACCATGTTTCCATATCTGCCAAGATGGTCCACAACATACTTTATATTGTTACGGACATCCTCCGGTGTCCCATGGGCCAGTGTCTGCTGACAGTCAATCGCCCCATAAAAAACAAGGTTGTTTCCGTATCTCTTTCCCAATGCTTCAACATCCATGGCTGCTGACTGAACCGGATGAATCGCATCAAGCCCAATCTCAATCATATCATCCAGGAACAGCGAACAATCCCCGCAGGAATGATGAACTACACTGAGTCCTGCTTCTTTATAGATTCCCCATATCTTGGCAAGACGCGGTTTGTAGAATTCTCTCCACATTTCCAGCGACATCATCGGTCCCCGCTGAGTACCATAATCGTCACCGCTGTGTCCGAATGCAATGTCATATTGGACCAACATCCTGGCAATTTCGATACGGTAATTCAAGATTTTATCAAGCAGCTCTCCTACTTCATTGGGATATTCATAGTGATCCATCAGTCCATGCTCAAATCCAAGCATCAGCCAGCATTTCTCGAACATTCCATAATACTGGCCTACCGCAACCGCATAGCCCTTGTTATTGTAATAATCCAGATTTTTTTCCAGTTCATATAGCTGACCTTCTTTTCTGGGATTTGGAGCCTGATAATCTGCAACCTTTTCAATATCCGGAATTACAATATTTTCAACCGGCCGCTCTCCGTCATGATCTGTTCGCCAGCCGATTCCCCATCTGTCATACACAATATTCGGATCTTTCTCATCATGTCTGGCAAAGCCGTTTTTCAGAACAAAATCCATCAGTTCGGGATCATAAACAAATTTCTGCACTTCGTCCATCACATTACAGTAAATGATGTCACATCCGATATGATCCAACAGCTCTTCGTATGTCATGCCGTAATGGTCTGCAAAACGTTTCATTGTTCTGTAGTCTTCAAACATGTAATCAACCGGCATCATATCCGCTTTTTCATGCCGCAGTGTTATTTTGACTCTTTCTTTTTTTGTCATCTTTCCTCTCTCCATATTATGTAGTAACTCCTCCTTTTCTGTTTTGAGCACTCTCAGAAACTCACTGCATACGTCTTTGTGGCTGAGTTTCCGAGAGTACTCGTTTTTTGTAGTTTCAATTGACGTACTTGCTTTACACGGCCGTGTACGTTTAAATAAATTGCTTTTTCTAATTTTATTATAGCAATCAGGAAATCTTTTCACACCCAACGAACTTTGGAATAGGTGCACAATTCTTATAAAGTGATTGGATAAAAATGAAGGTGTTTCAAAAGCTCTAACTTTTGAGACACCCTCATAAAACACTCAATGAAACCACACATCGGAAATACAGTCATCAACGACATACAGAATGCGGTCTGAAAGCATTTTGATTTCTTCAAAATCCTTAGAGAAAAAAACAATCACTTTTCCTTCCTCTTTCAGTGCAAGAATCTTATCATACAACACCATCCGTGAATTGAAATCCACATTGGCCATGGCATTATTCATCACATAAATTTCACACCCGCGCGCAATGCTCTTGGCAAAAATCAGTTTTTGCTTAAGCCCTCCGCTGAGCTGATATACCGGTTTTTCCAGATCCTCCGCTCCTATACCCACATCCGCGGCACTTTCTTTGGCTACAATCATCTCCAAAGATCTGCTGCGTATCCCCAGACAGGAGGTTTTTTTTAAATTAGAAAACGATATATTCTTTCCGATACTGTATTCCGGCAGTAATTCCTCGTTAGGATTCTCTCCTAGAATCAAGGCGATTCCATATCGGGCAGCATGAGCAGAATCAGATAAATCTGCCTTCTGCCCACATATTTTAATTTCCCCGCTCAGGATCTTCTCACGCCCGTATAGAGCATCTGCCAATTCGTCTGCAAGCTGCGGAATAATTGTGTAAATTCCCAATATTTCACCCTTGTGCACCGAAAAGCTTGCGTTCCGGCAAGATTTCGTCTCTACTCCGGTCAGCTGCAGCACCGTTTCCGCAAAAGGAGCAGATTGCTTTCGACTGAGATATTCTGTCTTCTCCTGCCGCATTAATGCAAACAGCATACTAAGATAAGCCTGCTGACCGTCAACAATCTGCACTACCTGCCCGTCCTGCATAACTGCAATCCGGTCACACATTTCAATGATTTCATCCAGATCATGGGAAATCACAATAAATGAAACACCTTCTCCTCTAAGCCGCTCAATCTGTTTCTTTACCCATTCCCGTTCATCCCTGTGCATAATGCTTGTAATTTCGTCCAGAATAATAATTTTTGTGCGAAAGGTGGCAGCTCTGATCAACTCAATACGTCTTCTGTCCCCATGGGAAAGATCCTTTATCAGAGTATCCGGCGGTATTTCCAACCCGCCTTCCGTAAGATACGTTTTTGCCAGCATGTTCAGTTGCTTTTTTCTTATAAACCTTGCTTGTCCGTCCTTACGGAGCAGAAACATATTCTCCGCCACCGTCATTTCTTCCACAAGCCCCCCCTCTTGGAACACACATAATATCCCCCGTCTCTGGGCATCGGAAGGGGATAAGATATCAATTTTTTCTTCCTCAAAATAAATCATCCCGCTATCTTTATCCAGCTCTCCCGACAGGATTCTTGCCAGCGTAGTCTTGCCTGTGCCGTTTTCACCGATAATCCCAAGAACCTCCCCCCGAAACAGATTCAGATGAACATTGCAGAGCACTTGATTCCCGTAAAAATTCTTATTCATATGCCGAATGCGCAGCACCTCTTCTACCATACTTATACGCCGTTCCTTTTCTCTGCTTACTATACTGCAGTACCTTTGTCACCGGTGGATGAAATGTCATCTTCTCCGCCCCCAACCAGAGGCAATACCACTTCCACATCTGTGCCCATTCCTTCTTTGCTGTATATATTTAATCCATACTCACTTCCAAAATAGAGTCGGATTCTCTGATTTACATTAATCAGCGCAACACCATGTTTTCGATTATCACTCTGCTCATCCGGATCATCCGCAAGTATCCGTCCATTCAGCTGTTTCAGCTGCTCGGGTGGTATCCCGATGCCATCATCCTTTATAATGATGAGAAGCCGCGTTTGAGTCTGAATGATCCGGATCGTGATATTTCCCTGGCCCACTTTTGTCTCCAATCCATGGTAAATAGCATTCTCCACGATTGGCTGAAGCATCATTTTAATCAACCTACATTCCATCAGCTGCCTGTCGTTCTCACCAAAATCCTTATGATAACAGAACTTATCCTTAAACCTATAATTTTGTATGGTCAGGTAGTCCTCCACATTTTTCAGTTCTTCCCGCAGCAATACAACACTTTCCTTCCGATCAATGGTATATCGGAAAAAATTTGACAACGCTTTGATCATATTGGAGACATCCTTTGCCCCTTCGCGCAGGGCGAGTGCGCGAATCGATTCCAGGGTATTATACAAAAAGTGGGGATTTATCTGGCTTTGAAGCATCGTAAGCTCTGCCTGTTTCTTTAAAATACGTTCTTTATACTCTCGGTCTGTCATTTCCTTAATTTTTTGCATCATCACATTAATCGTCGATGCGACCGGATAGAAAATACTGTGAAAATTAATCCGCACATTATTCATATCTTCATGAATAGCGCCATAAATGGCTCTCTCAATGATTAAAATCGGCCGAAACAGAAACAGATAATAAAGTAGCGTAAACAGAACCATTGCCGTAACAAAAAACAGAAAAACCGGCAGTAAGGTCCTCAAATGCTCTAAAAAATATTTTCCGTAAGTATTCATGGGAATACTGTTGAACAAATAAAACGTTCCTTCTTTGGACCGCACATAGGAAACCATCCGACTGCTGTCTGAAACCGTTTCAAAAACAATCGTGCCTTTGTCGTTTCCGTTTTGAAGCTCTTTTTTTACCTTTCCAAGATCTACAAGAGAAATCTGAGAGGGAACTATCTGATCCGCAGCAACGTCATACACAAAATACCTGCTCGCTAATTCTGTTTCTCTTTCGGCATGCCACAAATAGCTGTTATCAATTCCGTAAATAAAAATCAGTCTGCTGTTTTTGATACTCACGGTGTGGGCAGCCTCCAGATAATCTCTGGTTTTTCCATAAGATTCAGAAAAAAAGTGAATCTCTCCATTCTCTGTACCCTCATTCTCGGCAAACCGATCTATGTTTTTCTCAAATGCCTTCTCTTCAATAGAATGTACATAATAGGTAATATCTCCCTGCCGGATTTGAAGAATCCCATGCAGGGACGGCTTTAATGCTGATATCGCTTCTCCCATTTCCTGAAGTGATATATTTCCGCTCCCGTTTCCATACATTTCACTGTAAAAGAGATCAATATTTTTTATATCAAAAATTTCTCCACTGAGATTGATTTCTGCATTTTTCACGCTGGTTTCAGAGGAAAGTATCTCCTCATTCTGTTTTTTTTCATAATCCCACCTGATGCTTATCAACTCAACTACGAAAAATGCTGCGATAGTGAAGAATAAAAAACAACCAAGCAGCGTGATGCCTCTCCTTTTCAGCCGAAATATAATCTTTTTTCTGTCCTTGCTCGTTTCATCCTGATACTCCATTCCCTGCTCCTTAGCTGTGCAGCCGTTTATAACCTGCCGGCGATACCCCAACCGTCTTCCGGAACACCTTGCTGAAGTGCTTCGGCTCCGGATAACCGACCATTTCGGCGATCTGAGTGATGCTGTATTCTCCCTTTTGAATCAACTGCCGCGCTACCGCCATCCGATACTGCATAACGTATTCACTGAAACCGATGCCTACTTCTTTTTTAAAGAAGGAAGAAAAATAATCAGGGTTCAAGTAAAGCAGATCCGCTACTTCCTTTACACTAACCTTCTTGGCATAGTGTTCCTCAACATATTTTTTAGCTTTCAGTACCGGCCATTTTTCTCTGGTTCCCTGACCCATGGAGCAATCTTTCAACATATCACTGACCAGTTTAAACAGATTTGTCTTTAATAATTCTGGCGTATAGCTTTCCAAAATACCTTTTTCCGCAAGCTGTACAAGTTTCTTTTCTTCAAATACATCATAAAAAATCCGCCGGCTCTCCTGCCTGAAAATGTCAACAATCACACGATACAGCCGAAAATATTCCTCCGGATCTACTCCCTCCTCTGCAAAAAGCTTCTCCATCGCCTCATAAAAATAATCCTGAATTCCAGAAAGGTTTCCGGTATCTACGGCATTGCAGAACCGGTTTTCCCATTCAACCGTGATAATCTGATAAATATCGTATTTGCGGAATCTGCAGTCCCCGTCATAAATGACTCTGTTACTTCCGATGGTAATACGGCAGCCCAGTGCATGGCTTGCTTCCTCATACAATGCAGAAATATTCTTTCCTTCTCCACTTCCCACGCCTACTGTAAGATTCAGAAAAAAAGAAAATTGTTCTTTTTTTATTCTTTCTATAATATGTTCCAATCCCTTTTTAATCTGTGCCCATTGCTCCTGTGCATAGTCAAGCAGAAGGGTGGTCCGTCCCTCCAGTTTCAGAGTCTGACATTCATGACAGAGTAGCTTGATTTCCTGACCGATCGATTCTTCCAGCCAAGTATTCATAGCCTTATACTGGGAGTCATGGAAGTCAAGTCCGCTACTGACATCAATGGCAATCAGTACAACGTTAAGCGTATCCTCAGCAAAGGTACAGCCAAATCTCTGATTCAAATCCGGCAATCCGGTTTCTGTGTCTTTCTTCAAAAGGATATCACCTATAATTTTCTTTCTTACAAATTCACTGGTCTGCTGATAATTCTCCCGCAATTCATCCGCCTGTTTTTGATTTATCACCTGTGTTTTCTTTGCGTTGATGCTTTGGCGGGTCTTTATGAGCGTTTTTTCAAGCTCTTTTTCATCAATTGGCTTCAAAATGTAATTTTCCACACCAAGATTAAAAGCACTCTTTACATATTCAAAATCCTGATACCCACTGATTACTATAAACGCACAGTCAATTTTTTCTTTTTTTATCTTCTCAATCAGCGAAAGCCCTGTAAGTCCTGGCATGCGAATATCGGTAATCACAAGATCCGGCTGTTTGCTCTTAATCAGCTCAAAGGCCTCAAGACCGTCTGTGGCACAGCCTGCATACTCCATTTCCAGCTTCGTCCAGTCAATTATCCCTTGAATAAATTCACATATCAATGCTTCATCGTCGACTATAAGAATTTTAAACATAATAAAACTTCTTTCTCCTACTCCATCTACACCTGCTTCTTCTGTACATAATATCCCCAAAAATCTTTTAAATTATTAAAAAGGCTGGTGAGGGCAGCTGTTTTCGCCGCTTTTACCAGCCATACATCAAAGCCGTTTCGTTATCTTTCATATCCCCATTATACGGGTTCATTGACACAAACAACGAATTCATTTCCGTCCAAAATCCGCACTATGAATGATCAGCTTTTTTCTTAATATTGTTTTTGTGTTTTATTATAACAGGTTGTGTATAATTTTACACCAACTAAACTTAGAATAGGTGTACAATTCTTATTTTTTGAACAGATTTTTCTAAATTCACTCACTATATGGTATTCCAAAATAATCCAGATATGTTTTAAATTTATCCTGTCCAGCCAGGCATGTATCCATTAAAAGTCCTGGCTCTGATTTCCATTCACGAAGCCCACGATAGTAAAACATTTTTAATTCCTCATCAATAATAAACGGCACAATATTATTACGTAAACATTCCTTAAATATAATTAAACGTCCGACACAACCATTCCCATCTTGAAATGGATGAATCAACTCAAAATTATAATGAAAATCCAAAATTTCCTCCAATGACTTACTTTTAACTTGATTGTAAGAGGATAGCAAATCTTTTATTTTACTTGCAACTTCCTCCGGTGCTGCTGTTTCATGCCCGCCAACCTCATTGGGCAAACGTTTATAACCACCTACCGCAAACCAATCCTTCCCGGAGTCACTAGTACCATTTTTCAGTATAAGATGCAGATATTTAATAAATGCTTCACTCAAGGCATAATTAGCCTGCTCAATGATTACATCAATACACTTGAAGTGGTTAGCCGTTTCCACAATATCATCAACATTCAAGATTTCATTTTCAACACCAATCGTATTTGTTTCATAAATATAGCGGGTCTGGTCATGCGTCAAACGGCTCCCCTCAATATGATTTGAGTTATAGGTTAAATCAATTTGTATTTTGTGATAAATACCACCGGAAACCTTACTGGCTTTTTCTGCTTTCAAGCTTCCAAGCAGAGTTTCAGGAACTTCACTATGCTTGTTCATTCTATTTGGTTTTTTAGCATTAGCTGGTATATTCCATGTCTTACCTGCTAAAAAAACATCTGGTATTTTCCCATTAGCACAGTAATTTTTTACTGTACGTTCAGACAATTTCCACTTTTTTGCAACATCCGAAACTGATAAATATTCCATATTTCATCCTCCTACAGACCTTATTATAGAATATTATCGGCAAAACAAACTGATTATTCTTGTTTTCTCTATCATCTTGCCGATAGCGACGAAATTATGGTCAATCCCCGAGATATCATGAACAGTCTTCTTTGCCAAGAAAAACCGGGGGAGTTGTTTTCCTACGTAATCTACATTCCTTTGCCCCTCACTATTTATTTCAAGTACACCGCACAAATAGGGCCGGATTCATAAGAACCCCACCCCAACTATTGACATAGAATCACCACCTTATGCTCCTGGCATTGGAGTGGCTCTGAATGCATTTACAGTCTTGTCCATAATAACCTGCACGTCACTCCCCGAATCAAGAATCGTATTTTGAATCGATTCCCTTTCTACCAGTACTGCAGTCACGTCAAGTGCCGCCAATTTATCAGTAATCAGCAAAGCTCCCACTTGCGTAGAAAAACATGAATCAGTTGTCACAGCTTGCGTCTCCGATACTTCAGTAGTGGCAACAATATGATTATCAAAAATATAATTTCCCTTACCCGAAACAACATGTATTATTACAGGTGTTGCACCAGACGGCGTGATGTACTGAGTACCCATTGTCACCGAAATATGATTAGCGATTACAGAATTATCATTACCGTTAATATACAAGACGCCATACAAATCATCTAAACCATTGTCGTATGCCTGCATCGGAGGCCAAGGTTCATGGTCACGTAAAAAATGATTTGAAGAAACCAAATTCTCCGAGCAGTTTTCCTGAAATACCAGCATTCCCGGATAAAATGAATGAAATCTATTACTTGTGACAGTGGAACGTACCACGCCGACAAAATGGATACTGCTTCCACCCCGTGGGAAAATATTGTTTGCCGTAATCAAAAGTCCTCCATAATTTTGAGCATAAATTGAATATCCTTTATAACCGGCTCCTATCAAGTTATCGGTTATTTTTGAAGCCTGTCCCAAACCCCGCAGTTCTATACAGTTGCCACATTCAGCTATAAAATTATCATGTATACTGAGTGCATCTGCATTATAAATCGTAATTCCATGCTCTAAATACACTATTCCCATGCCGGTAATCCGGAAAGCGTCCCCCGCACTTGCACTATAAATACCTGTTTTCCCATTCATGTATGTATTTTCCGGATCTGTTTCTCCTGAACCATCGTCAATAAAATGTAAACCATCAATACAAAAGTCAGCAAACTCTACCGAACTTATTCGGGGATTCCCATTCCGTTCAACATAAAACGCTGCTCCTGCATATTCCTCATCGTCAGCCTCCGCAGAAATATCTACAAGTATGCGGCTTCCTCCCGGCCACACTTCGTGCCAATCTGTCCATTCACTCTCCGGAGTATTAAAACGAATACTCGAAGATGTAAAACCATGTCCGGAACCCATAATCTTTAGATAGCTGATATCTATAACTACTTGACTGACAAGATGATAATCACCTGGCGGGATATAGATAACTGCACCCGGCTTTCCTCCTTCA
>Ga0153922_1000437_pt1 | contig 17091 bp, 14 predicted proteins | sample TSNJ006MetaG_FD_104723 | JGI IMG/M metagenome (GOLD analysis project Ga0153922, IMG submission 104723) | Attine ant fungus gardens microbial communities from New Jersey, USA - TSNJ006 MetaG | ecosystem: Host-associated > Fungi > Mycelium > Unclassified | place: USA: New Jersey, Brendon T. Byrne...
AGAAGGATGTGCAGTTGGAAGAGAAGGATGCGCAGAGGGCTAAGCTGGAGAAGGATGTTTCGGATAAGTATCAGAAGTATGTGGATCATTTTGAGAGTATTTCGCGGCTGTTAGTGGAATCGCAGATTAAGGCGGACGAGACGATCAGTGAAGCTGAGCAGGAGAAAGATCGGATCTTGGCTGAGGCTGATGCTGAAGCAACGCGGAGAGTGGATGCTGTGCAGCAGGAGATTGATGAGAAGCTGGCTGATGGGAAGCGCCGGTATGTGGGAGTGCAGGAAGAGATGAATGAGATTGTGGAATTGATCAATCAGGCGCAGAAGAGGTTTATGGCTTCTTATAAAGAGGTGCATCGGATTGTTAGTGCTATGCCGGAGTCGTTGCAGGAGTTTGAGGAGTAGTGAATCAGACCGCTATGGTGGCATGCTGACGCCTACGGATTTCAAGGCGGGAGATAAATGGTGGTGAGGGAAAGGAATCAGCATTGTTTGGGGGCGAAGGGCATATATTTTATTAAATATAACTAGAGGTTTTCTTATGTTTAAGAAAAATATACTGGAATTGATCATGGCGGTTATGCTTCTTGCTGGTTTTTTTGCGCTTTCACGGGAAGGGGCAAAATTGGTGACAAATCAGCGGGAAGAGAAAAAAACGGTGGTTATTGATGCTGGGCACGGGGCTAATGATCCGGGGAAGATTGGGGTTAATGGGCTGAAAGAGAAAGATGTGAACTTGAGTATTGCTTTGAAGTTGAAAGAGATCCTGAAAAAAGAAGGTATGAATGTGGTTATGACCAGGGAGGATGATTCGCCGTTGTATTCGGAAGGGGTGCAGAATAAAAAGGCGGAGGATATGCAGAAAAGGATGGCTGTAATTAATGAGACTAAGCCCGATTGTGTTATTAGTATTCATCAGAACAGCTATAGTCAGGAGGCGATTAACGGAGCCCAGGTGTTTTACTATCAAAGTTCGATAGAAGGGAAGAAGTTAGGGGAAATCATGCAGAGCAAGTTGGTTGAGATGGTGGATCCGGAGAATCATCGGCTGGCTAAGGGGAATGGGACTTATTTTCTGTTGAAGAAGACGGAAGCGCCATTGGCGATTGTGGAGGATAATATTATAATAAGGATAAATCAAAGAATGACTTGTAAACGCAAGGGATTCCGTGATTTGTCCTTATTTCATTTCTGCCGGATTTCTTGTCCGGTCATTGTTTAGTATCGATACGGACATTATAACACAGGAAGCAAGCGTAATCTATTATTTATCAATCCAGATAAAAGGTAACATTTTTAAACATTCTAGCAATCATATTACATGTAATGAATTGCAAAAGATTGTTATAATACTTAAGTGAAGTATCAGATTCAGAGCAGGTAATAAGAGCAGCTCTGAATATGATTCTTCTCAATTGTACCCAGCCGCGGATGTGTAGCTAGTACATATGGGATTTGAATATTTTCCACTTGCTTGTTACTGCTTTTAATTCAGGAAATCATAACAGAAGGAAGGGTATACAAAATGAGAGCAATCTATTATACAGAACCAGGAAGAGAAAATGCCAGTTTGTGTGATATGCCAATGCCGGTTTGCGGTGACAAGGATGTTATTATTAAGGTAATGAGCTGTAGCATCTGCATAGGTGTTGATGGAGACCATGATAAAAAGCCGATTGGCAGCAGTTGTTCCGGCTACCCGCTGGTGCCAGGGCATGAATTTGCAGGATATATTTATGATATTGGAAAAGATGTAACCCAGTTTAAGGTCGGGGACCGTGTGGCTGTTGATAATACAGTGCCTTGTGATAAGTGCTATTACTGCAGGAGAGGCACACCCATTCACTGCCGGAATATGAAAAATCTTGGTAATAAGAGTAATGGCGCAATGGCTGAGTATGTTGCCTGTCAGGAGAAAAAAGCATACCTGTTGCCTGATCATGTTACTTTTGATGAAGCATGCCTGGCAGAGCCTGTAGCATGCTGTATGCATTCTATGGATCAAATGAGTATAAAATATGGTGATGAAGTATTGGTTTTAGGTGCAGGGCCAATGGGAATCATTCTGGCTCAGCTCGCCAAACATAGCAATGCCTCCCGTGTAGTTGTGATTGGTTCGACACAAAGCAAGCTGGATATCGTGAATGGTTTGGGGATTGACACGATTTTAATGGATCGAGAGGACTACTCAGTACATGAAAAAGCCGTACTGGAATGTTATCCGCTGGGTGCAGACTGCTTATTTGATGCAACCGGTGCAGAAGAGTTTGTTTATTCTGTTCCCAAATTAATGAAACTGGGCGGCAGGATTCTTGGATATGGCTATTACCGTGGTGAATCCCCGCAATTAAGATTCCCGTTTAATACATTTTGGGATCGGGAACTTACATACTATTCGTCGTTGAGCCAGGTGGGTGATTTTGGTCGTGCAGTAGATGCCATAGCGACAGGGAAAGTAAATACCAAAGTGCTAAAAACAGCAGGCTATAATCTGGATCATTATTTCGAAGCATTGGACCGGAATATCTCAGATCACGATGTGATCAAAATTATCATCCACCCCTATGGTGAATAGAACAAGCCTTACTGTGAATAGGAATCAGGACGGATTAGCCATTGTGAGAATAAGAAAGAGTAGCAGGGCTTGTGAAATGTTTATGGTTGCTTTGTGGTATTCCAACAATAAAACATATTTACAAAAACTGTTGCTCTTTTTTGGATTTTGAGAAAAAATCGTATTTGGGGCTAGCTGCCGAGCTAACGGCTTGGTACAATGGTCACACAAGGTTGTATGGCTTTTGTTAACTACAGAGGAGAAGGTATGTTAAAAAGAAAATTGATATCAATCCTGCTTTTTTCTTGCTTGCTGATTGTTATATTGACCAGATGCGGTAATGAAACAGACGAACGGCCACAGGAAAATGCTATTGAAAACTTGGAAAAGCCTGAAATTAATATTTTCACTTTATATTCGATGACGAATCCCGATTCAGGATCGGCAAATTTTCTAAAGGCTTTGGAAATGGCAAAAGAAGAATTCCCGGATTATATCATCAATCATGAAACGGCTGATGTGGAAACTTATAAGACAAAGATCAAAATGATGATTGCTGCGAATGAGACGCCGGATATCTTCTTTTCCTGGGGTGGTGGTTTTGTTCAGCCGTTTGTGGAAGCAGGCTATGTCTTAGCACTTGACGATTATCTGGATGCCAAGACGAGGGGAAAACTGAAACCAGAGGCGCTTGGTGGTTATATGTTTGGCGATCAGCTGTATGGACTGCCTTCTTATCTCTGGGTCGGAGTTTTATATTGTAATCAAGAAATGTTTGCGCAGTATAACCTTAAGTATCCGGTTACATTTGATGAGCTGCTGGAAGTATGTAAGACATTTCGGAAAAACGATGTGACTCCGATTGCTATGGGTATGAAGGATAAATGGGCCGGCGCATTGATCACCAATGCTTATATTGCGCAGTTATCAGATGCAAAACTATCTGCACAGATGCTTACAGGGGAAACGTCCATGAATAACCCGGCTGTTGTGGGTGCGGCTTCGCGAACACTTGAACTGGTTGCTGCACAGGTTTTTCAGGAAGAAACATTCAGCCTGACCAAGGACGAAGCGGAAGAAGGATTTAAACAAGGGCAAGTACCGATGGTATTTATGGGCTCCTGGCTTTCAGGCGTATTAGATCTTACAGCTGTTGCAGGAAAAGTCCATGTTGTCAAATTTCCGCTGGTGAATGATGTAGTTGATGAAAATCAATTCTTTGGCGGTGATAACGGTGCCTTATGCGTCAGTGCGTCCTGTGCATACCCGGACGAAACTGTGGCGGTGTGTGCCTATCTGGCAGAACAGTGTGCAATCCTGGACGGCGGTTTAGTAACTTGGGAGACTACGGAAGAATCAATGGAAAATGTGAATCCGCTTAACCGGGAAGTGATGGAAATCATCGCTGATGCGACCAGTTATGTTGCTGCCTGGGATTCAACGCTGCAGGCAACGGCTACGCAGGAGTGGCTTGATCTGGTAGCGGAGCTTTACAGACAGGATATTTCTGCGGAAGACTTTGCGAAAAGACTTGAGGCTGCGGTAAATAAATAATCAGGTGCGTCAATTAATTGAGAGTGAATAGATAGCAACCGTGTGACCGGAAAGACAATAGGTGATCATATGAAATGGTTTCGAAGCTTATCCTTTAGCAAACAGATTGTTGGATACTATCTGATACTATTCATTATTACAGTTTCTGTTTGCATGTTCTTATATTTCTATATTATGGAGAGTGCTGTTTCGGGTATGGAAAATGCTACGCTTGAATTGACGCTAAGAGATGTGAAAACAAATTTCGACTCATTGATTACCAGGGCAAATGAATATTCGAAGATCATTACTTTTAGTGAAGACGTTCAAAATGTGTTGCGCAATGCCGGAAGCTACAATCAAGATAGTTATTACATTGATACTTCACTGGTAAGGCTGGTAACAGGAAGCACCTATGTTGCATCAGTCTATGTGTTTGATAATTATGGAAATACCTATCATGCCGCCAATGAGTACTTACGGACACCGGCTTCAAAAGATGTCAAACAGGCTTCCTGGTATCAAGAAGCTTTAGCAGCCAGGGGTGGGTATGTATTAAAAAGAAATGCCGGTAATTTTTTACAGGGTCAGGAAATGGAAAGCAATTATATTTCCTTGATACGAGTGATCAATGATCTCAATACCATGCAGCCGATCGGTGTTATTGTTTTAAATATATCTGATACGGAAATTAACAAAATCCATCATTTTGCCCAGACTGAGTATGGTCTTCGCATTATGCTGCTTGATGAAGAACAAATCCCAATCATCAATACTATCAATTTTGATCAGGAGCAAAGCGCTATTATTGATACTACGGATGCTGATCAGGAGCCAATCTCAGTTACCGATGCCGTCGATCATGCGCAAAATAATCATTATAAGTCTTCTTCGATCAGAATTGAGAACAGTAACTGGGAGATTATTGGATTTCTTCCAAGAGATATGGTGGGTGCCCAGGCAAAGTCTTTTAGTGTGATCACCATTATGATCCTGGCGCTTAATGGTATGTTGTTATGTGTGGGTGCTGTGATTATTACAAGATTCATATCAGAGCCGGTCCACAGGCTGCTGGCTTCGATGAAAAAGGTAGAGCAAAAAGAATTTGCCACAATTCAGGAAATACCTGCCAATCTGGAAATCAACCAGCTGCAGAGCGGGTATAATCGGATGATTATTGAATTGAATGACCTTTTTGATGAAGTTGTAGCAGGGCAGAGAATGAAGCGAAAATATGAATTAGAAGTTTTGCATGCACAGATTAAGCCCCACTTCTTATACAATACCTTTGATTCAATCGGGGCACTGGCATTGATGGGTCGCCTTGATGATGTATTTACCATGATTCAGGCATTGGGCAGTTATTACCGTTCAAGTCTGCATAAAGGGCAGGAAGTGATTACGATTGGAGAGGAATTAAAAATCGTATATAACTATCTGATCATCCAGAAATATCGGTATGAAGATGTGTTTGAAGCGAGCTATGACATTGATGAAAATGTAAAGCAATATAGAACACTCAAGCTGGTTTTGCAGCCTTTTGTTGAAAATGCGATCTATCATGGATTGAAAACGAAAGAAAAGGGCGGTAACCTCATTGTCAGGGCGAAAGACCAGGGAGCATACGTTATACTGGAAGTAGAAGATGATGGTTCAGGTATGACACCAAGACGTCTGAATGAAGTGGTTCAAGGAGCAGAGACAGAAGGCGGGAAGAGCTTTGGTGTTTTTGGGACGATCGAGCGTATTCATTTATATTATGAAAGAGAAGATTTAGTTGAGATCAAAAGCAGGGCAGGTATTGGCACGACGATATCGGTAAGAATACCCAAAGACTTCAGGCACCAGTGAAGGAGGAAAGAGAGATGCTGAAAGTGATAATTGTTGATGATGAAAAACTGGTTCGCCAGATGATCTTGCGTTGTATCAGCTGGCATGAACTGGGGCTTGAGATTGTAGGTGAAGCTTCCGGTGCAAGAGAAGGTCTGGAATTGATGGAATTGCATCAGCCGGACATTATCATTACCGATGTCCGTATGCCGAGAATTGACGGCCTTGATTTTGGTCGCAAAGTGCTGAAACGATACCCTAAAATAAAAGTCGTGATCCTCTCTGGACATGATGAATTTGAGTATGCCAGTGAAGCCCTGAAAATGGGTGTTTTTGATTACCTCCTAAAACCTGTTAATCGGGAAGAAATGAAGGCTGCAATGGAAAAAGCCCGAGATACGATTTTGAAAGAGAAGGAGTTCGATGAAGAAATCGAAAACCTTCGGGGGCGCCTGCGGGATAGTTCGCTGTCTGCTAAGGAAGGGTTTGATGACAAGGATAAAACTTTGGTGGATGTCGTGAAAGAGTATATAGAAGGTCATTTTAGTGAAGAAGATATTTCGTTAGCCTCTGTTTCGGAAATGCTGTATGTAAATGCCAGTTACCTAAGCAGAACCTTTAAAGAAAAGGCGGGCAAGAGTTTTAGCGAGTACTTGTTTGAGTTACGGATGGAAAAAGCAATGTCATTACTGCAAAGGTTGGATCTCAAGGCATATGAGATTGCAGACCGTGTTGGGATTAAAGACCCTCATTATTTTAGTACTTGTTTTAAAAAATATACTGGTATATCGGTAAGTGAGTTTAAAAAAGAAAACTAGAAGTTACAGTTCTCCTTTTGAACTGTAACAAATAGAATACAAATCGGGCTCTTCTGCTTTCTCTATGAAGGTGGAGGGGCTTTTTGTGTGCAGGTATTTATCATGCTTTGAAAAAATATTTTTCAAAGCAACTCCATTCAGTAAAATATTTTAATCTTTTAGAAAAATAATTCCATTCCGGTAAGATTTTTTAACCTTTCAGAAAAATGATTCCATTCAGATAGTCGGAAAAGGCAGTTATAATCTGCTTAACAAACCAGCAATAAAATAAATTTAGTGGTGGTATTCCAGGAGGGACGTACAGTGAACAAAGCGATATTCTTAATGGATGATCGAAAAATGAAGATGGATGTAGTGGATATGCCCAAGTGTGGAAGCAATGAAGTGATAATCAAGATGGAGTATTGCGGTGTCTGCGGATCGGATGTACATAATTACCAGCATGGCGAACCCAACTTTCCGGACATGTACCCTTTCATATTAGGGCATGAATGTGCGGGAACCATTACGCAGACAGGTGAAAGCGTAACAAATCTAAAACCCGGCGATAAAGTAGCAGTTGAACCAGGGATTACCTGTGGTAAGTGCGAATGGTGTAAAAGCGGCAAGTACAACTTGTGCCCATCGGTTAAATTCCTTTCCGCACCAATGTATCAGGGAGCACTCAGGAGTTACATCGCCCATCCGGCAGACTTGTGCTTCAAACTTCCAGATCATATATCTACTATGGAAGGAGCATTGATTGAACCGCTGGCAGTCGGCCTGAATGCAGCAGTGAAGTCAGGCATCAGAGTAGGAGAAACCGCAGTGGTGCTGGGAGCGGGATGTATTGGGCTGGTTACACTGCTTTCCCTTAAAGCTATGGGAATCTCGGATGTCACAGTGGTTGATCTGCATACCATCCGATTGGAAAAAGCAAAAGAACTGGGAGCAACAAGAGTGATCAATGCTTCTGAAGTGAATGTAACAGAAGAAATAAAAAAACTGACAAGTGGACGAGGAATGGATTTTGTTTTTGAAACAGCAGGCAGCAAAGTAACAGCAAGTCAGACAGTCTATCTGGCAAAGCGGGGCGGAACAGTCATGATGATCGGCAATGTTGTCGGTGAGACACCACTCAATTTCCAACTGATGGTTGACAAAGAAATCAGGATTGAATCGACGTTCCGTTACCGTAATATCTATCCTGTAGCAATCGCTTTGCTCTCATCCGGTGGGATTGATATTAAGTCAATCATTACGAAGGTATATAATTTTGAAGATGTGCAGGAAGCGTTTGAAGATTGTATTAATAATGCACAGTCAATTGTAAAAGCTGTGATTAAGATCGCAGAGTAACAGCGAGGTGAACAATAGTGGAAAAAAGCAAATCAGAAGTGCTGTGTATAGGAATGTCAACTGTCGATATTCTGGTCAGGGGTGTAACGAATATTCCCCGTGATGGGCAAACAGATATAATAGAAAGTGTTGATCTGAAAACGGGAGGGGATGCGATAAATGAAGCGATCGCGCTGGCAAATCTCAACCATCAGGCAGGTGTTATGACTCTGGTAGGAGATGACTTGCAGGGTCAGGTGGTGAAACAATACTGTGAGGACCAGCATGTAGATACGAAAGGGTTAACCATTACAGAGAACTATCCAACATCAACAAGCGTCGTGATGGTTGCCGGGAATGGGGAACGAAGCTTCTTATCACAAAGGGGCACTGCATCTGACAATTATGCGATAGAAGATATGGATCTGGATCTTATTACCGATGGTGTGAAAGTGGTTTCGATCGCCAGCCTGTTCTGCAGTGAAAGATTAAATAATGCCGAGTTGTGCGAGATATTGAAAAAGGCGAAAAGTGTTGGTGCAATAACAATTGCAGACTTGGTTTTAAACAGAGCAGATTGTTCATTAGATGAGATTAAGGATGCGCTTAGTTACCTGGACTATATTGTCCCAAGTAAGGATGAAGCAGAACATTTTACCGCACAAAAGGAACTATCTGATATTGCAAATGTATTTCGAAGTTACGGAACCCCGAATGTTGTAATTAAACTTGGCGCAGACGGTGTCTACGGCGACACTTCAACAGAGAAGATGATGGTACCGACATTTGCAGCAAAGGTCGTTGACACGACCGGGGCGGGTGATAATTTTATGGCTGGTTTCATTTCCGGACTGTTACGCGATTTACCTTTGCGGGAATGCCTGGAGTTTGGCAGTGCTGTATCTGCTATTTCCATTAGCCGGATAGGAGCTACGGGGGCAGTTAAGAATCGTGCTCAAGTTGAGGAATTTCTATTAAGTGTATAAGGAGGCAATATGAAAGCAGTAATTAAAATCGGTTATGATGCCGGAATGGTTGAATATACAGAATTTCCAAAGCCAGAAGTTGGCGACAGTGACGTCTTGATTAAGGTGAAAGCAGCAGGTATCTGTGGATCGGATTTACCGCTGTTTTATGGGAAGATAGAGGGAAAAACAGTGCCATATCCGATTGTGATCGGTCATGAATTTGCCGGAGAAATCTGTGAAGTGGGAAGTCGGGTAACTGATTGGAAGGTTGGCGATCGCGTTGTTTCTGATAATACGGGGTATGTATGCGGCAAGTGTTACGCTTGTGCAACCGGACAATATCTATTTTGCGGGCATAGAAAAGGCATGGGGAATGATATGGACGGTGGATTTGCAGAATATGTCAAGATACCAGGTCAGGTATTGAGCGTATTTCCCAACTGCCTCTACAAAGTGCCAGAGTCCATCAGTTACGAGCATGCCTCAATTCTGGATCCACTTTGCAATGCATATAAGGCGGTAGTACAAGAAGCAAAAGTACTGCCAGGTCAGACAGTCATAGTATTTGGCGTAGGTGCACTAGGGCTTTTTAGCATCAAGATGGCACACATTATCGGTGCTTCTAAGATTATTGCGGTAGGATTATCAGAAGACCAGGAGACCAGATTTGGAATTGCGAAAGAATGCGGAGCAACTGATTTTGTAGTAAGTGACAAGGAAGATGTGATTGCACGATGCAGAGAAATTGCCGGCGAAGAAGGTGTCGCAGCAGTGATCGATTGTGCGGGCGTTCCGATGATCTTTGAACAAGCCATTGAGATTACCCGAAACGGCGGATGTATTGTGAAGATTGGCGAAAGCACAAGACCTTTGGAGTTCTCGTTACATAAATTTGGTTTAAAAGGCTTGGTATTAATTGGGCATATGGGCTATGACAGTACTTCGTGGAGAAATTGTATCCGGCTTTTGGAAAAAGGCGAGATTGACATGGATGTCATTATTTCTCACAAGATACCGATGTCCAAAGTTCTGGAGGGCATTGAATTAGTAAAAAATAAAGCAGCGACGAAGGTGGTCTTATTGCCTGAGGAGGACGTGGAGTCATAAAATGTTAGTTGGAAAAGAATTTGTTGAGGAACAGATTAATGTTCAATGATGATGGGGCCAAAAGTTAACGTTTCATTTCCCCGTTTTCATGATATAAGCACTATACATAAAGTGCAAAACCCAAAATTCAAAGGAGGATTTAAAAATGTTCAAGAAATTACTGGTAATGATTTTGGCAGTAACCATGATGGTGTCTCTGGTAGCCTGTGGATCAAGCGCTTCACCAACAGGGACGGATGAAAACGATGGACAGACAGAGCAGGAAGCCGAAGGAAAGACGGAGCAGGAAGCAGATGAAAAGACAGAGCAGGAAACGGTATCGGCGGACAAGAAAAGCCGCGAGGACATCGTTGTTGGTGTATCATGGAAAACTTTTCAGGAAGAACGTTATGTAAAAGAACTTGAAATTATACAACAGGTTTGTGACGAGCAGGGCATTGAATTGATCTATCAGGTAGCAGAGAACGATGCGCAAAAGCAGGTATCCCAGATTGAGAACATGGTTTCCCAGGGGATTAACATTCTGATCGTTCAGACACACGAGAAGGAAGCGATTGACAATGCGCTTAAAGCGGCTCATGACGAAGGCGTCCTAATCTGCTACTACGAGCAGGTTGACGGCGAGCTGTACTTTGACATTTCAGGAGGCAACGACCAATATGAGATCGGACAGGCCATCACACGGACAATCGGCGAGATGGGTATCAGCGGTAACGTTTGTTATCTGATGGGTGACCCAGCCGGTGGCACAGGCGTTGTTAAGTTCGATGAAGGTATGAAGGACAGCATGAAAGACTGTGATATCAATGTAGTTGGTGAGCAGTGGACAGTCAACTGGGATCCGTCAACCGGTATGAGTTATGTGGAGAACTGGCTTGCTGAATACGGCGACAGCATTACAGCTATCCTTTGTATGAACGACGGTCTGGCAGGCGGAGCAATACAGGCGCTTGAAAACGTTGGACTTGCAGGTAAAGTTCTTGTATGCGGTCAGGACGCTGACCTTCTGGCAATCCAGAGGATCCTGGCAGGTACACAGGTAAGTACTGTTTCAAAGAGTGGTGGTGAGTATCCAAGACTATTCGCGGAAACTTGTATTGCCTATTACCTTGGCGAAATTACAGATGCTGATTTTGATTACACAGATACCAACTCTCTGGGAGAGACGAAACCATTCCTGCTGTATCCGGGTACTGTCATAACTAAAGACAACATTGACGAAAAGATTATTGATGCTGGCGTCTTCACCCACGAAGAGGTTTATGGAAATTAATAAGGAGATTGATTGGATGAAATTTGAAAATCTGAAAAAAGAACAGTATATTCATTCAAATTTTCCCTATATTAAGTATTCCCTGGATTATACGCTGGATTCATTGCAAAAGATTGGTGCTGAAAAGTTAGAGTTCTTTGGCGCAGAACCTCACTTCTGTATGGATGATGTGACGTATACGGAGATGAAGGTATTGAAGCAAAAACTTGCTGCGCGAGGCTTAAGTGTCGTTGAGATCAATCCGGAAAACTGTGCGTATCCTACGAACCTTGCATCGAAAAACCCTGCTGTGCGTCTGCGTACCTTTCGGTATTATGAGAATGCCATTCGCACGGCCGGCGTGATCGGTGCCCCTTATGTGCTGGTATTCCCGGGGTACGCCACGATGGACGAAAGCATTGATGACGTATGGAATATCGCGGTGGATTCAATGAGCAGACTTGCGGACATAGGCAGGAGTGAGGGCGTGATAATTACCTTCGAAGCGACGACCAGAGACATCACGGTGATTACAGACCATAGGCAGATCATGAAGCTGATCGGCGATTGCGGCAGAGACAATATGGCAGTTACGATTGATCTTATGTGCCTTTCTCAAACAAACGAATCCGTGCAGGATGTATTTGACATATGCGGTCACGACAAAGTCGTCTTTGTTCATTACACAGATGGCGGTCTTCTTCCTTCGGGAGTATGGGAACACCGGATTCCGGGCGAAGGGGAGCTTAACCTTAACTCAATGCTGAGAATGTTCGATGATAACAACTATAAAGGATACTTTGGCAATGAGGTAAAATGGACCATCGACCCGGCAATAAATACACCGGAACTTGTCTGTAGAAAGTTACAGAAGTGGTGGAATCAGCATTTTTGAGTGATGTGATACGATCTGTTGCAAGAAGATGGGCGGGGCTTCACCCTTTCATAGGTGAAGCCCATACACCAGAGAGAACTCTCGGAAATAAAGAGTTTCTGAGAGTTCTCCAATAGGGAGGAGAGGACAAACAGAGTGGAAGATTATATTTTACAGATGCAGAATATAACAAAGGAATTTCCCGGAGTGAAAGCACTGGATGGCGTTTCACTGAACCTGCGGCTAGGAGAAATACATGCGCTAGTTGGCGAAAATGGTGCCGGTAAGTCAACCCTCATGAAGGTTTTGAGTGGCCAATATAATGACTATACCGGTGATTTAATACTCAATGGGGAGAAAGTAAGCTTTAAAGGGGTTAAAGAAAGTGAAGCGGCAGGCGTTGCGATCATCCATCAGGAGCTTGGACTGATTCAGACGTTAAACGTTTGTGAAAATATTTTCTTGGGAAATGAGGTTTGCCAGAATAGCTTCATCAACTGGGATTATCAGTTTATACATTCCAAAGAACTGCTCGAACGGTTGAATCTGAAAGTCAATCCTCGGACGAGAGTCGGTAACCTCGGCATTGGACAGCAACAGCTTGTAGAGATTGCTAAAGCCCTTAACAAAAATTGCAAGGTATTAATCCTGGATGAGCCGACAGCACCGCTGCCGGAGGACGATTCCGAAAACCTTTTAAAGCTGGTAGAGGATCTGAGGGATAAGGGCATGAGTATCGTATTCATCTCCCATAAACTGAATGAAGTTTTTCAGATAGCCGATACGATAACGGTCCTGCGTGACGGTCAAACGGTGGATTATAAACCGGCAAAGGAATTTACCCAGGACACTCTGGTCAGCAGCATGGTTGGCCGTGATATCAGTACTTCTTTTGAAAAGCGTGACTGTCCGGTTGGGGATGTGGAACTTCGGGTTTCTAACTGGTCGGTTTATGACGGCATCAACTCGAAATGGCTTCTGCAGGATGTCAACATTGAAGTACGAAAGGGTGAAGTGATCGGTCTGGCGGGAATGATCGGGGCTGGACGTACTGAACTTGGTATGAGTATCTTCGGCGGGCTCGAAGGTGCGATTTCTGGAAAGCTTGAATATATGGGTAAGGAAAGGCCGCCGTTTAAGAATTCCGGCGAGGCAATTAAAGCAGGGCTATTTTATGCCACAGAAGACCGCAAGCGGTTAGGACTGATACTGAATTCTGATATCGCATACAATGCTTCGCTTTCAAGTCTTGATAAGTTTATAGACAAGGGGATTTTTATTAATCAGAACAAAGAATACGGCAAAGTCAAAGAGCTGTCCGGAAAATTCAGGGTTAAGACACCATCAATATTACAGCTGGCAAAAAACCTGTCGGGTGGGAACCAGCAGAAAGTCTGTCTGGTGAAGGCTCTTATGACGGAACCGAATGTCCTGATTCTCGACGAAGCCACCAGAGGCATCGACATCGGCGCTAAAATGGAGATTTATCAGTTGATCAATCAGATGGCAGCACAGGGACTTGCAATTATCATGATTTCCTCAGAGCTTCCGGAGATTCTTGGGATCAGCGACAGGATCTATGTTATGCGGGAAGGCAGGATCAGTGGAGAATTTGATAATAGAGAAAGAACTATAACGCAGCAAGATGTGGCATTGGCTGCTACGAAAGGAAATGAAATATGAAGAATACAAAAAAAATAGATTTATTTGGGTTGTTTTATAAAAACAGCTTAGTGGTGGAAGCGATTATCATTCTGGTGGTCTTTCAGGTTCTTACGGGTGGTTCATTCCTGATGTTTCGCAACGTGTCAAATCTTCTTATGCAGGGGGCAACCTATTCAATCATTGCTATTACCATGTGCCTTGTCATCATCACGGGCAATGCCGATCTCTCAGCAGGACGTTTCCTTGGCATGATCGCGATGGTTGCAGCTATTGTGCAGGTCAGGCAGAGCAATATTCCATCGATAGTGGTTGTTATTATGGTTTATGTGATTGCCCTTATTGTAGGCCTGTTTCATGGGTTCTGGGTCGGATATATGAAGCTGCCGGCATTCATCATAACATTGGCTACACAGCTGGTCTTCCTTGGTGTCAACCAATATATAAGCGGCGGACGTATCATCGGCCCGATCAAGGGGATTATCTCAGCGATGGGCAATGGGTATCTGCCATCGATCAGTGGGAAAAGTAATGACACGACTCTGATTGTCGGTGCCATCATTATCATTACATACGTATGGATTGTAATTTCAAAGGAGCGCAATAACATCAAGCAGGGTTTCGACAAAAGCCCCCTGGGAAAGATTGTTTTAAAGACTGTAGTAATCTCGGCACTCATTGCGACGATTACGATAATCCTCTACAGCTATAAAGGTTTCTCTTATGCAATGTTGATTCTTTTTGTGCTTACACTGATTATTTCTCACATAAGCAAAAATACCAAGTTCGGCAGATATATCTATGCGATCGGAGGCAACGTAGAAGCGGCTGCGCTTTCGGGGATCAATGTAGCCAAAGAAATTTTGAAGCTTTATGTCCTCCATGCTATTGTTGTTGCAACGGCAGCACTGGTATGCCTGGGGCGTCTAAACTCGGCCACAACTGCCGGCGGTATGGGATATGAGTTCACTGCTATTACTGGCTGTGTTGTCGGTGGTACAGCGATTACTGGCGGACGTGGTTTCGTAGCCGGTGCTGTGATCGGGACAATGATCATGGCAATCCTGGATAATGGTATGAGCTTGCTCAACCTCGATCCATCTCTGCAGTATATCGTTCGCGGCGCAGTCCTTGCATTCGCAATTGCACTTGATGCATATGCGAATAAAAGACAGACTAAAACAGTTCACGCTGTTTAATAGTACTCATTATAATAATTAAGAAATGATGGATGATAATGTTTACTTTGAGTTTTAAACAGGAATGTTTTCAATCAGAAGCGCTGGAGGACAGCTTAAGGAGACTGGTATCTTTAGGGTATGATGGGGTGGAACTGTCGGGCGATTTAAGTGAACCGGACGAGGTCAGGGAGCTGCTGGAAAAGTATAATATGAAATGTTTTTCCATCAATGGAAATTATACCAAAAAATATGATTTATCTAGTATATCACCTGAAATCAGACAAGATGCAAAGGACTATATTTGCCGTGAAATTGATTTAGCGAGGGTGTTAGGGGCGCAAGTAGTTGTTGTGGTGCCAACCTATATTGGTAAGCTAAAGCCAGAGACGAGCACCTTACAGGAGTGGAATTATGTTGTCAACGGTCTGCGTGAAACTGCAGAGCATGCTGGGAAACATGAAGTTGTTTTAGTAATTGAGGCAGTCAACCGCTTTGAAAGCTATCTGGTGAATCGGCTGGATACGGTAGCGGATTTGATTGCGGAAGTCGGCAGCCCTGCGGTTAAGATGATGGGTGATTTTTTCCATATGAACATTGAAGAACAAAATTCAGAAGAGAATTTATTGAAATATCGGGATGAGATATTTCATGTGCATATAGCCGATAACAATCGGAAAGCGATTGGAATGGGAAATCTTCCTGTGGAACGGTATTTAAATATATTAAATGACCGAAATCGAGTGCTGACTATGGAGTGGGATCATCAAAAACAGGATCACCATAGGAGAAATGACCTGACAACAGATACATCAGTCTATGATGATTATGCTCAGACAGCAATTCGATTGATAAAAAGCCTCTCATAGAATCAACTAGTGTGCTGGCACTGTTTGACTAAACATCAACGTGTCAGTGCACTAGTGGATAGGACTATATGCTTATCGGAAAAGGAGTTAGATATGGAATTAGTAACGATGAAGGAATTGATGAAAGAAGCGATTTTAGGTGGTTATGCGGTACCTGCGTTTAATGTCTGTAACTTAGAAACCATTCAGGGAGTTTTGGAGCAGGCTCAGGAGATGGGAGCTCCGGTTATTTTACAGGCCCATTGGCTGGAAGCATATTATTCCAGCCCGAAAGCTGTTGCAGCGATGGCAAAAGAAATCGCAGATAATAAAAAAGTGCGTTTTGCGATTCATTTGGATCATGGTGCTGCGTATGAAGATACAGTTCGCTGTATGCAGGGCGGATTTACCAGTGTGATGTATGATGGATCTTCATTGCCTCTTGACGATAATATCAGCAATCTAAAAAAGGTCGTGGAAATGGCTGCAGCGGTGGGCGTTACCGTAGAAGGCGAGATTGGAACTATCGGACAGACAGATGAGCTGGGAAATAAACTGGATAACGCATATTTAACAGATCCCCGGGATGCAAAAAGATTAGTGGATGAAACCGGAATCGATTGTCTGGCTGTTGCGGTGGGAAATGCCCATGGATTTTATCTGGAAGACCCCAAATTAGATTTCACCAGATTGCAGGAGATTACAGAGCTGGTGAAAATACCGCTGGTATTACATGGCGGTTCGGGTATCCCCTGTGACCAGATTCAAAAAGCGATTATGATGGGGATTGCAAAGATTAATTTCAGCACGATACTGCGTAATGCATTTATTCGTAGTATTAATGATTTCATGACTGCTAACCCGGATGAACTGGGGCTGATGGATATTTTAAAAGTTGGCAAAGAAGCCATGAAGCTGCAAGTAAAAGAAGTAATTGAAATGTGTATGTGCAGTGGCATGTACTAAATTGGTTGTTTAATCTATTCAGCGAATTTTAAAGGAGAATAAATTTGAAACAAAGAAGTAGAGGTAAACCAATAAAAAAGAGTATAGCAAACAAGCCCCTCACAAATTAGTGATTGACAATAACTGTAAATTATAGAAACGGACTTAGATATAACAATGATTAATCATCTGTAATGGTATATCCTCTA
>Ga0153922_1000441_pt1 | contig 16916 bp, 18 predicted proteins | sample TSNJ006MetaG_FD_104723 | JGI IMG/M metagenome (GOLD analysis project Ga0153922, IMG submission 104723) | Attine ant fungus gardens microbial communities from New Jersey, USA - TSNJ006 MetaG | ecosystem: Host-associated > Fungi > Mycelium > Unclassified | place: USA: New Jersey, Brendon T. Byrne...
GTAGATATATCTTTACTTGAATATCACACTAGCTTCCGGGACCTTTGCCTAGCTTATTGAGCAACTGCCCCTGAGTGTTCCTCTTACATTCTGGAGATAAGGGGATTGTCTTAGTGTTAAGCACCCTGTCAGAAAAGTCTCGCAAGGAGACCATATATAAGTAAATAATGTCTTATACATCATGCCAAGTGGTAGATGACTGAGGATAAGAGCATAGATTACTGGTAACCTGGGGGAATTGAGGTGGAGTTATGATGTAATATGATGGTGGAGTAAGTGGAGCACTAGTGGATAGTTGATGTGCTCCGATGATGGATAGACGTGGAGAATGCATCAGTCTAATTCAATGCTATGTTTAGACAATGTATTTTCTTGATGGACCTCAAAAGTGGTTTGTGAGGATAAAGTACTATGGATGCAAGTATCAGTATGAGTTTGTAACGACGCCGTTTCATAATGACTATCTTTAATGGTCGACTAATTGCCCACGCACCAACAAGGCGAGGTTGAAATTGGAAATTTTCGCTTCTGAGAAGTCTCTGTTGCCACAGAACGCAAAGAGGCTACAACGTTAAAGATATGTCATTAGATATAAGGCAAAAGATACATTATAATTCACGTAGAAATTCATCACTCTGAGTTGCTAGTATAACTTGAAAGTAATTGAAATGTCTACCCACTCGGTCTGCCCACAGGATTGACATAGGTTCGACACCGTAATTCATGTCGAGTACGGGTGTGAGGTGTTGTAAAAGATTTACCACATCTACTACAGGCATGGTCACGTTTCCCAAGATGAGCAGCTATGTGATCTGTAAAATATCACAAACCAGAACCCAGCCTCAATTAAACTTCCACTCACATTGCAGATTCTGTTTGGTTGTCAACCGATAAGAGCATATTGGGCAGTCGAATGCCTTTGCCTCATCATGCCTTCTTCTCCTCTTTGCCGCCTCGACCACGGCCTCAGACGCTACTTGTGCTCTGAATCCTGCGTTAACACCTGGAGCGAGTGATGAGGTGGCCTGGGTATCCCCAGCAGGAGAACGAGGAGATGCTGAAGGCAAATTATTTTATGGACCAACTGTACAATTGGTATTACCTTGATAAGTCACGAAAACGGGACTTGGATAATTCACCGTCGGAGGCACATCATCAACGGGACGGAATACGCCATTATCAAGAGAGGTTTGAGGGTGAGATTGATGCGGATAATCCCATCCATAAGCCTGCTCATATGTCCTATGCTCTGAAACATCCAGGAAACAAACCGAGTTGGTAGAAGAATTTATGTCGGTTTGTAGTGGACGGATGCCATCACTGACCGCCCGCCTCCTAACCGGAAAATCGGTAGTATTGTAGAAATTAGGAGCCAAGCGCCTTTGTAAATCACATCGCTGAGCGAAGGTATGTTGTCTTGGAGTCCAATTCCATATTCGTTTGGTTTCTGGGCAAGAGCTGGAGAGGAGTCTGCTATTTATAGTGCTCTGATCAGTGATCTCGGGGAAGATCATAGACGGGAAACAATCAGTATCGACGGAAAGATTTTGTTCATGTCGATAGATTCCCTCTGTTGACTTTGATTAGCTCTGTGGATCTGAAAATAGAAGAGATGGTCAAGTACCTGGTTTTATACCAATAGAACCAGAGACGTGTTTTACTCCTCCGCCACAAGGCCAAGCACCAACATATGATCTGCCCACCCATTGTTCCCAACCTTGAGGACTATACTCTCCTATCCCATATAAATAGAGATCAAGGCTAAGATATTGCAGTTTTGACTCACTTTTCCCGTACTTGGCTGATGCAATGTCACCATGTTCGTGAAACAAAGGTATAGAGGGGTCCAAGTTTTCAATTGGTACAAATGGACTCTCTTTCGAAGGTGGTACCATGAGAGTTCCTACTTAGAGGTAATGCTATCAGTAAAATATTGTACCGCGTACCTTGACCACTTGAGGGAAAATCCCAATGTAAGCTGTTAGCTGTACTCGGGATCAGACTTTCAATCGGAGTCAAATTATCTTCTTGGTCGAATTTGTTGGCGCCAAATGAGTATGGAGAGCTCCTTTCCATTGTCGGAGAGGGGGAATGAAATACTTCAATCGAGAAAGTTGGATATATAGCAGTCGTCACAGGCTTTGGTTCATCGCAAGGTATGTCAAGTTGGCTTTCTGGGATTCATGGCTGTGTCGGAAGCTGTTAGTGGTCAGTTACCAAGTCATCTGGCTGTAAGAGGCAATGTTTTGCTCATAATGAATGCATAAGTGAGAATATCCAATCTCATCCCTTCAACCACAGAACTGTAACGCTTGGAACAGCCGGCCTGTCTTCAGAATTTACCGCTCCAGACGATATTGAATTACAGGCTTTTGAATGGTCGTCTCGGTTACATTGATCTGCTCACTGCCTATTATTACAGAGTTTACATATTGAAGGAGTCCCGTGGGATCAGCGCACAAGGTGACTCAGAGCATACTCTTGGAACTTCTGTGGAGGTGGGGCAGTGTTGTTGTGGGAATCCCTGGGATAATCCGAGGCGCGCGAATTTCCTGTTTGAACCTCGCTGGATATATTTGGAGATAAAAAATTCGTCAATGTATGATGTCTGCTGAAGACGACAGTACCTATCTGTCCTGGCAACTCTAACCATCTACTTGATCATACATGAGGTTCTTGAATTGGGCCCCACGTCCTTGATCATTTCTGAGAAGAGAACCCATGGGCGCAGAATTCACGCTATGCTTCTGCCCCAAAAACATGGATTCTGTCGGCTCAGCATTCTACAGCTTTCCAGAAACACATGATTTCTAGAATTGATCTCGGTCACAACTGATTCTTTATTATAAATCTTATAACTTGTGGTTCCGTTGTAATGAGAATATCACTCGAATATATATATTAGCCAGTTGTTAGACAAAACAAGAGCAATGAAGTGATAGGATGAGCCTATCGCAGGGTCTCAACACAGACTGATAGATTCTATACTTCAACAGGATCGGAGTGCGCTGGTTCCAATTTGTGTTGCCACATGTACAGCTACTTGCAATCATTCTGAGAGTTTTCCTTCTACATCTTAATATCACTCCTACGTGATCACCTCAGAGTTCACCCGTATCAGGATATCCACGCGAAAAGGCAGTTGATGTGTATTACACTACAGGTGCAGGAATTTGATGGTTGGTAGGCTGTACAGCCACTTTGCGTGACCTTAACGATGTGACGATGGATTTCTGGGGCTATTCTTTTCCCTTTTTCTTCGCTGTCTACGACAGCGAGCTTTGGAGCTGCTTTGACTTTTCTACACTCTTGATGAAGGTGCAGCGCCCCCTCTTCTGGCTATGTGCTATCGTTCTTGTTTCTGCCAATGTTGCCCTGGCTGTCCATGGTCCTCGCCAAGTCCCAAGTCAGTCGCAGGTATCTTCGGCAGCTGCCCCCTCAGCAGCGGCTCCTTCAACACCCGTTGACATACCGACTACTTCTACAACCGCCACAACTGCGAGTCCTACTCCGACCACTCATCCACCGACCACCACCTCTGCACCTGCATCTACACCTGCAACTGCAACCGATAATACTACAACTGCGCCTCAGGCCTCCCAGGCCACCCAGGATCCCAATACTAGCACCTCTTCCACAACGGAATCACCTACCTCTGGTCCAAACCAGCCAGCTGCCACCCAACAGACTTCCGCTCCTTCCGCAAATGCTCCTGCCCCTAATACGTCTGCAGCTCAAGTCACACCAATTGTATCTGAATCTGTAGCTGACGATGGGTCCACCATCACCATTACCCGTACTCCATCCCCGTCCCCCACTTCCTCCTCTTCAAGTACAGCACAACACAACCCAGCGAAAGTGATGACGGGGGTGGGCTTTCAACCGGCTCGATCATTGGTATGTCCGTAGCAGCCGGTGTCGCAGTCATTGGCATTGTTGGCTTCTTTGTTTGGAAATTCACCAGAAAGAGGTTTTCCGATTTCGATGACAGTAAGGATATCTTCCTTCAGACCATCTTTGTCCTCACATAACCATCCAGATGAAGCTATCAAATGGCCCGAACTAAACACACACTCCGGTAGTGGTCCTGACTCTCATGCTTTACCTGCCAGAGAGACAGGCCGTTCTGGCTTTGAAACAGCTTCAGAGGCAGATTTGTCCCGAGTTAATTCCACCACCAACTACTCCACAGCAGATTTCGGCGCTGGTGGACCTGACCCTTATGCTGTACCTCCCTTACCCCATCTCAATCCTAACCAACCATATCGTGACGATCCTTCTGGCACCTCAGGATTTTATGACCCATATCGAGGCCCAGTGCCTGGTACAATCGAGCATGGAGCAGGAGATTGGCATCCCGGCGAGGCGTACCCTATGACACAATTCAATCAGTCTGAGGTCCGTGCCAGCCCTGCGCCAGATCCCATGCCTGGGGTAAGTTCGTCGGGCCCACAAGTAGCATACAGTGGTAGAGCTTCACCTGGTCCACAAGCCGCATACGGGGGACGGACCTCCCCTGGTCCGTATGCTGCGTTCCCTACAGGGCGAGCGTCGCCGGGACCTGGTGCTGCCTATGCACGGTGATGCTACAAATTCATGAAGGAAATCTTTCAAGTAAATGCCACTACATTTGATATACCAACTTTTGACTAGTATAGGGCCCATGACTTTTTCCTCTGTAGATGCTCTCAAGTCTTTCTTGCATTACATTCGTTTACGCTATACCAGATTGCATGCGCATCTATTATTTAATTGACATGTGTGGCTGTGCCACATGAGTTCCTGTGTTAGGTACGAAAAATTTGAGAATTGAGACTGCTTTGAGACTGCTTTGAGACTGCATCATTTCGTTGTCAAGGTGGCTGTGTTTACTGGCTGCCGCAGTTTGCATCTGACTCCAACTATCATAACCACGGCCTACAAATTGCGATATCTCGCGTTCTAGCTTTGTCTCTACCATGTCCTTTCTAGATAGAATGTCTGGCGTCTTCGCGAAGTTGGCCCCTGGCAAATCTTCTAGGCCCCCAACATCGATGTCGGGTGGCATCAGCAGCCATGGTATTGGTGCTTTTGAAGATGATGTGAGTAACTTGTTTTCCATTACGCCGCCAGTGCTCCTGCGTTCTGGCCTGCCCGAGTTGCTTCGTCTGGGACACATGAGCGCAGCGTTTTGCCTTCCATTACGTAATACCTGATATTGTCTTGCACATGAGCACTGGATGGGGGATAGTTCTAGTCAGCTCGCCTTTCTACTTTTCATCCCTGTCTTGACCACACTCTGGATATGGGTTTGCAGCGCATTTTTTGTCCGGTTTGAGCGAGCTCCTATTGATTCTCCTCCATCCAGATGATCGTTTCGAAACCAGCTATCGTCTTTCACGTGTCGCAGATATTCTTCAATTTTCTCGCGATGGCATGCTTCGCTAGCGTTGCTGCCTTTCAAGCCAAATGGAATGTTGGTCCATGTAGGTCTTAGCCATTTGTCATAAACGCATCACTATACTGATCACCAGTCTTCCAGCCGGTCTCACGGGCTTTACGCTGTTTGTCACAATCATTGGCATGTTTCTGTCGGCGTTCATGTTGACTGTACCCGTCATCTATGAAAAGTACGATAAACTTGCTCGGTTGGCCCGTGCTTTGAAAGAACTGCGCATCGGCTTTATTCTCACGGGCATCGGAACAGCGTTCAGTTTGTTGATCGCGTGAGTTTGATCTGACATTGTATCCAAATTCAACATTTCAGCTTAGCTCCTCATGAAGCTTTATTGTGACAATCTCAGCATGGACTCAACCAGGTTGTAAAAACCCTGATAATGATCCTCATGCCGAGCCCCTTGGTGATGATTTCAAAAACGGCCTACCTGGATGGTGTAACACGAAGAAAGCAGGCGCTGTATTCCTTTGGCTAGCTTTTGGCAAGTCTTTCGCCTTTGGGTGTGTCGTATTATTTTATTCATTTCTTCAAGGTTTCTGGTCAGCATCCGCCATTTATCTCGTCATACAATGGCGGTCAAATAAGCATTTGGGACTGCGTGATTCACCTTTCGCCCCGCCCATAGACCATGACGATCCCGAGGAAAGAGAAGAAGGTTACAGCTCACTTCCCCCACTGCGAGAACAATCCGTCAAACCAACAGTCCCTAGTGCCCGCTACGATCCCCCTATTGAGACCAATCCTTTCTCCGACAACCAGTACTCTGTCTCTCCTCCCACTAATTATGCTCCCACATCAACTCAGCCCATGACCTCACGTCCAAGCGTGGATGCTTACGGCGCGTTCTCTGACCCTACCCCTTCAGGCTTTGGCACTGCCTCTCCAGGCTATAGCTCTGCTTCTGCACGCGTAGCACCTGGTGGACCGCCAATCATCCCTGAACCTGATCTCGGACCTCGTGTCAGCAGAACAATGCAATATGCTGATCCGTACGCTGCCGTACATGCCTCGGTAACTAATCAGCAACCGCCTCCGAATTACGAAAATTATACTGGATATCGGTAAGGATGTATGTATATGTAGATGTTTTTTTTTGTCCGGATTATCCATTGATTCATCTATTCAATTTTCCTCGAACATTTTTGCGATGGTGGATTTGCATCTTGTAATTATGCTTGTCTTTTTAATTCTGATTAACTAGTGAGAATGATGATAGCTTGGTACAATCGCTGTGGTATGCCCTTTAGGTATCAGCAGGGGTAGAGATAAAGGTAAAGGTAATCATAAGTCTCTATCCTTACTATTTGAGTGAAGGGTGGGATGGGGACAAGGGAGTTACCCTTTGGGCTGCAACAATGTCAGGAAACGGTATTCGGATAGTGTTGCTGCACAATGGTCGAGCTCATTTCCAAAAAACGAAAAATCTCAAAATCAAATCAGGAAAATCAGTAGGAAAATCAGTATTGGTTCTTGACTATGCATGATCTCCTGATGTTTTCCCCCTCCCTCCAAGTTTTGATGATGTGTAGTAGACTCATCAAAAAAGTGGTACTGAAGATAGAAGCGGTGGTTGGGGCCGAAGCAGAACCCAGGGACAACAACAAATGATGATGATGAGAACGTACAAAGTGACAACATACGTATCACAGGTCGATAGCCAGAACTTGTGCGGATCCCTTTGGTAAACGTACGTAATTATTATATTGCTCGTCCGAGTATGTAGGTATGACCATAAAAATCTCTTGTATTTGTGAGTACAGGTACAGGTCACCTGTGGATGCGCTCTAGTATAACTGTCTTGTAGAATTTCTCTAATTTATCGAGTACTGTTCAAAGTAGGTGTGCACTTGTCAACGAATTCTATCCTCAGCCCTGTCATATAGCAGTCCTCAAGTATGACGTCACTCTATCCCAGGATTTGCAAATCCTCGATCCATGAATTGGGGTACAGTCTACCGTCGACCACAAGAGTCAACGACCATTATCCAGGTACACATGCACCGATCCATTAGAGGGAAGAGAGAAGACAATAATCACAAATCACTTTGTTCATTTTTCCCCCTCCACCAGACCATATCAAGTCATTACTGCTTCACATCTACTTCAACATCTTAATAGCCTAAATTAAGTATCTTAAAATACAAGGCAAGTTCAACATGTACAAGATAGATGAACAAAGATAATCCGACTTCTCCCCTTCAGAGATAAGAACAAAAAAAATCAAAAGATCCTCCTGGTCAGCATTCTAGAGAGATCTCTCCGTCCCTGTCTCTCTTTCAACATAACCCATCCCCATAAATACAGGTGATCCCCCAGCTCCACCACGAGCTAAAAAACCCTTGTTCTTATCCCGCGTCCCCGTCCCAACGTACAAATCCTCCTTGTCTAATTCATCCCCATATATTTCATCCGATTGCTGCGCAATCCAAAGCTCCTCACCTAACGACACAGGCCTCTTTGAATGACTCGACCGTGATCGTGACCGTGATTGAGCCTTCGACTCAAGGCTCCGGCCGTGATGATGCGGTGGTCGAGCAGAAGGCACAGGAATCCGCGAAGGCTGAGACACATTTTTCCGAGATCGAGTCCCAGAAGGCGGAGTGAAAACGTCAGGAATCTCGTCAACGTCAACCCCTTCTGCTAAACTTGGACCTTGCGCGACATTAGGTCCAGGCGTGGATATTGCAGCAGGAGAAGTAAAGAAACGAAGCACTGGTAGGGGGTCTTCATCCCCATCTTCATGATCAAACGGAAGATGGGCAAGTTTCTTTGTATGGGGGGTAGATCGGCGTCGGTTCTGAGGGTGCGGTTTTCGAGGTGACCTGCCTGGAAGGGGTGAGAGAGGTACACGTTTCTGAAATACGGTAGATTGAGGTTCATGATCTTCGGGTGTAGCGGGGTGTATAGGTATAAAACTATCTTCATACTCAGTAGGATCCTCGTCATTACCTTGAGAATCATATATTTCTTCTTTCCCTGATTTTTGCTCATGCCTCTGTTTTTGATGCTTCTGTCCTTGTTCGGCTTCTTGGGGTTTGAGTAGAAGAGATCGATTGAGAATTCTACTCGACGAACGATCAGAAGGAGTGACCGGGATACCAGTACCGCGGAAACGATACATATTACGGGAAGGAATGACTAATGGAGGGGTAGAAGGTGGTTGGTCATGCTCGTCATCTTTCTCTGGATCATTGTCCGAACAAAGTGATGGAGTGGGAGCCGATTCCATTGTCTGCATCATTTGTGATGTTCCTTGGTCGCTAGTGGCTGGTTCGGTGGATGTGTTTGATCCTTCGGAGAATAATCCAGTAGGGGATTTCGACGAGCCTGAGGATGAAGATTGTGCTTGCGGCCGCGGTTGACTCACCGATTGCGGAACTGTCATCAAAGATTGTCTTTTAGTCGTAGTCATGGTATCTGTGAATGAAGGTCAGAATAAGTGACGAAAAGGAATGACAAACTTGCCATGTGGATTCTGTAGAATCGCATCCAAAGTATCGCGCCTCTTGCGCTTATCACCAACACGTGGACCAGCAAGAGCAGAAACAGAGGCTACCTGATTACGGGAGCGAGGAGCAACTAAACTTCGGGACAAGAAGCTGACATCGTTGTCTACGCCTGAAACTTCTTCGACTCTCGATGACGGTGTGCTCAACGACGAACTACCAGATAATGGCCTTAAAGATCCAGAAGAAAAAGATTTGGATGAGTCAAGGTCTCTCCCTGTCTTCCTCAGCCTCACTGACTTCATCTCATCCAGAAATGCGGCCATCTTATCCGGTGTAATTCCAATTGTGGGTTGGCCCTGACGACGTGAAACACGAGGAGGGTTGATAGGTTTCTCTTCCGGTACTGCTCGAGGTTTGAGAGATGCCCGAGCAGCTGTGAAGAGAATACTCGCATCCTCCATTACACTTGGTAATTGGAGGATACTCCGGTTAGGAGGAGGCGGAGGTGGCGGTGGAGGTGGCGGCGGAATAAACATCGAAGATTCATTATAAGAAGGTCGCTTAGCGAGCTATCCGACCTGTTGGTAAAGCACGCAGTAAAAAGCAATGAAAACGAACCTCTTCCTTAAGCAGACGTATCTCCTCTTCCAGCTGTAGAATTCGCTCTTTATCTCGTTCCCTTTCTTTTTCAGCTGCTTGTAGATTAAAATCCGTAGGTTCTTCGGTTGCCTGTCGCTCCCGCCTAGTCTCATTCTCTAGATGCTGTTGGATGGCTTTCTCAAGTTCATGCTCCTTACCCCTTACGTGAAGATCCCCCTCCAGATAATCGTCTTCTTCATCAGTCAGATCCACAGCGCGCTGTTTACCTTGAGCCTTGGAAGATAAGGATGTAGGTGACTTGTCCGTACAAGGTCGTGTACCACTCCCCCTATTCCGCGAGGAAGGTGAATGGGGACTGATGGGAAGTAGGATAGAGGAATTAGCGTTTTTATCACCGTGGAATCGTTGGATGGCAGCTTTGACGGGGGATTGTGCCGGTGCGGAGCTAGCAGGAAGAACAGAGTCGTGTCTGGAAGGACCAGGTTCCAACTCCTCGGGTCGAGGCAGCGATTGGGCGAAACGAACGTGACCACTGTTCAGTGATACAAACGACTCTGGATCCACTGAAGGAGAGCGCGGAAATAAGGACCCAGGCATTGTGACTGACTTGGCCCGTTTGCGTCCAGATATCGGTGGCGGTGGTGGACCCATCGCTTCACGTCTTGACGGAGCATGTTGGGCTGAGTGTGGCTCTGCAGGATTACAATTCACGTTCACCGATTCCTCATTGGAGGCTGGGTGCCGTCGGCTCCTTGAAAGATGGCGCCTGCGCTTCCGTTGGCTTTTCGACGCTGACTGATTTTCTTGGCAAGAAGAGTCGCTGTCCTCAGAACCAAGAGAGCCCGAAGACAATGACGGTGTCGGATCGCGCCTTGCGGAGCGCTTTTTGCGCTTGCGAGACCTGGACGAGGATGACCGAGAAAGCTGATCGGAGCGCGTCAAGTTGAAGACGACCCGGATGAGAGAAAAAACGCACCTGTGGGGTGTTGGCGCCGGTAGCGGTGGCGACAAAAGACTCGAGTTCCCTTGAGAGCAAGTCAAATACACCAGACAAAAGACCAGAGGAATTGTGGCCGCGGACGGACATGTTGGTTGACTGCAACCTGTGCCAAACAGGAGCAAATATCTTCTCTATGTTTGAACCTGTGAGAGGAGGCACTCGTGGTGGGCAGGCAGAGTTCAAGTGGTCAGACGTCTCGGCCGACAAGGACAGAGAGGTTTTTTATTGTCATACTCTCTACCACTGTCCATGCTCATATCTGTCCTAGCACTACCTTGGCCACAGTATCAATGCACCAACTGGCCGTTGGCAGAAGAACAAAGATGTCCACTGGTACAGTCGTGACAAGAAGGACACCGAGGACGAAAAGGCACTCGAAATAAAACGTATCAAACAGCTCGAGGCCGATGCACTGGCCGTAGCACTGTACGTCGCTGCCCTCTTATCACTCCACTCTTACCCACTCTCTCACAGCGGATTTGAACCAGCTCCAAAAGGTCAGGAATCTGTGGACAAAGTGCAAGATCCAAACAAGGACCTTCAGCAGGCTATCGAGAAAGAAGAAAAACTCCGACGCAAGGCTGAACGCAAGGCTGCTAGAAAGCAAGCTAAATTAGAACGTAAAACTCGGGAGCGTGGCGAGGATTACTATCAACATTCAAGAGACAGGTCCCTATCACGGTCACCCCGACGACATAGATCCTCACGTTCACCTCACCGTCGATCTGGCCCCAACCACTCCCGCAGATCCCTGAGTCCAGAACCACGCACAAGTCACCGTCTAGAACGAAGAACGGGACATGATTACGATGCCGTGGAAAGGGACAGAGAAAGGGAAAGAGACCGAAGATGCTGGGACAGGAATGTGCAGCGCCAGTCACCCTCCAGTCGCCCCTAGTTGTTGCGCTGTAATAATACCACACTGTATCTACACAATATGAATTCGGCATCTATGCTCCTGCTTTCCAGTAAGCAATGTCACCGTCAATCACTTTCCAACTTCTTAGCAAGACATTTCTAGACAGACTACTCAGCATGCTTACTTTCGTATGGTTTGCCTTGCTGCCTGAGCTTTCCCGCAGCTTTAACAGCAGCTTCACTTCCATATTCTTTGAGATCTTCATACGACATGATTTCACCACACACAAATTTATTCTCAAAATCACTGTGGATGACACCAGCAGCTTGAGGCGCTTTAGTCCCCTTTCGTATCGTCCACGCGCGAACTTCGTCAGGTCCACAGGTGAAGTAACGGATGAGCTAACAAGAAAATGAATTCACTCCATTCACCGACCAGCTAAAGGTGACTTACATCAAGGCTGGTGTATCCGGTTTGAGTGATCTTCTGAAGAGCACTCGTGGCACCAACTTTTTTTTCTTCTTCCTTCTTGTCTTCAGGCGACATCGGCAAAATACGCTCCTCAAATGCGACGGAGAACGGAATAAGAGGATCTCCAGGGTTGTTTTCGTCAATCCAAGCTTTGATCTTAGGAAGCCTGCGGAAATTTCAACTTCCTAGATAACTTGCAACAACGAAATTCCTACCATTTATTCTTCTTCCTCAGATAGTCCTTTTCACTCAGATTAATCAGATATGTGACTGGTTTGGCGGTCAAAAGCATCAGCGAATTAACAACATCGACCTGAAAAAAATCGGATTAGCAAAACAAGTGTGGAACATGCCAAGAAAGTTTGGTTCAGCAGAAACAATAGATATCATGAGAATTTCGGGGCGTTACTCCCTCTTCAACGAGCTGGGTTATCGAGCAATGACGCTCTTTTTCATCTGGGATGACTATAAACAAAAAGTCTAATCACCTGGAAAAACGGACCGTCAGAATGCAGTTCCATAGAACAAAAAAAGGTAGGTCAGCTAAACAAAGGTATATATCACTGAATTTGGGGGCGTTACTCCCCACCTCAAAGAGCTGGGTTATCGAGCAGTGCTCTTTTTCATCACAGTGAAACAAAATTTCCCAAACCCACCTCTTTATTCGTCCATTCTGCTTTACGAACATCCTTTTCGTCTACTGTGAGGACTTTATAAATTTTCTCAATCGTAGCCTAGGACGCAGAATCCAAACACGTCAAGAAAAAAATCAACAAGAACTACACGTACGAGTTCTTCCTTCTTCGCCTTATCAGCCAAGCTCGTTGAACCCAACGAACGCGTTGTTTTCTTCATATTATCCATCGCCTTCTCCACCCACTCAATATCCTTCAACTTGAGCTCCGTCTTGATAATCTCCATATCTCGAATGGGGTCTACATCACCCTCAACATGAGTAATCTCGTCGTCGTCAAAAGCGCGAACGACCTGGAATATACCGTCGACCGCGCGGATGTTGGACAGAAAAGCATTCCCAAGATCAGCACCGGTAGATGCACCCTTGCGAATGGAAGCCATTAATTCAAATAAGGGCGGTAGAGGCTCTTCTCACATACAGCTGTCAAGCCAGCGATATCGATGCAAGTGAGGTGAGCAGGGACTCTGGAAGCTGGCTTGTAGACCTCGCAAAGCCAATCGAATCGCGCATCCGGAACGGGTATACGGGCTTCCTCAGGGTTTATCGTTGCGTAGGGAAAGTTGGCAGCCTTGCCCAAGTCTAGAATATTAGCACATGTGAGCGCGCACTCCAGCTAGGTACAGACATCTCCATTTACCTGTTTCTGACAAGACATTGAAAAAAGAGGATTTCCCAACATTGGGTAGACCTGTGACCGCTATGAGGCGGAAGAAAATAACAGAAAACGCAGGGAACAAACCTACGATTCCAACCTTGAGGTTATTACCTGGCCTGCCAAGCAGAGTGCGCTTTTCTTGAACAGGTGTTTTTTTGGGCGGCATTCTTTTCTTTGCGAAATGGGAGGACGATGTCGAGAAACGAGCTGGACGCAGCAAGTTGGAAGAAAGTTGTCTAATTCGATCGAAGATGAATCGATCAATCATCTCCCGAAATGGATGTAAATAACAAAAAAATTCTCAAGAGGGAGGTTCTTCGCATCACGTGCCTATGATGTGCTCCATGTCTTCTTGCAGTCCGTCTATCGTTCTACAGCCTATAAAATTGCTGCAAGTTGCGCGTCAGATACACTAGCACTTCATACACGCTCTTCTGATAAATTTAATTGATTGCAAATACTTTCATACAATACCGCATGTAGAGGCACGCCATCGCTGCGACACCATACATCTCGTCATGGACTTTCATCGTTGCGTCATATACGATGACATATCCGTGGCCCTCTGATGGTTATGTGCTTCAAGTCTTCAACACTGGAATCAGGTATTGACATTCGCACAATAGTTTTGATCGTAGTTTCGATCATGCTTTTCACTGTGGCTATTTATAGTTTTGATCTGAAGACTCGATATCTTTTTTTCCAATGCTCAACCCAGAAAATCAAGTGAAGTTCGACACCATCGTATCGAGGAGCCGACGAAGTGAAATCCACAAGCATACGGAAACCTGGTCAAAAGACTATTGAACCCATTTATCTTAGTTTGATGAATACCAGCAGACATAATGCAAGAGATACTCGGCTCCTAATCTCTACAGAAAATATGCAGACAGGACTATCTTTGACTAAAACATGAGTATGAGAAGCATAGGGAAGGCGTCCGAAAGTAGATTTCGTAGACAAAAGCCCGACCCTGTACACACGTGACGATCAATCCCCCCATGCTGCGCCTACTTTTATGCCACTTTTACGCCCTGTCCAGACACACCCATGGAAATATTCTACCTTCTTTTCTGTCTCTGTCTCCCACTATTTTCTACCGCCCAGACACTGACAACAACAGATGCGTATGACAAGTCAGTCCGGTTGTCGATATTTTTCTAAGATGAGCATAGGGTAGGAGTTTCGGTCGTCGTCGTCGTATCCACAGATCCTTTAGGTATCAATCCTCCTGTAACTCAGACTGTGTAAGCATCTGTTCCAACCTTCGTCGAAAGTTTACCTGAATTTTGGATCTCTAGTCAGACACTGGCACCGGGTGCAGTAGGTAATATACCGACAGATCTAACTACATCTACGTCCCCGACATCAACATCAACTTCCACAACCTCGACGTCGACATCGACGTCGACGACGACTCTACCTGCCGCTAATACTCCAGTTGGACAAGGACCCGTTGCACAACCTGCACCTACACCCCAAGGGGCCGGAGGAGTTACGCCGTACACCTATACCACAGTGATCAATGGCGTCACTACAGCGATTGCAGATAACTTCACTCCCACTAATCCAGCAACCACGCCGTTTACGCCAACGGGAACGGGCACCCACTGGGACTATAGCCAATACGTGGGAATTTTTGGTTCACCCTCACAAACGACGAGTGGGACGATTGCAAGCTCCCGCGACGGGTTGTTCAGCAGCTTTACGATGATAGGATGCCTCGTTATGATACTGATTTTCTGATTGCCTGAGTGTTATAGATGCTTTCACTGCGGATTAATACTATGGACATGTTGTATTACTTTAAAAGTAGCGTAGAGACCGTGATCAAGCACCTGGTTGTGTGACATTGTTAGAATACCCGTTCCTCCTCCCTGCTATGTCCACCGATACCCCACAACCAGCAGAATGGCTCGCAATCGCCTTTCTTGTTGAGGCCTCCATTACCATATCTCGTGACTGGAAACGACTCTATCGAGACTACATCGGCCAGCTCCTCCAGCGCTCTACTATCCTCCCCAATCCTAATAAGCCCGTGAGCTCCTTATCTCTGTGCGTTCGAGCACCTCATAATTTGCACCTTGATAGGTTCGCGTCGCCTTCGTAACATATGGCACAGCAGACACCCGACCTTCCCCCATTGTCAAGAAGGTATTTTTCACCGAGACACAGCATATCATTCAGGACATCAAGGACGGCAGCGGAAGACTGGGCATCGGTCTGACTGGCTCAGACTGCGGCAAAGGGATGGCTGCGCTTGAGGGTTTTGCTACTATCCTCGATGTGCGTTGGTCCTTGCCTTATCTCGTTCTCCGCCATTCTGATGTGTCAACAGATGTTCGACCAGCTAAGGAATCTGGCACCGAAGGATATCCGAGTTGTGCACATCGCCGCTTCCCCTCCCGACAACTCGCAGCATCCATGCTGGAATCAGTTGCCACTATTGGACTCTCTCACTTGGGAGCTCTTGCCTGTTGAGCTGAAAAAGGTAAGCAAATTCGATTCTCTCCTTCAGGCGTGTATGACGATGATGGCCTAATAAGCGCAACATCCAACTGAGTGGTATCAATACATCTTCAGAACTCACTCGTTTCACGGACTTGTACACACAGGTAATATCCTCCACTGAGTGCTTCGTTCACATCCTGAACTTGGCCAGGCGGCAGCGGGAAATCCAACTCCGCCGTGGTTCAATGTTGAAAAGCTACATTATTTGTTCATTAATGGGTTCACAGCGGCTCTACGGAAAGGCAAGGACTACTTTTTTTACTGTTGAAGTCTATTATTCTAAGGTTTCGTAGCCAAACGCGTGGCAGAAGTAGTTGTTCCTGATTCTGCCCCCGAGCCTAAACGGGCAAGACTTGTCCCACAACAGACCCTTGCAGACACTTCGGCCCCTGATACTTCTGTCCAAGCCTCACTGCCCGTTCCCTCGCAACCTTCCACTTCGACTGATCCAGCAGTTCCACCCACCGGAACTAATGTTTCCCAGACAAATTCCCAGTCAGTGGCTCAAACAGGGAACCAACCAAATCCGAACATAACTCTGATGATGCGCCACTGCATGGCTCGTATACAAGTAATTTCGGCGAAACGGAAACAATTCGAGGACGAACCGAAGTTGATTCTCAGTCAAAGAATTGCTATACTCCCACAAGGAGACACCGAACAAATAAATCTTCTAAATGCAGAAATCTTCAATCGTCGAGAGAAGCATCAGAAATTGACACACGTCTTGACAGCTTTGCACCAACATCTTCGCCGCCTGAGTTCCCAGGCTCAAGATGCTGAAAATGCCCAGTGGCAGGATGACTCACAACCACCGCAACCTAACTCTAGTGTACCATCGGCACAGGCAGATGCCTCAACGAGTGCTCTCCCCGTTAAGGATCCTCAAACCCCCTTCAATCCTGCCACTACTCCGCGACAACCTTCCACTATGCAGAGTCCGATCGTAAATCCGCACATGGTCCGGTCAATCACCTCGGGTTTACCTACTTCATCGCCTAACCTCAACGCACTGAACATACCTGTTGCTCCGATGGTGACAAACCCATTGTCGGGCCCAAGCGGACTGAATGCACAAATGCAGAAACTTTTACAAGTTGACAGAAGTCGCCTACCAGTAGGTGTGACATCGAGTACAGGCCTCCCAGTCATGTCTACTGAATCTACGGCAACGGCGGCGGATCCGACCTCCCAACCGCTCCAGCAGCAGCTACAACCTTCTAATTCAAATCAAATA
>Ga0153922_1000443_pt1 | contig 16905 bp, 18 predicted proteins | sample TSNJ006MetaG_FD_104723 | JGI IMG/M metagenome (GOLD analysis project Ga0153922, IMG submission 104723) | Attine ant fungus gardens microbial communities from New Jersey, USA - TSNJ006 MetaG | ecosystem: Host-associated > Fungi > Mycelium > Unclassified | place: USA: New Jersey, Brendon T. Byrne...
AGAAACACACCCTATGAATGTGGATAACCTTCTAAAAAATGAAGGGTGCTGTGGATATCCTCCCAAAATAAATTTTTGCTGGATGTCGTCTATAAATAAATTAATTTACCATTCAAAACTGTAAAACCATGTAGGACATTGTCAACTAAAGGTAAATACGCTATAATGATGAAATACGAGTTAAGGATTTGCTGAAAGGAAGATAAAATGCCGCCAGTTAATTTGTTAATAAAACCAGCTTCGGGTTTATGTAATATGAAATGTGACTACTGTTTTTATTGTGATGAGACGGAAAAGCGAGAGCAGGCCTCTTACGGACTCATGGATCAGAAGACATTGAAAAATGTTATCCGTAAAGCAGTATTATATGCAGAAGGCACCTGTACCATTGCCTTTCAGGGAGGTGAACCCACCTTATGCGGACTGGATTACTTTCAAAAAACGATAGAGTATGTGAATCAATATAATAAACATGGAATACATATTCATTATGCCCTGCAGACAAACGGATTTGCTATTACGGAGGAATGGTGTGAGTTTTTTGTACGTCATCATTTTTTGATTGGCCTTTCTGTGGATGGCTTGAAAGACATACACGATAAATATCGTCATAGTCCGGAGGGTGGCGGAACCTATGACAGGGTTATGAAAACGATGGCGATGTTCGATAAGTACCATGTGGAATATAATATTTTAACTGTGGTCCATCAACAAGTGGCCATGAACATTAAAGAGATTTATGAGGCGTATAAAAAACAAGGCATGGGGTATCTGCAGTTTATTACTTGTTTAGACCCACTGGGAGAACCACGGGGACAGAAAGAATATTCGCTTTTGCCGGAGGAGTATGGGAATTTTTTGATTCAGCTTTTTGAATTATGGTATGAAGACTTGAAGAAAGGGCAGCAGCCGTATATTCGTCAGTTTGAAAATTGTATTTCCATACTGTGCGGTTATATGCCGGAATCCTGCGAGCAACGTGGCGTTTGTGGGATACAGCATGTGGTGGAAGCTGATGGAAGCGTTTATCCATGTGATTTTTATGCGTTGGATGCCTTCTGTCTGGGAAACTTAAATCAAGATTCAATGGATAAAATCCAAAATGAGCGTATAAAAAGTGGTTTTATAGAACGCTCCCGGAACCATTCAAATCAGTGCCTTGGATGCAAATGGCATAAAATATGCCGGGGAGGCTGTTATCGCAGCCGTGAGGGAGAAACTGATAATTATTTTTGCAAAGGATATTTTATGTTTTTTGAGGCTTGTCATGAACATTTGGCAGAAATCGCAAAAGCAATCACATAGCCATGCTGCCATAAATACAGCTAATGATGTAAAGAAGAGGAGTGAATGGTATGAATAATACCCTAAAGGAAAGACTTGATTTATTTTCTGCAAATGCACAGAGCATGAAAAAGGAGTTTGTTTTACAGGAGCCATTAATTAAACGCTTGGCGGCCTTGCTTTACGCCGCCGAAAACCTGACGGTAGATTGTGATGCAATTCGGGAGTGCCGTGAATTGATTAGGATGAATACTGGTATTTTCTCCAACTTCCGGGGAAATTTAGCGGTGTGTATAGCAACCTTATTGTCTCTTTCAGATAATAGGGAGGAGCAGCTCTCTGGCACTCTGGAGGTATATGACATTATGAAGGAGATGAAATTTAGAGCCTCTGATTATCTTGTGGTCGCCGCATATCAAATTGCCCAGGCGGCCGATAAGCCAAATTACAGGCAGGTAGTAGAAAGAGCCAAGGCATTTTACGATGGGATGAAAAAGAATCATTGGTTTTATACGGGAAAGGATGATTACATTTTTGCGGCGATGCTTGGCTTGTCAGATATTAATGTTCAAACCGGCATCGAACGTATGGAACAGCTGCATCAACGGCTAAAACCGAAGTTTAGTTCGGGGAACGGCGTTCAAGCGTTAACGCAAGTACTGGCTCTTGGCGGAGAAACGAATGAAACTGTGATTCGCCTGCTCAATCTGAATCAACTATTCCGTGAAAGAAATCTTAGGCTTGATAAAGAAGATACCCTTTCATCTTTAGGTATATTGTCATTGATACCGGTGGATACCGGTACGATTGCCACTGATGTTTTAGAAGCATATGATTTCCTCCGCGCGCAAAAAGATTTTGGCATGTGGTCGGTTTCAAAACAGGAGCTTGTGCTTTTTTCAGCGGCGATTACCGCTTTTGCGTATCTGGATGATGTTAAAAGCGGTGTTATAACTACGGCACTTTCCACAAGCATTACGAATATTATCTTAGCTCAACAAATGGTATTTTCAGCTGCCGCTGCTTCTTCAGCTGCCGCCGCTGCGTCGTCATTGTCTTCAAATGGATGATTAAGTTTGCAGTAACATTTTTTGAAACTTGCATTTGTAAGAAAAAAACATCCAATAAAAATAAAGAGAAAATAAGGCGAGGTGTCAATATGCTTTATCACGCAAGTGGGGAAATCGTTATATATCCGGAAATACGGATAAGTAAATACCCGAAAGATTTTTCGTGGGGCTTTTATTGTACAAACAATTATAAACAGGCAGAAAGATGGGCAAGAAGAAATAGGGGAACACCTACGATTAACTCTTATGCTTATGTAGAGAACAGTGATTTAAAGATTTTAAGATTTAATGAAATGAATGATGAATGGTTGAACTTCATTGCCAGATGCAGATCTAAAAAGACACATGATTATGATATTGTAGAAGGCCCAATGGCTAATGATACTGTCTGGAACTATGTAAACGATTTTTTGGACGGTTCAATACCAAGAAATGTATTTTGGGAATTGGCAAAGTTTAGACATCCAACACATCAAATGAGTTTTCATACATTAAGGGCCTTAGAATGTCTTACTTTCGAAGGGAGCGAATTGGCCAATGAGTGAAAAGGAAAAAAACGATTTATTTTATGTATGTTCACTAATTGAATTTGTAGGGAGAAAAACCAAGAATAGAAGAGCTGTTATTGTGAAAAATTTTGGAAAAGAAGAGATAAAGAGACAGTTGGAGATTGCGGAGTTAAACCATTGTTTATCTTTTGATGAAGTTGCAGATGAACTTATAGATTATTTTCATATTCCGGAAGGAGATTATGATACTGTAGGTTCATGTAAATATGAAGTGCCGGGATTTCTGGCAATCGGGAAAGTATATCAGCGCTTGATTACGGCTGTTTATGAAAAAGGCGGGCAGCTTGAGGAAATCATCTGTCAGATTTTTAGTTCTTTCATAAGCGATGAGATCTCTGATTTCAATACTTCTGTTTATTATAGTAGTCCTGAATATATAAAGGCTTCTTATGAAGAGGGGAGATTACTTGATTGAAGAAACCTTAAAGCAATCGAAGTTATGACCCATCCCCTCTAATAGCATATGAATTCTTTGACAGAGTTATCGGTTTGTATTGGGACCAAGTCCTTCCTTTTTGGCATTGTGAGACTGGTTGATGCCGGAATCATTGATTGTATCAGAATGATTAGCATTAACCAGCTGTTGTTGCTTATTTTTAGAGTGATTGAAGGTTTTCTTATGATTGTTCTTTGCTGACATGATTATTCACCTCTATAATGTTTAGTATGTCACTTTACATTCTTATTATTCTTAATAAATCCAATGGTTTATGATAAAGTTCCAGGTCAAAATATGAGAACTGAACTTTTTACCGGATGACTTGCTCTGACAGACAAAAAAGCGCCTTGAAATTGTTGAACTTTTAATTTCAGGACACTTCTTTGCTTATTATATATCAATCAGCTTCTTATCACTCCTCAAATATAGTATTTAAAATCTTCCCAACAAGAAAGTCTACATATCTTTCTATTTTTGCCACATTAATATTTTCAATGTCCACAAAAGTTGTCTGATATTCAAAGCGTTCATAACTCCGGCTGATATATTCACACGGATCCGTAACCATGATAAATTGGTTAAAGTCACCAAGGCATCGTTCTGCCGTGATAAATTCCAATTTTGCATCTACAGAAGTATCTTCGTAGTCATAATGGTCACTACTAAACAATACAATCACATTTCTGTTTGGTTTTTGGTGAATTTTTATTTCAATAATCATTGTATTTCTATTGGTGATTTGAAGCTGTTCACATTTCTGCCTGACAGCAGGTGTTATGTCACGATAGATATCATTTAATATATTAAATTCTTTGCCATCAATATGTCTATCCATTGTCTTTCGTATCAATGTATTTTTGGCCATATCAAAATATAGGTTTCGCTGCCGATTTTCTTTTTCCAGTTCCTCTGTCGTTAATCCATAAAACAAATATCTTAAAAGATTTGTATAGTTTGATGATAAAATATGGTGACCGATTCTTCCTTTTGGATTCAGTTTTAGCCTTCGTATCATGGAACGCTTAAGAGCTTCGCCCAAATATTCAAATCGTGCCTGATTCAGATAGGTGTAAATGCGTTCGTTATAGTGTCTTGAAATATTGTGACTGCCTTTCGACCATCGGCTTAACAAACTGGTATTTACATTAATGCATTTTGCTATTTCGTAATGATAAATTCCCTCCTGATTTTTAAGCATTTTACACATGATTAAAAATGTCTCCTGTGCAATAATATTTTCTTTAGCGCCTTTCATAACAAATCCTCCTTGTAGTTATACTATCCTTAACAGGAGTTATCTATAAAATGTGACATTTTTTTACTTATTTATACTATATGTTGGGTATGGGTTCTGGTTTTTATACGAAAAGCTATAAGATGAGGTTAAAATGCCTGCAGGCATTCCAGATGCCGTCGTGGTCTATCGGGTCGGTGATATAATCAGCTATGGCTTTGATTTCATCAACAGCATTCCCCATGGCGATTCCAAGACCTGATTCTTGGAGCATTTCATAATCGTTCATACTGTCTCCAAAAGAAACAGTTTCTGCCATGTCTGTACCCAGATAGTCACATAAATATTGCAGGGCTGCGGCTTTAGAAATATTTTTCTCGACGATATCGGCGCCTACTTTCTGAGAATACATCGGGAGCTTGACCCATGGGAAGTGGGTTTCGATATCCTTGGCACCACTTTCCTTGCCGATATAGGCCAGATGGTAGACATCCATATCTAATAAATGGCTGAAGTCACAGAAATTTCTCTTGGAATCCCCCCAGAAATTAAGGTCATGTCGGGTTACGTCTTCGGGATTCGTAAAATAGTCTGCTTCGCCGATGGTTGAGCCGATACAATAGCCCTTTTTTTCGGCATAGTCCAGTAGTGCCTTTAAGTACATTTTATCAAAAGTCTGTTTGAAAATCACTTCATGACCCAGCGTGATTTTAGTACCATTCATATGAATAATGGCATCGGGGGTAACGATATCCCGGTATTTGGCACTATAGTGGGCATCCATATCCCGGCCGGTGGCAATGACGATGGTGTGGGCGCTTTTAAGCTGATTGATGGCAGCCATCGTACTGGCAGGGATACTTAAACTTTGATGGTCAAAAAGGGTCATATCAAAATCAAAACTTATAATAGGTTTCATAAATTCGTCCTTTCAGTTGAATAATCATATTGTCTGATTCATTTAATTATAATATTCATAGGCGGGTGCGTCAATGGTAACGTTGGTAATGCCTAAATATCAAAGCTTTATGTTAAAATGATATTACCTGAGACGGTTGACGGACTTCTTAGGCGATAGTATACTTTTTATATACAGTTGAGAAAAGGAGATTAGCTTATGGGTCGTAAATGTCGAGATATTGTAATCGTTGGCGGGGGTACGGCAGGCTTGGCGGCAGCAGTCGCCGCAGCCAGAAAAGGCGCAGACGTCCTGGTTTTAGAAAAAAAATGTGACACTTGGTGGAAATGGCAACTTCCCAGAGGGGATGTTTGCCGTGGAGAGTTATATTCAAGATCGACTTCTTGTGGATGCCAGGGCAGATCAATACTTTAAGATGGCGATGGAATATGCCCACTGGCGGCTGAATCCCAGGCTGATCCGTGCCTTGATTGATAAATCCGGAGATACTATTCGCTGGCTTGCCGATATGGGGGTGGAATTTGAAACAGCGCTGCACCATCTCCCTAAGCTGCCGGAAGTATTTCATGTGACTAAGGGACCGGTGGGAACCGGAAGAGCAGTGATGAACGCTATTAAATCAACATTGGCAGCTTTGCCCGTAGAAGTCGTTACAAAAGCGACAGTGAGCGAATTAAAATTGAATGCCGAAGGTGTCTGGAATGTGACGGCACAGATTGAGGAAAAACCTGCAGTCATCGAAACGAAAAGGGTGATTATCGCCACAGGTGGATTTGCCGGAGATTATGAGATGATTCGCCGCTTTATTCCTTCTTTTGATGAAAATGAAACGATACTTAACATGGGTATCCGTCATCAAGGCGACGGGATTAAGATGGCGGAGGGCATAGGCGCGGCCATAGGAGATACGGTTGCATTAGAAATGGCCGCACCTAAGTACAGGGGCCGGCCGGTGCTAGGAATGTTTTTAAGCAAGCCCAATACATTGTGGGTTAATAGACGGGGAGAGCGGTTTGCTGATGAAGGCCTGGTCTATAATTTTTCCGAAAGCGCCAATGTGGTTTGGCGGCAGCCGGGAAAGGAATGTTATGTCGTTTTTAACGAGGATATTAAGAATGCTATCTATAAAATGGGGCCGGATCCTGTGGAGCAAAGGGCAATGCCGGCCGATGCCATAGAGAAAATACCGGCTGCCATTAAGCATGAGACAGAGAATGGATTAGCTTTATGCACGGATTCAGTGGAAGCGGCAGCTGATTTTATCGGCTGTGATAAAACTGTTTTTATGGATACCATTGAGGCGTATAATGATAGCTGCCACAAGGGATATGACCCCATATTTGCCAAGGACAGGAAATATCTGATTCCCCTGCAAAGTGGTCCGTATTATGTGATTAAAGCCGGTGTCGGGATGATAGCGACTCACGGCGGCATTATCACTGATGAAAAAATGCAGGTGCTGGATACAAACAGGCGGCCGATCAAGGGATTGTATGCGGCGGGCATTGATGTGGGTGATGTTGATAGCGATACGTATCAACTGGCACTGAGCGGACATGCTTTTAGTTTTAGTATTAACGGCGGGCGTATTGCAGGAGAGAATGCGGCGGAGGATTAAGAATGCAGATTGCAGATTCATATTCGGAAGTAATGGGGCAGGATACATTGATTGAAATCTTGGAGAATGTCCAAGATGCTGTTTTGATTATCGATGCAAAAGGAACGATTATTTATATTAATAAGGCTTATACGGAGCAGTTTGGGATCCTTCCGGAAAAGCTGCTGGGAAAAGATTTGAATAAAATCGAACCGGATGCCTTTGCGATGCAGGCAGTAAGGACAGGGAAACCGATTTTCAATAAAGTATCTTATGTCAAGTCCTTAAACATTGATACCATCGGGATTACATTTCCGCTATTTGATGTCAACCATGAAATTGTTGGCGGCTGCACCCTGTTTGAAAATGTGACAAAGCTTTTAAGAGTTGCTCAGGAGCTTGAGAAAACACAGGAGATGACCGCTTACCTGCAGGAACAGTTAAACCAGAAACAACTGCCCTCATCTTTCGATTCCTATATCTGCAATAACGCCGGAATGAAAGAAGTGATACAGTTGGCTTTAAAGGTTGCGAAAACTGACAGTACGGTCTTAATTCGCGGCGAGAGCGGAGTCGGCAAGGAAGTGTTAGCCAAGTGTATCCATGCCGAAAGTAAGCGCTTGGATTCACCGATGATTAAGGTGAATTGTGCCTCCATTCCGGAAACGCTGCTGGAAAGTGAATTATTCGGATATGAGGAAGGTGCGTTTACCGGGGCCAAAAAGGGCGGGAAAATCGGCAAGTTTGAACTGGCTCATAAAGGGACTATTTTTCTCGATGAAATTGGCGACATGTCATTTAATATGCAGGCGAAGCTTTTAAGGGTTTTGCAGGAGCGGGAGATGGAGCGGGTCGGCGGAACAAAGACCATTGAGCTGGATATCCGGGTGATTGCGGCAACCAATCGGGATTTGGAGCAGATGATTGAAGCCGGAACCTTTAGGAGCGATTTATACTATCGGCTTAATGTTGTCCCGTTATTGATTCCGCCTTTAAGAGAAAGGCATGAAGATATTATGCCTTTAACCAGATTGTTTTTAGATAATTTATCTGATGAAGAGATAGGCATTCGCCCCAATGTCAAAAAGATACTCAGGTCCTATGAATGGCCGGGGAATATCCGGGAGCTGCAAAATGTCATCGAACACGCCTATATTGTCCGCAATGGCCGGAATATTGAAGTAAGCGATTTACCCAAATATTTGCGGCCGGCTTATATTGGTGCCGGGAGTTACTATAATGAGACGACGAACCTAAAAGCGGCTGTTGAATTATTGGAGCGGGATATGATTCAAGAAACGTTAGAACGGTGTCAGGGAAACAAAAGCCGGGCGATTAAGGAACTGGGCATTTCCCGGAAAGCATTTTATGAAAAAATAGCTAAATACAACCTGTATGAAAAAGAAACAAAATGAGGAGAATCGGGAAGGCAAACTGTTTCCTAAGGTGACAAAATAGCAGACTTGATAAGAGGGCGTTAGTCCTTTCTTTCCTTATAAATATGGGGATTCAAGCAAAAGAAAGAAGTTGGCACGTTTTTTGCTTGTATAATAAAGTGAAACAAAAAGATAATTCAATTTTAAGGAGGAATTTACCATGGGTGTTGGAACCTTTGAACAGTACAAAGAAAGATTATACAAGATGAAACCGAATATTTATGTCGGAAATGAGGTCATTGACCGTAAAGACCCGCGTGTAGAGCCGGGAATGTATGTTATGCGTCAGACTTTTGATTGTGCACATGATGACAGATACAAAGACTTTTGTACCGCAACATCGCACTTGACAGGCGAAAAAATTAACCGTTTTACCCATATCCACCAGACAAAAGAAGATCTGCTTAATAAACAAAAAATGACTCGTTTACTAAGTCACAGAGTAGGTGGATGTATTCAAAGATGTATGGGGATAGATGCACTTAATGCCCTCTCGGTTGTTACCCATGAGATGGATCAGGATTTGGGAACAGAATATAATCAGAGATTTATCAATTACTTAAAATGGGTACAGGAAAATGACATTGTTGCCAACTGCGCACAGACAGATGTTAAGGGCGACCGTATGGCCCGTCCTCATCAGCAGGAAGATCCGGATATGTACTTAAGAATTGTTGAAACAAGAGAGGACGGCATCGTTGTCAGAGGGGCAAAATCATGTAATTCTGCAGCACCATATGTAGATGAAATCATTGCCACACCAACGAGATTTATGGGTTCTAAGGATAATGCTTATGCCGTGGCATTCGCTATTCCGGCAGACTGGCCGGGAGTTAAAATAGCAGCACTGCCGGGAATCCGTCATAAACGCAGCCATATTGATGCACCGATTGCCCACGTAGGTGACTTAGAATCACTGACTATTTTTGATGATGTATTTATCCCCAAGGAAAGAGTCTTCATGAACGGTCTGGAGAATCCTAAATGTACACCATTTGCCGGCTTTTTGGCCATCATGTTTGCTCACTTCCACAGACATTCCTATACCGGATGTAAGCCTGCCACATCAGAAGTTCTGGCAAGTGAAGCCGCTTTAGTTGCAGAATATAATGGCATTGAGAAAACAAGCCATGCTCAGGATAAAATCTGTCATATCATTGGTATTGCCGAGTTGGTTTATGCAGCAGGCGTGGCCAGTGCTGAAAGAGCAGAAAAATCTCCTTCAGGGACAATGATTCCTGATGAAATTTTAACCAATGCCGGAAGGAAGTTAGCCGGAGAAGAGATTTACAATGAAGCCAGAATTCTTGCGGATTTATCCGGTGGTTTAATCGCAACTTTACCGTTAGAGGATTCCTTCTATCATGAAGAGACAGGAGAATTGTTACATAAATATATCATGAGAAACCGCAGCGTTTCGGCGGAAAATGTTCATAGATGTTTCCGGATGATTGAAGATCAGTTAATTAGTGAGTTCGGCGGAGCGACAATCGTTGCCGGTCTTCACGGCGGCGGTTCACCACAGATGGAAACAGTTGCCATGATGGGTGGATATGATTTAGAAGAATTAAAAGGCATTGCTAAATATTTGGCCGGTATTGAAAAAGACATTCCGATTTACACCAGAAAGACCGTAACCCCAAGAAGAGTTTTGGAAAAATATCGCAAGATGGAGCAGGCTAAGAAAGAGCAGGCGAAATAGGGGTTTTCTAAAAGTCGTCAAGAATAAATAATATTGGAGGTTAAGGAAATGGGATTAAATAGTATCGGTGTTGTAGGTGCCGGAGCGATGGGAACAGGCATTGCTCATGTGGCGGCGATGTCAGGTTATCAGGTAGTATTAAGGGATATCGACCAGAAGTATTTAGATAATTCAATTAAGCGAATGACTTCTTTAATGGAGCGTTCTATTTCCAAAGGAAAAATTACTGAGGAAGATAAAGCCAATACGTTGGCAAGAATTAAAACAACAACAGATTTAGGAGATTTTAAGGACTGTGATTTAATCGTTGAAGCGGTTATTGAAAATCTTGATCTGAAGAAGCAGGTTTTTGCGGAGCTTAATGCCGTCTGTAAGGAGGAAACGATTTTTGCCACGAATACTTCATCCATGTCAGTAACTGCCATTGCGGCAGCTTCCGGCAGAGAAGACAGATTCTGCGGAATCCACTTCTTCAATCCGGTTCAGGTGATGAAGTTAGTTGAGGTTATCAGTGGTCTCAATACTTCGGAGGACACCATCAAAGCGGCATACGAATTGGCTCAGAAAATGGGTAAAACACCGGTTCATGTCAAGAAGGATGTTCCCGGATTCATTGTTAACCGTTTGTTGGTACCTTATTTGAATGAAGCGGCCGCAGTTTATGCAGAAGGGATTGCCTCTGCTGAGGATATTGATACGGCAGTTAAGTTGGGCCTCAATTACCCGATGGGCCCGATGCAGATGTTAGATATGGGCGGCGTTGACTTAACGGTTACCATTATGGATTATTTTAAAGAGGAATTTGGCAATGAGAAATATGCACCTGAGTTATTGCTGCGCCAGATGGTAAGAGCCAATAAGCTGGGCCAGAAAACAGGTGAAGGTTTCTACAAATATGATGCATAATGAGGAGGAAATATCGTGGGGTATGAATATATAAAGCTGGAAATTAAAGACCAGATAGGCATTATTACGCTTAACCGCCCTAAGGTATGGAATGCATTGTGTGCCGAAGTGAATTATGAATTGGCAGATGCGCTCGGTAAAATACATCATGATCAGTCGGTCAGGGTTTTAATCCTGACCGGCGGTGATAAGGTGTTTGCCGCCGGTGCGGATGTCAAAGGGATGCAAAATGCGACTCCTTTTGAAGCGGAAAGAACGGCGTATCTTGGACATATGATTAATGATATGTTAGAAGCGCTGCCAATACCGGTTATTGCCGCGGTTAACGGTGTTGCCTTAGGCGGCGGCTGTGAACTGACTTTAGCCTGCGATTTCAGAGTGGTTGGTCAGAGTGCTAAATTCGGTCTGCCGGAAGTCGGACTCGGTATTCTGCCGGGAGCAGGCGGAACCCAGAGACTGACAAATCTTATAGGAGCCACAAAGGCTAAGGAAATGGTGATGCTGGGGAAAAATATCAAGGGCGAAGAAGCTTACCATATCGGACTTGCGACCACCGTTACCGAAGATGCATTGGTGATGGAAACAGCCGTTAAGATGGCAGAAAAGTTAAAGCAGAAACCGGCTTCAGCATTGCGTATGGCAAAGGCAGCCATTAATTATGGTGAAAATTTTGGAACAGGTACAGGTAAGGACTTTGAAAAGCTGATGTTTTCATTATTATTTTCCACCAATGACCATCAGGAAGGCCTGGATGCCTTTGTTGAAAAGCGGGAAGCTAAATTTGATCATCAAAGGTAATCAAGATGGAGTGATAAAGCAATGATTGACCTTAAAGTATTAGTGGAAACAGATAAGGCAGTGATATATACAACAAAAGAGAATATGGCCGTGCTGGCATTTCGTTCCGAGGACAGCACAATTAATGATATAACCGCAAAATGGGCAGCAGATGAGTTGGCTGCTTTAGAATCCGGGATTAATGGTGTCGTCATTATGTCTGAAAGAGAAGATTTCTGTGTAGGTACCGATATAGACAGAATAAAAAATTACCAAGAAGAAGAAAACAGTGAAGTTTTGGCAGAAATCTCAAGGAACTATCAGTCTTTAACAAGACTGATACAAGGCTATAAAAAGCCGGTTGTTACGCTGATTAAAGGAAAGACGTTGGATTATGGCGCAGAACTGGCATTATCCTCTCCTACTGTCATCAGTATCAATAAGCTTGTATTTGGGTATCTTTGTCACGGAATGCTGACTCAAACAGCAGAAGAAGCCATCAGAAGCCGTTTGCTGCCGGAAACAGTGGCGATTGTAGATAGAAACGTATTGCTGAGTTCAGGCATTCAAAAAGTTTGCCAGCTGTCAGAAGAAGCGGAAGTTTTACCGGAAAGCTTTGATGAGCTTGAACCGGAGGTGGAAATAGAGATGGAAGAAAAGCTTGATCGGATTATAGAAGAGAAAATAAATCCTAAACTAATGGAGCATCAGGGGTGGATAGAGCTTAAGGAAGTCACTGCGGACATGGAGGTCGTCATCCGTTTTCGCGGCGCCTGCAGTGGTTGTGCCGCAAACCAGAATACAGTGGATGAGACGATACGGCCTATTTTGAAAGAGTATCTGCCGGAAATCAAAGGCGTTGTGATATCCAGTGATGTCTCGCCGGAATTATTGGATTTGGCAAGGGACCTTTTGCGTAAGTAACTTGATAGGAGGATATAGTCAGTGAAACAAATCAAAGAAGTTTATGAAGAAGTAAGATCAGCCAAGGCTCCCCGAATGGCCGTGGCATCGGCAGCGGATGCCGACGTATTAAAAGCTGTCGCCGGAGCCTGTGCTCTGGGCATTGTCAAACCGATATTGGTAGGCGATAAGGATAAAATTGAGAAAATTGCCGCAGATAAAGGTCTTGACCTAAAAGCTGCCGAGATTGTTGACATCAAAGATCCTAAAGAGGCGGCTGGGCGTGCCGTGGCTCTGGCTAAACAGGGCGATGTCGATATTGTTATGAAAGGTTTCTTAGAATCTGCTGATTTTCTCAGAGCGGTAGTGAATAAAGAAACAGGGATTAAACTGCCCGGTCGGACGATTTCTGCCATTGCCGTTGTGGAGCTTAAGAAGCTGGGACGGATGGTCTTTATTACCGACCCCGGATTTATTCCGCTGCCGGATAAAGAGATGAAGGTTAAGATTATAGAAAATGCTGTGGATGCAGCAAAGAAATTAGGCGTTGATGAACCAAAAGTTGCCCTGCTGTGTGCGGCTGAAACCGTGAATCCGAAGATGATTTCTACCGTAGATGCTTCTGAAATCAATGAGATGTATAACAAGGGAGAAATTAAGGACTGTGTTGTGGCCGGACCGATTTCTTTTGATTTAGCAATTTCACCGGAAGCGGCGGCGCACAAAGGATATACGAATCCTGTCGCCGGTAAAGCCGATATTTTAGTGGTGCCATCTTTGGAAACAGGGAATATTTTATACAAATCATTATCTTATTTTGCCGATATGGAAACCGGCGGTATTATGACCGGAGCCAGTGTACCTATTGTATTTACATCAAGGGCAGATACGGCGGAAACGAAACAGAATACAATTGCCTTTGCGGTATGCCTTGCACAAAAAAGCAAATAGGGGGAATCCATAATGTTAGATTTTAAAAATTCTCCGATAGAAATACCTTCATTTGAATTAACAGGGAAGGTTGCTGTCGTTACCGGAAGCACGAAAGGACTTGGTTATGGTATGGCGATTGTTTTAGCGGCTTATGGTGCTAAAGTCGTTGTTAACAGCAGAAACCAGGAAGAGTGTGACAGTGTTGCCAAAGAGATTAATGATATGGGCGGAGAGGCTATCGGTATTAAGGCGGATGTCCGTATCAAGGCAGAAATTGATGCAATGATAGCCAAGACAGTAGAAGTCTATGATCGTATTGATATCATGGTAAGTAATGCCGGAATTGGCATTACGAAGAGAATTGTCGAAATGACAGAAGATGAGTGGGATGAAGTTGTGGATACAGATCTTAAAGGTGTATTCTTCTGTGGTGCGGCAGCGGCCAAAGTCATGATTGAAAAAGAAATCAAAGGAAGAATTATTAATATTTCTTCGGCCGGCGGCTTAGTAGGGACTAAAAACATAGCGTCTTACTGTGCTTCAAAAGCTGGGGTTATCAGCCTTTCAAAGACAATGGCCATGGAGTTTGGCAGATATGGAATCACTGCCAATACGGTATGCCCGGGTTATATACCCACATCTATTAACCAGAAACCATTAGCTATCCCCAAGGTAAGAGAACAGATTTTAGCAAAAACGGCATTAAGACGCCTGGGGGAAGTCCATGAAATCGCCGCGGTTGTGTTATTTTTAGCATCTGATGCTTCCAGCATTATGACGGGAGCTTATATTGCCGCAGATATGGGAACGACCTGTAACTAGGCTTTTCTCATAAATTTTAAAAAGTCTTTTTCAAAGATACTTGTTGCCGGATTGGGATTATCTTTCTTCCATAAAAGATTCACATTGATGTAGCATTCGTCATCTGCCAGTTCAAGGGCCACCTGCTCTGACACAAGATAAAGGAGATGTTCCGGTACGATGAAGAAGCCTTTATTCAGCGATACGGAAAATAAAGCGTTTTCGACATTACGGACTTCTTTGACAACATTAAGCTGGGCATTATATTTTTTAAATAAATTTTTATGGAAATCATAGGCAATGGCATTCTTTTCTTTAGATAGCATAATTGCCGGTAAATCGGATAGAGCTTGTATGCTGATGCTTTTCTGCAGCTTTAAGGGAGAGCTGCTGTGTGTAACGACATACAGTTTGTCCCGGAGGATATGCCGGCTCATTAAGCCGGGAAAGTAAGTATCATCCACGTGGGTGGCAAAGGCAATATCCAACTGATCTTCATTGAAAGCGGTTAATAACTCCTCTAAATCATAGGACTGAAGTTCTAAGCTAATCTGGGGATGCTCATTGCTGAATTCTACAATGAAGTTCTTAAAGAAAGGTTTTACCGCAGCTTCTAAGAAGCCGATGTGCAGCACACCGTTGGCAACTGCTGTCGCGGCACGGATGCGTTCCATGGACTTGTTGTATGTACGTATAATTTGTTCAGATTCCTCGGCAAATAGTTTGCCGATTGGCGTCAGTTCCACTTTGTGAGTGTTTCGAATCAGCAGTGATGCCCCTACTTGATGTTCTAAATCGTGTATATGGCGGCTTAGGACAGGTTGTGTCAGATATAATTGACTGGCGGCTTTACTGTAATTTAAACACTTGGTCAAGACGAGGAATTCGTTAAGACGGTTGATATCCATAATTAATCTCCATAATTCTATTATTTTATGTTATGATTAACACACTGTTTAAATTATAACATAAAGAAACCAACAAATCAAATTTGTTATGCAATTTATGCATCACAATTGATTCAATAAAAATAAAAAAAATACAGGAGGAAATAACTATGCACAAATATCCAATATCTTTAGATAAGATGCCTTATAAGGTCGAAGGGTATGACACCCCGTTGTTGGATTATTCTACACCTGAAAAAAATTTGCCGGGGGAATGGGCCATTACCAGTGATATGGAAATGGTAGATTTATCTCATCCATGGGGAAATGACCAGCCGACATGGCCGGCAGGGGAACAACCCTGGACAACACCGGTACAATATATGTCGAAGTTCAACCGGAGAACACAGCTGATGCATAATTTCTGTCAGCATGTATCTACGCATTACGATGCGCCTTCACATGTATGTCAGGAGAGTCCTTTCACTGATGAAGTGGCTCTTGAAAAGTTTATTGCTCCGGCAGTCGTATGGAAAGTAGAATGTGGACCGATGGATACGATAACACCGGAAATGCTTGCAAAATGTGAGCCGAAGATTCAGCCGGGTGATTTTGCCATTATTGTTACCGGATGGCATCGTCTGTATTCAGATTCAGACCGCTATTTCTTATGGAGCCCGGGATTATCAGAAGCAGCAGGAGAATGGCTGGTAGAGCAGGGCGCTTCAGGCTTTGGCATTGACTGTCAGGCACTTGATCATCCTTGTGCTTCTTATATGGGCCAGCATGGACCGGGACCACTGGTACCTCGTGTCGTTGATTTATATGAAAATACATTCTTCCCCGGACACAAGGCAAAAGAAGACCATCCTAAGTGGGAGCCGGTACATGAAGTGTTTTTAAAGAGAAATATTCCGGCCTGGGAAAACGTCGGCGGCGATGTGGATAAAGTCCTGGGAAAACGCTGCGTTATTTGTGCCTTCCCTAGCCGTTGGCATAAGGGCGACGGCTCAATCGTAAGGATGATAGCGTTTATTGACAAAAAAGAAATGAATGATGTCCCTGATCGTACCTACAAATATGGAACTTATTAATCAGTAAAAAGCAGGCAGCCGCATGGGTGATAATAGCATTACCCATGCGGCTGCCGTAATACTATACTTTAGTCATTAACTAATTAGCACTTTCTAAAGCACAGATGATTTCAAGTAATCCTTCTTCTATATCACAGGCGCCTTCAAGAACCTTCTTAAGTCCTTCGCAAACATTACCGCAGCGGATTTCCTTAAGTCCTTCACGGATATCTTTAATACCATCCCTAATGTCACGGAGGCCTTCCTTGATTTGCTCATTGTCATCGAGGCAAAGAAGATTTAAGCCTTTGATAAGATCTTCCACGCCCTCTTCAACATCTTCGACTCCTTCGCGAATATCCTTTTCTCCTTCGC
>Ga0153922_1000444_pt1 | contig 16898 bp, 9 predicted proteins | sample TSNJ006MetaG_FD_104723 | JGI IMG/M metagenome (GOLD analysis project Ga0153922, IMG submission 104723) | Attine ant fungus gardens microbial communities from New Jersey, USA - TSNJ006 MetaG | ecosystem: Host-associated > Fungi > Mycelium > Unclassified | place: USA: New Jersey, Brendon T. Byrne...
CCATTATGGCGAAAAAGCCTGATTTAATCATAACACGAATAATTCATGGAAGGCAGGAAACACCTGAAACCTATGAGGATTTAGAGGTTTCTTAAGGTTATAAAACTTTTGACTGACCAGTAATTTAAAAATCCCCCTATATTTTCCTCTTCATTTCTGTGCATGTTTTTATGCATTTCATTAACCTTTGACACCTGAAAATACTATAGGTTTCGCTAAGGAATCTGTCAGCATAAAAACAGGCATAGAAATTCCACTTCCCCAAATTTTTTCCTTTATTTTCTGATGATTACTGCTTTGTGTTGCCTCCTATTCGCCTTCATTTTTTATTTACTCTTCTTTATTATAAAAATATATGTAGCTATTAATCCTGACACAACAAACAGCCCAATGAACAGTATAACAGGTGTATAGTCTCCTGTTTTTACATTTGAGGTCTTTACTGTTGAATTCTTATCAGCATTGGCCTTCTTATTCCCCGCTGTGGTTGTATCATCGGTATTGCTAGTATCACTTACTTTGTTAGTATCTTTTGTGTCCTTGGTGGTCTCAGTGGTTTCAGTGGTTTCAGTGGCTCCAGTGGTCTCAGTGGCTTTGGTATCTTCGGTATCTTCGATATCTTCAGTACCTTTAGTAGCCTCGGTATCTTCAGTATCAATTATAACCGTTTTTTTTGTAAGACCATTTATTGCCGCTTCCAGTGCTTGCGCTGCTGCGTCAACCTCTTCCTGACTTGCATTTTCTGAAAGACTGACTGCCGCCGCCAGAGCTTCTTTAAAGGCTTCTATACTTTCATCTGTGTACTGCGCAAGGTCGGAATCTGTAATAGCACAAGCATTCTTAAGTAGGTCGTCAAGCAGCTCTCTGGATACCGGCTGCTTCTTCAAATTGATGAAAATGCTCATTGAGTTTTCCCCATTTATACCTAATGCACCACTCACATCAATATAGCCTTCTGCTTGAACTGTATAAGTATAAGTTCCTTTTGGAAGCAGGAAGCTTCCGTCTTCCTCTGCGACCATACCTTCAATGGTGACCAAGGCCTCCTCCGGCTGTAATTCAAATACTACGCTGGTCAAAGTCGTACTTGTATCAAAGCTTCTAACTTCAATGTTATCAAGGTATCCTGAGTTAATACCTTCTCTCCCAAGGAAGTTAAAATATAAACCGCCACCACCGCTAAGTCCGGACACATCACGTGTAGCCGTCCAGTTTTCCGGTTCCTCTGTGCCTTTCTCCCAGATTTTGACCGCCATATGGTCATAAGAGGTCTGCACTTTTACGCTATACCATGTATCCTGATTAATCGGATAATCATCATTGCTGATTGCTGTTGTGTTGTTGGCATTACCACTTACATTTTGTTGGAATAAGAGACCACCCCAGTTGGGAAGAATCAGATAGGAATACATACTGTCAGATGATGGCTCTGTACTCTGAAAATAATTGCTCGCATAGAAACCATTATAATCCACCAGCTCACCCGTATACTTGTAATCAAATGTCATCTGCGTATTCTCCCAGTCGGCATCTAAAAACAGTCGGTTGTCCCTGCCAATTCCATTAAATTTCAAAAGTTGATTACCTTCCTCATCAGTAATAATCTCCAGTGCATTCGCATTATCGCCAGTCTTTGACAGATAGCCTTTAGAATCCAGCTCCGTCCAGATTCCGGCAGCATAGTTTTCAAAATCCTCTTCAAAAATAACGGGACCTGACTGTAGGTCTATGGTAAAACGAATCGTCCGGGTTTCTTCCACATTTCCGGCACAATCAGTTGACCTGTAAGAAATCGTATAGTCCCCGTTTGCTGAAAATAATAGGGCTTCTGAATAAACGATAAACTCACCATCTCCTACCCGATATTCAATGTCTGCAACACCTGACTCGCTGTCTACCGCAGATAATGTCACTTGAACCTGACTATTGTAAATACCTTTATTCTCCTGACTTTGGCTCCCGGAAACCACAGCCGTAGTTATCGGCGCCGTCTTGTCTTCCGACACATCCGCTGTCACACCCAACTGGTAACCCAGCATACGTAGATTGTCGATGCTGGCCGTTTCACCATCAATTAAACTGGTGAGCTGAACCAGAAGTCCACCCTCATCTAAGCTTGAAAAGGTGGTTGTGGAAGTCCATAAGGATGGTTCTGATTTTCCCCTTTCCCATATCTTTACTTTCATTTCCTGATCGACAATGGCAATCTTTACGCTGTACCAGGTTCCCACTGTATAACTATATGTTCCGCTGCCGCCCGGTCCGCTTAAGTTTCCTGCAACATAGCGCTGATAGCCCAGGCCGCTGCTATAATTTGGGGTAAGGAGTACCAGATATTTGTTGTCATGATCCTGGAATCTGGGTGAAACGAAAAACCCCCCGAAATCATTTGGATTTACGTCATACCGAATATCTAATGTCAGCATGGCATCCTGCCAGCTTTCTACTTTCTCCAGACGTGCATCTGCTCCGCTAGAGGGCGTCTTAAAGCGCAGGAACTTTGTTCCGTCTTCTTGCTCCTCCACATAAATACAGTCTGCGATAGATGTATATCTGTCTTCGGCAGCCTCCTGCCCCTCTAATTTTCCTATTTCGTAATCTTCAAAGTCATCTGCAAACAGCTCCTTCGTAAAATCGCCCACATCGTATTTCTTGGCATTAGTTTTGGTTCCATCTGCGGCTTCCACATAGAGCGATCCGCTTATCACACCTCCCGGCATTCTAAAAAGAATCTTATTAGCTGTCCAACTGATGATATTACTTGAATCAGCATCAATGGTAACTGTTCCCTTTGCTCCGCTTAGGAGAATTTTCCCTATTTCTTTACCAAAGTTTCCTTCCAGTAGAACTCTATCACCTGATGAAATAAATTCCGGTGCCGTTAATGTGTTCAGTTCAATTGGAATAATGCTTCCACCATCAACATCTTGTACTCCTGCTTTGGCTGCAATCTCTGTAGGATAATTGACATCATCAGGTGATACGTCATAATAATTATTCCCACCGTCCACACAATGGTCTGCTTTATATCCGTAAGTATATTCCCGCACATTATGAAATAGATCCAGTTGGACATTGTAAGTAATATTCTCATCCACAGTCATCCCGCCACTGCCTTCATCCAGGTAAATGCCCCCAGGCCAGCCAACATTATCATGAACTACATTTCCTTTGATACTGCTTCCCGGCATATCGCCCAATGTATAGATTCCGGCGCCGTCATGCAGCTTCATCATACACTGGGAAATATCATTGTATTCAATCACATTGTTTCTGGATACTGCTGCGTCTCCTAGAGGGAATCGCGGATAAGCAGCCGGTGTTTCATCATCCGGTGTGTCGTCATCGATATAACGTCCTCCCTGATCCCAGAAACCCCAGCCCCAGCCTACGGAGATACCAGAATATGCCACATTTCGAATCGTATTGTTTGTAACTACAGTCCCATCCGTATAGCCTACCACAATAGCAATACTTCCCTTGTACTCCGTACCGATTCCGTTAAAATAATTATTGGTAATCGTATTGTCTTTTACAATCTGACGTTCATCATGGGCTGTTCCGTTTTCGATATGGTTTTCAATCGTATCTCCTGGCATCAGCGGATGGGCATCCGTGATACTGACACCACCGACTAGAATACCTCCTGCCGAGATGTCTTTGAACACACAGTTTTTAACAGTATTTCCGACAGAGCCGTCTAACATATTAATAGCCGCTGAACCTAAGTTCTGGAATGTACACCCATCAAATGTAATTCCATCTGTCATCTTTGTGACAATTGCCGCACCCGGTGCCAAGGAATATGCATGCATGTTAAAATCTTCTGCGGGGTCATGTGCAAAGTTTGCCTGTTGTTCCGGCCAGCCATTTTCACTTGGATACAGCCATGTGTTGTATGTAAAGCTGAAACCTTCAAAATTGATATTAGTAACCTTTTCATCAAGACTTCCCTCTACGGTAATCAGATTCTCTACGCTTGGAATAATTGCCGTGGCATTGTTCATATCCTGCCCATCTTTTGGTAAGTAATAAATCTTTTTCTCTTGGCGGTCAAAGTACCATTCTCCCGGCTCGTCCAACAGTTCATAGGCATTTTCTACATAATCCGGACCGCTTGTGATCTGGACTCCCCCGGCAATCTGTCCGGTTTTAAAGGAAGACCACTCCATTTCAATAAAGCTGTGGCTGTCATCATATTGGGTAATAGATGCTACAGGGGAAATTCTGTGTGCCCAACTGATATCCCACACAAATTCTATATCCGTGGGATTTCTCCAGTTCAGAATATCCGTATTAGAACACAAGAACCCTGTATATGCGTCATGGTCCCCATTATAAGTCGTATAAGTGGTTTTCTCTCCGCTCCTTGTCATTGTACCGCTGATATTTCCTTGAGCCCGTACTGCCAGCTCGCCGTCTACATAAAACTGTCTGGTATTGTCAATATCAACCTCTGCCACCAAAAGTCCTTGGCATTCACTATCATTTGCATCTTTCCATCCGGTAACCTTTACTCCGGAGGTGATCACCGGATTTGCCTGTTCTTTAGCTTTGTAAATTACTTTATATCCATTCGTTCCCGAATCTGCCTGAGTAAATGCAACAGTGCTGTCTAGTAAATATTCTCCGTCTTCAAAATAGACGATAATATCTCCCGTCATATTATCATTCAATCCCTGTATTGCCTGTCTGGCCTCTTCCATTCTGGCATATGGATTTCCTTCTGTCCCATCGCCTTGTCCAATCCCGGCATCAGCTGAAACATAGATCTCTGCCATGACCGAGCTGCTGCTTTCTTCCGTCGGAGCAGCCAGCGCCACTGCCGGTATAGACCCCAGCAGTATCATCAATACAGATAATAAACCAGCAATCAATTTTTTTTTCATAAATCACTTCTCCTCTTCATATCATGCCCCCATAATCAAATGCAGTGCATCACATAGATTCTCATATTCTTTCAAACATAACCCGCCAACTCCCGCTTTCTCTATATTGCCGCCGCCAATTCCAATTACCGCAAAACCGGCAAGCCGCAGCGAAAGGACACCTGCGGAAGAGTCCTCGATTCCAATGACCCGATTCTTTTCCTCCGGAAGAATTCCAAGTCCAACTCTGGCTGTCTCCGCGTACAGCCAAGGATGAGGTTTCATCGCCAGTTCGTTAAGTGTCCCTGCCTGCCTCTGTTTAAAAGCAGTTCCTGCGGTAATGATTGCATCGTAAAATTGAAATGGGTCTCCCATTCCCATCATCTCAAAAGCTGAGAGAATTTCAGGAATCGCTTTATTATATAGACCGGAGGTGACCAGTCCGATCTTAATCTCCTTTGCTTTCAGCTCCAGGAGAAACTCCTTCAGACCGGGCGCCGGGGTAAATGCTCCCCTTTTTCCTTGTCCTTTCATGATTTTGTGCATCTCATCTTCCACGATTTCATAGTAAAAAGCTCTGGCTTTTTCTACTTTCCGGTTCGGACAGTATTTGCCTATGCAATATTGTAAATGTTCGGATACGGAATGACCGGAAATAAAGGGCTCATCCTCATCTCTCAAGTGGAAGTTTTCATCTTTAACCAACCGCTGCATCGTTTTTTCAATAATCCACATCCAGAACTGCTCACTCTTCACACTTGTTCCGTCCAGATCCATTAGCAGAGCCTTGGCCGGTCCTTCAAATGCCGGTTCGGTCATCGGATAGATGGCAGGATAACCCATTAAAGACTTCACATAACACAATGACTTATTCTCATATACGGCAAATTCCGTCTTATCATCTCTGGTTCCCAAAATTTCCTTCACACCGTCTTCACCGACTTTAAAGAGTCCCCCTTCGCTGACTGTCAATTGTTTAAAGTCGTCAATATTATCCACCATGCCTATTCCCGGAATCCATTTTTTCATCCATTTTCTCCTTGCAATCCCACTTCTATTGTCATAATCTTATCCGGTTCCAATTCGATACGGATAGTGTCTTCCTCATATCCAACAGGAGCAATTCTTTCTTCTTTCATATTCACCAGATAGGCTTCCCTGACAGGATGCGCAAATCTAAGGATTGCCTCTCTTGCATTTGTAGCCGTATTGTAGATTCGCAGAATGATACTGCTTCTGGTTTCACCCATTTTGATACAAGAAACCTGTGCACCTGTGACTTCATAAAAACTCTTTTCTTTTGGAAGATATCCTGATTCCTCTAAATCTGTACTAAACTGTACCGGTAAAATGGGGATCCTCTGACTGCTGCTTATCGCCGGCAGATTTGCATTTTCCCACCCGCCCTGATGAGGCATCAGGGCATAGCTATATTCCATCTCTTCTAAAAGCTGCCCGCCTTCCTGAGACGGATAGGATGAACCACTGCGAAATTCTGTACAAATAATATTCCTTACCGCCCGGAACAAAGTACAGGACAAACGCCCCGGACAAGAAGCATCATACTCCAGAAATTCCTGAGATACCACGGCAAATCCCTGCTCTCCCTCGCTAATATCAACAAACCCCTGCATCGGCATTTTATCCATCTCTGTATAACGTAAGCCGTTTTTTTCATTATCCGCAGCTGCACTTCGATTATCCACGCAGAAATGTCCTCCGGCAGATGCACCGTCCGCATCGAGATTCGTATTAAAGTTTACCGAAAGTCTGTGATCTTTTGCCGTATTCGTAACCCTCAGGGTTACATCCAGCTTTCTGGCATCCTTCTTCAGCGTATAGCGAATCAACACCGGAAGCTCGCTCATCTCGCTGCTTCTCTTGCTTTCTCCCTGGATTCCGCCTTCCGGACGCAGGGCGAATGCCGGTATGCGGAAACGGTAAGATACACAGATGCCGGTCTGAAGCGGTGTGTTTTCTTCCATCCATATATCCGCCTGTGCACCTATGCTTGTAAAAATCTGATTATGATAAACCGGATAATGAATCCAGTAGTCCCCGATATCCCCACCGCTTTCCAGATAGTTTAACTCTCCTGTCAGGAATCCGGTTTTCTTATCCAGCAGCTTCACAGTGCCATTTGGCTGGACATAAACCTTCAGATATTTATTTTCCATGATATTGGAACCGATTCCCAGTTCTCTCCCGTCACTCATACGGGCAGCCGGCCAAAACTTCTCTTTTCGGCTAAATCTCTGTTTCGGTATCAGTTTTACCACTTTATATCCACCTGCGGGGATTTCACCGGTCTCTAAGATGATCTCATGGCGATCCGCATAAAAAGGTTCTGGTCTGGTATGACGGTTTACTACAGGTGTCACCACTTCTTTTCGGGAAATGTGGGCACTGTCTAACTTTTCCCCAGCCATGCTGTGCACATCAAAATCCCAGATATTCTGCGCCGCCGGAGTATCCACCACCAGCTCCACCACTTCCCTCCGGCTGACAGGCAGCGGATTTACCAGAAGCATTAGAATATCCTCTTTTCGGCTTCCCTCACCGGATATGTGTCCGGCAATATAGCGGATTACCTGCTCATTTACACATTCAGACAGATCTACACATTGATCCAGACGATACATTACATCCCGCACCGTTTTTTCCTGCACGACCCCATTAATACTGTCATGAGACTGGGAGCCAAGCAGATAATCCCTGGCCCGGTTCAAATAGTTTCGATTATAGGTCACTCCCATCATGGTTCCTGCCACAGAAAGTGGCTCTGCCATATCCATCAAGATACGTTCCGCCTGCTTATTTTTCTTTTTCACAGGGTACCTGGTCATCAGTGCATTGGCTGATACCGAGGGTGCCGGACCGTCCCGCAGTTCTCCTTTAATCACTCGTAGTTCATCTACTGGCAGCTTCTTCTTTAAAAGCTCTGCATAGTCTTCCAGATTTGTATGAAAAAGGGTGATACCTTCCTCCTTTAACACCTCATTGATATTCTCGATTAACTCAGGCAATTTTGTCTGGGCACAGGTGGAATCCGAGCCATCCATTAAAACCCGGTCATTTTTCAGCCTCGTATCTTCCATCGCTTTCCATGAACGAAGTGCAAGTTCTTTCAAATTCTCTTGATGGATTTCTTCTCTAAAGCTTTGCATGAAGAAATCCTGTTCACTTCCAATTTTATCTGCTCTGTGGTAGAGCCTGGTATTTCCATAATCATATCGGAATTCGTCTGATTTATAGGCTCTTCCACTCATCGCCTCCATATATGTATTCATATAGAAATTGGCACGGGCATCATTTCCCAGCCTGGTAGCCAGCACTCTGGTACCGTCTTTTCCTTCCCAGATGAATTCGCTCTCCGGTGCCCTTCGCTCACTGACTCTTTTCGCTACAATCACCAATTCTATGCCAAATCCTTTGTAAATCTGAGGAAACTGGCTGGGCTGTCCCCAACCGAAAGATTCATAACCCACATTCAGCTTATGTCCGTATTTGACACATACCTGCTCTCCTTTCAGAAGATTTCTTACCAGACTTTCTCCACTCACCGGATAGAGATCCGGCAAGGTATACCAAGGGCCAATCAGAAGTCGTTTGTCACGAATATGCTTTTTTAAGCGTTCTTTATTTTCCGGGCGAAGCATGAGATAATCCTCCAGGAACACGCTCTGTCCGTCAAAAAGAAAACTCACATAATCCATCTGGGTATCCAACACATCCAGCAATTCATCCAACATCTCGACCAGATAAATCCGGCTTTCCCAGATTGGATACCGCCATTCCCTGTCCCAATGCGTGTGCGTAATGACATAACCTTTCTTATCCATATCTTAAAACTCTCCTAACCTTTCACTGCTCCCATCGTCAAACCATTAACAAAGTTCTTCTGAGCACATAGATATACAATGATCACCGGAACAGCAGCAAAAAATACATAAGCAAATACAACACCCCAGTTTGCCGAATAGGGCCCGACCGCCGTATAGATACCAACTGTAATTGTCTTTACCTGACCCATCAGCAGCGGCGTCTGAAAATCATTCCAAATCCCAAGTCCTACGAAGATGGCAATGGTTGCCGTACAGGGTCTAAGCAAAGGAAACAAAATAACCCAGAATGTCTTAAGCTTGCTCGCTCCATCAATAGCTGCTGCTTCTTCTAATTCTATGGGCAATGTATGGATATTGTTGGTGTACATAAAAGTGGCAAAGGAAATATTACCCGAAGCAAACACGAAAATTAGTACCGGTACCCCCAATGGGATTCCCATATTGCGCAATAAGATGCACAGCGGCAGATATACGATGACATACGGAACCATAATTCCAATAAGAAAATATATCCGCAGCATCCCCGATGCTTTTGTTTTCACTCTGGCCAGATAATAGGCTGCCAGAGAAGACAGGATTACCGTAAGCAGCGTGCCGGCGACCATGAGTACAATAGAATTTGAATACATTTCCCCCAGATTTGTATTGGGACTTTTCAGTACGCTAATAACATTTTCCAAGGTGGCCGGTATCGGAAGCGATAAGGGTTGATCCAGAATAATACTCGAATCCTTGAATGTATTAGCAACTGCAATATAAATGGGAAGAATCACAACAATTGCCAGAAGAAGCAAACAAATAGTCTGAAACAGATTGACCACTCTGGCTTTGGCTTTCATAGAATGCATTACATTTCCACCTCCTTTTTACTCATTGCATTGACGATAAAGATAGAGATTGCTCCGATTGCCAGAAATAATACAACCGAAATCGCCGAGGAGTAACCTACCATGTTATTGGAAAAACCTTGCGATACAATATTATACACGATGGTTTCCGTATCATATCCCGGCCCTCCGTCTGTCATGATTTTGACGATATCATACATCCGCAGCTCATTAATGATACTCATCAAAAAACTGACGGACATTCCGGGGATAATCAGCGGAAGTGTCACGCTTTTGAATTTATGCCAACGGTTTCCACCATCTACCGTACAGGCTTCATATAACTCCTGGGGAACCGTCTGCAATGCCGCAAGGTAAAGCATCATATGATAACCCAGCGTCCGCCAGATTTCTACAATGATAATACAGACAATGGCCGGCCCCTGCTTACCCAGCCAGTTCCCAACCAGTTCCGACTGCCCAAGAGTCGTCAATATTCCATTTAGCACACCATTGTAAGAGAGAATACTCTTCCATACAAAAGAAATCGCTACCGTACTTAACACAAATGGAACAAAAAAAATGATCCGAAAAATATTGCTCTTTGCAGATTCAGTATTTACCAGCATTGCTAAAAACAATCCAAGTACATTTACTATAATCACGACAACAACAGATATCACTACCGTATTTTTTACGGCATTCCCCAATCTGGCATCACGAAAGAGATTAAAATAATTCTCCAGTCCTAAAAATTGCATAGCATTGAAACCATTCCATTTGTTGAAGCTGAAATAGAAAGCCATGAAAATAGGAATCACTAATAAAATGGTATAGACCACAAATGCCGGAACAACAAATCCAAAGGATATTTTATTTTTTTTCATAAACTTTACCTCTTATTATTCAAGAGAAACTGCTGCAAATCCACGTATAATCTTTGAATCTACAGCAGTCCTGCTTTATTGAAATATATTAATCTACTGCGCTTCTAATAACCTCTGATATTCCGTATCCCAGCCCTCTACTTCTGTTTGTATATCGGCTCCGTTAAAGATATTCTGGAATGATTTATCCATGTAGGACTGCATTCCGCTTGGTGCTGCATATTCTCCGGGAAGCTTTACGATTTCCTGAACAGTCTCCCAACCGCTAATATTCGCTACAAATTTAGTCGTAACCGCTCCCTGCTCATAAGAGACAGCATTCTTTGTTGTGGAATACAAACCATCGGACTGCAGATATGCCTGGTATACTTCCTGATTCTCATCAAATACATATTTAATGAACTGGAATGCAGCATCCTTATTCTCACATGTCTCAGACACCCCCCAGTAAGAACAGTCGGCAACACAGATTTCACTGCCATCCATGGTAGGAACGACGAATACGCCGAAGTCTTCGTTACTTTCACTGTCCAGCCCTGCTGCCAGCCATGAACCATCCACCATCATCGCAGCCGTTCCTTTTTTAAATTCTTCAGCCGCCTGGCTGTAGCTTAGGGACATCGCGCCTTCATAGTAGTAAGCTTTATTCACCATATCCTGCCAATTTGTCAGAACTGCTATCGTCGTCTCATTGTTCCAGGTATTGGTTCCTTCTTTTAATTCTTTATTAAACTCCGGATATTTCGCAAGCAATGCCGTATCGCCAACGGCAATCCAGTATGGCTCTCCGGTTGCCCAGATGTCTCCGGTTCCGCCGCACATTAACGGTATTTCTCCGGCATCTTTGATAGTTTGACACACATTCATGAATTCATCCCAGGTTGTTGGTTCCTCCAGACCCAGTTCGGCAAACATTGCTTTATTATAATAGCACTGCATCTTATATTGTTTAAAACTCGGTACCGTAATGCATTTTCCATTATATTCACACAAAGTAGATTCTTCAAAAAGTTCTTGGATTTCCTGAGGTACCTCTGTAAAAATCCCCTCCATGGTTGCCAATCGTTCCGCCTCAATCACAACGTCTGGGAAGCTGCCACTGCTTAACATGGTCTTCCAGAATGCTGCACGGTCATCACCGGTTGCCAAAACTTTCTCTACTTTGATTCCAGGATTGTCCGCTTCAAAAGAATCAATGATGTTCTGCCATATTTCTGCTGTAATATTATCTGTTTCGAACACGCCAAATGTAATTGTCGTCTGTTCCCCCGTGCTGACGGTGTCTCCTGCGGAGGCGGTGTCGCCAGTTGTTGCTTTTTTTTCAGTCGTATCACTATTGTTGCTTGTGCACCCCGCAATAAATGATGCCGTCATACATACAACCAATAAAAGTGCAAGCATTTTTTCCCTTCTCTTCAAAACTGTATCCTCCTTAATTCATTTTTCATTGCTTATAACTCACTAGTTTGTTATGATGATTATATTATATTTTATAAATAGAGCCACTGCAATTTAACAAATTATAGAACTACTTCGAAAATCATAGATAATATTGCAATTCCTATCTATTTATTATAGTATTAATTCAAATATTATATAAAGCAGTGGGGGTTGTTTTATGAAAACTAAAAAACGTTTTGGACACAAAAGTATTTTTTCTAAAATCTCTCTTTCTACTATTATTTTAATCATCTTATGCTCTGTGGCTTCCAGTGCTTTTATGTTGGTTCATTATTCCAGAAATATCAACAGCAAGGATCAGCTGTTAGTCACAGAAGCTGCCAAAAGAATTGAACAATTTATGCTGGATAAGTATAATATGATGTATAATCAGCGCATCCTGATTCATTCCACAGACCATATTGCGAATGTGATTTCTTCAACCAGAACTCAACCTTCGGATATTTACCAACCCACTAATCTGGGGAAAATAACCAATTATCTCACCGCCCTATGCTATTCCGACCCTGCGATTCTGGATACCATCCTTTTTACATCTGATGGGAAGAATGCGTTTTCTTACTCCAATCTCGGCGGGCGCGGCATTTCCCTGACCTACGGCTACAACAGTCTGCCTTATATAGAAGTTTTTGCGGATAGTTCTGAAGCACTTACCATTATTTATGATGCCGCTCCTCTCTATCTTCCTGATTCTTCCACAAAGAATCGGGAGGTGATAACATTTATCGGAAAGCTGTATGATATGAGGTATCCAACAAAAAAAATTATTACCGGATACCTGATGATTAACTTTTCACCGACAGAAATCAATGCTACATATAATGAAATCGCCAGTGCTTCTGACGGAGAGTACATTGTTGTCAATAGATCTTCGGATATTATTTACTCTAATAACCCGGACTATATCGACCAGAAGTACGAGGAAGGATTCCTGCAAGAGGAAAATATCATCTTAAATAACGCCATCAGTCTGTCCGGTCTGAATATCATCAGTGCCGTTTCCAGAGACGAACTACAAAAGAGCATCCGGGACATCATCTGGCAGATCATTGTGGTGACCTTCCTCAGTCTCCTGTGCCTGACGACCATCGTCGCCATCCTAAATAAATACTACAAAGGCCGATTCGGTCAATTGGCTTCTGCCATGTCTCTAATCAGTCAGGGTGATTTTAACACCAGACTGCCAGTGACCTCCGATGATGAAATTGGCTATTTAAGCCAGACCTTCAATACGATGTGTGAAACTCTGGATACTTACATTAAAAAGACGTATATGGCGGAAACACAGCGCCGTACTGCCGAACTCTATGCCCTGCAGGCACAGATTAATCCTCATTTTCTGGCGAATACCCTGGAAAGTATCCGCATGAGAGCCCTGAAGGATGATAATTATGAAGTCGCGGAAATGCTTTCAAACCTTGGAAATCTTTTTCGTTGGATGATTCAGTTCAATCAGGATATTGTATATCTGGAAGACGAAATAGAATATATAGAATCTTACCTGGAGCTGCAGAATTTTCGCTTCGGAGATAAGCTTCGTATTCTGGTAAATGTACCTCCGGATACTCTTTATCTGGGAATTCCCAAATTCACGATTCAGCCAATTGTAGAAAACTCCCTTACCCACGGATTCCCTCAGAATGATCAGCCTCTGGAAATCAGCATCAGTTTCCAGATAAAGGACAATACTCTCATCCTGACCGTAACGGATAACGGTATCGGAATCCCGGAAGCGACGCTACGAGACCTTAAAGATCATATTGCCGGAATCCGGACGCAGCCTAATCTTGGTGTTGCGCTTCGAAATGTTCATACAAGGATTTGGCTTCTCTTCGGCAAGCAATATGGTCTTAGCATCGACAGCATATTATATAAAGGTACCACAGTTGTGGTTATGCTTCCCGCTCTAGGAAAAAAGGAGATGGAGAAATATGTACAAAATGATTATCGTAGATGATGAGCCCCTGATTCGCACAGGCCTTAAGAATTTAATCGAATGGGAGATATACGGAATTGAAATCGTAGCAGAGGCAGAAGACGGGATGAAAGCATATCTGGCTATCAAAGACCAGCAACCGGATATCGCATTGATTGATATCAATATGCCTAACATGACCGGGACTGAATTAATTGAACTTTGTTCTCATTTAAGCCACTGCCCAAAGTTCATCATTCTGAGCGGCTACAATGACTTTGAATATGTCCGCACTGCCATGCAGCACGGTGCTGTTAACTATCTGCTAAAACCGGTGGATCGAGAAGAACTGACCAACACCATCATGACCACCGTCCGGCTCTTAGATGATAGCAAAGTCCAAAAGCAGCAATTTCAGGAAAGTCTTATGGCTTTAAGAAACGATATCCTGGTCCGCATCCTGACCAACCGGATTGATACTCGAGAATCACGTGAGAAATGCCGTCTTGTCAACCTTAGCTTCCACTGCGCCAACATGCGCTTAGGACTCCTGAAGCCCTTATTTCACGGCGGAGAACATTCTATGAAATGGGCAGATTTCTCCACTGCCGGGATGTGCGAACAGATTTGCCGGGATATTTGTGACTGCTATGCCGCCATCGACACAAAAGATAATATTATCCTCATTTTCAAAGATTACAGTCAGTCCTTCAAAGAAGAAGATTATGAGCGTATACTGCTGTCCTTAACCAGAGAGTTAAAAAAACAGATGCCTTTTTCTATCACAACCTCTTTAAGTGAAAATGCTGCCACCGTTTCCGAACTGCCTGCTGCTTACATATACTGCCTTCAATCTGCAGAACGAAAGGAGATTATGCAGAGTATGTTTCAGAAAGATACCCTTAAGCAGTTTAAAAAAGATATCTCATATACGTTTGATTATTCCAGCTTTGCAAACTGCCTTGAAGAACATGACAACACCGCTCTTAAAGAACTGCTTCACCACCACTTCACCGAAATACTGCATCAGGATGCCCATAACAATCTGGAAAACATTAAGTATCAGTTAATCGAATTCATTATTTGTGTCATGCAGGCGCTAAAATCTTCTCTCTTATCTAGTGCAGTTATTGATGTGCAGAAAAAAGAGGCCTTTCGCATTATCGGATCGGCTCTCTCACTTTCAGAGCTGGAAGAAAATCTGTACCAACTATTTGCGAACCTGATGGAACAGCTGAATGAAGATATCAATCACTCCTATTCTTTGCCGGTTCAAAATGTCCTTAGCTATATCCAAAACAACTATCAGGACATCAATCTTTCACTAAAAACCCTGGCAGCACAAATGAATGTAAATGCTGCCTACCTTGGCCGCCAATTTGCTTTGGAAACCGACGAATACTTTTCCGACTATTTGAACCGAATACGTATCACCAAAGCAATCCATCTGCTGAAAAATACCTCGTGGAAAAGCGCCGCTATAGCTGAAGCGGTAGGATTTGCAAATATCACCTACTTCTTTACCATTTTCAAAAAAATTACCGGAAAAAGACCGGGAGACTATAGGGACAGTTAAAAATGGTATTTCCCAGTGTGATAGCGGATCGGTGCCTGACCCCACTGTGTTTGTGAACTTTGGCAGAACTGCCCCTAAGTTCACAGAAGAATGTTGTTTTTTTATAAGTCGGTGGTATACTATACTTGGAATTCGGGGAACAATACCCCTAAGTTCACAGTGATTGGAGGATTGCTATGGAACGCTTAATCAGGCGGGACGATTATCTGAATAGAATCATCGACAAAAAAGAAAATGGGGTCAAAGAAGAACAGATTATTGCAATAGCACTTGATGATGATATGTTTGTGCAGTATCGAAAGCCGGATGAGCTTTCAAAATATATTCGTTCCAAGATTGTGAACAAGGATATGTACTATATTCTCATTGATGAGGTACAGTACGCTATTACTAAAGAAGAATTGAAAAATCCCGAAAATATAAGACTGTACAATGTACTGAATGGTCTTATGCGGCTGCGGAATGTGGATATTTATGTTACCGGAAGCAATTCTAAGATGCTTACCAAAGATGTGCTGACTGCATTTCGGGGCAGAGGCGACGAAGTGATGGTTTATCCATTATCTTTCAGAGAATATTATTCGTTTATGGGCGGGGATAAGTCGGATGCCTATGAGGAATATGCCCTGCATGGTGGAATGCCGTTGGTTCTTTTCAGAAAAACTGATGTCGAGAAGATGAACTATTTGCGAAGCCTCTTCACGGAGGTATATTTCAAGGACATTGTAGAACGGTATGAGATTGAGCTTCCTGATGTTCTGGAAGAATTGACGGATGATCTGTGTTCCTCTGTCGGGTCCGCTTACCAATGCAAATAAGATAACAAATACACTACAATCTGTAAAGAGCATCAAGGTTTCGGGCACTACAGTTTCAAATTATCTGAATTATTTACTGGAATCCTTCCTGTTTGGTAATGCGAAGCGATATGATGTGAAAGGCAAGAAGTATTTTGAATATCCTTCCAAATATTACTGTACGGATGTAGGACTTCGCAACGCAAGACTGAATTTCAGGCAGCAAGAAGAAACGCATATCATGGAGAATATTATTTATAACGAACTTCTAAGCCGTGGATATTCCGTTGATGTGGGCGTTGTAGAAATTGTAGAAAGCAATGGGGGCAAGCGGACAAAAAAACAGTGCGAGATTGACTTTATTGTAAACAGGGGCTCAAAGAAGTACTATATTCAATCCGCTCTGAGTATCAGCGATCCATCTAAGCTGGAAACTGAACTTCGACCGTTAAAAAACACAAGAGATTTCTTTAAGAAAATTATTGTCAGCAAAACTTCAATGGAGCCATGGACAGATGAGAATGGTATCCTTCATCTCGGCTTATACGAATTCCTGCTAAATGAGAGCTCGCTTGATTTGTGACAAGGACCCTCTCCGGTCAATGTCATTAAGTTAACGTTTGCTGTAAAAATTGGAATGTGAGCAGTATATTGAAAAATACACTGCTCATTTTTGAATATACTAATTTATAAAAATTTCATAAAAAATTTATAAATACAAC
>Ga0153922_1000445_pt1 | contig 16842 bp, 14 predicted proteins | sample TSNJ006MetaG_FD_104723 | JGI IMG/M metagenome (GOLD analysis project Ga0153922, IMG submission 104723) | Attine ant fungus gardens microbial communities from New Jersey, USA - TSNJ006 MetaG | ecosystem: Host-associated > Fungi > Mycelium > Unclassified | place: USA: New Jersey, Brendon T. Byrne...
CGATTCTCAACGGCGTCGTCCTGCGGTTTGGCATGCGCACGCTCAACAACACGTTCGAATCCGTCAACAACGAGATGAGCGCGGACATCCCCGCGCCGACCACCACCCTGAGCTCGGGCGGTCCCGGTTCACTTGTCGAGTGGGCCAAGCTCGGCCACCAGGGCCGGACGTTCGTCGCCGGCGGCCCGACCGTCGATGAGCTGTCGAAGTTCAACGGCACCCCGGCCACCCAGCCGATCCGGGCATACGCGGGGTTGGAGTCCGCCGACGGTATCAAGGCCACCGCGGAGCTGGCCGCCCGCGAGCTTGAGCGAATGGGCGGCCTCACGCGCAAGGTCGTCGCGGTCGCGACCACCACCGGCACCGGGTGGATCAACGAGGCCGAAGCCGATGCCATCGAGTACATGTTCAACGGCGACACCGCGATCGTCAGCATGCAGTACTCGTTCCTGCCCAGTTGGTTGTCGTTCCTGGTGGACAAGGAAAACGCCCGCCAGGCCGGGCAGGCGCTGTTCGAGGCGGTGTCGGCGCGGGTTCGCGCGCTTCCCGAAGGCCAGCGGCCGAAACTCGTCGTGTTCGGCGAGAGCCTCGGGTCGTTCGGGGGCGAGGCGCCGTTCTTGTCGGTCAACAACATCGTCGCCCGCACCGACGGCGCGCTGTTCTCCGGCCCGACGTTCAACAACACGATGTGGCTGGGGGCCACCGACAACCGCGATAAGGGGTCACCTGAGTGGCTGCCGATCTACCAGGATGGTCAGAACGTCCGGTTCTCTGCCCAGCCACAGAACCTCGCCCGACCGGACGCGCCGTGGGGCAATCCGCGGATCGTGTACCTGCAGCACGCGTCGGATCCGATCGCGTGGTGGAATCCCGAGCTGCTGTTCTCAGAACCCGACTGGCTCAAAGAGCCGGCGGGCGGCGACCGGCCGAGCGACATGTTCTGGTTCCCAGTGGTGACGTTCCTGCAGGTGTCGGCCGACATGGCGGTCGCCGTGGATGTGCCCGACGGGCACGGTCACCGCTACGTCAGGGACGTCGTGAACGCGTGGGCGCAGGTCCTGCAGCCACCGGGGTGGACGCCGGAGAAGACCGAGCGGCTGCGCGGGGTGGTGAAGTCACCCGAGTAACAGCTCGGCCAGCGCGCCGGTCGCCGCCAGCGCCCCGTAGCCGCCGACGACGTCGGTGGCGCGGCTCAGTCCGAGATCCTGCAGTGCGGCGGCCGCGAGGCTTGATGTATAGCCCCGCGAGCAGAGCACCACCCACTCGACGTCGTCATCGACGGCCTGTGGTAGCCGTGCGTCGCTGGTGGGATCGCACCGCCACTCCAGCACGTTGCGTTCGACCACCAGCGCGGCGGGCACCGCGCCTTCGCGCTCGCGTTGCGCCTCCGGCCGAATGTCGACCAGCACGGCCCCCCGCCGCACCGCGGCGGGCACCTGCCGGGCGTCGAGCCGGCACAGCCGGGCGCGCGCGGCGGCCAGCATGCGGTCGATCCGGCTCGTCGTCATGTCTCCTCCGGGGTGTCGGTCAGTTCGGTGCGCACCCGCCGCAGCGTGTCACGCGCGGTGATCTCGTAGTAGGACATCGCGGTGAGCGGTGGCGAATACGCATGGACACTCAGGGTTCCCAAAGACTGCGCTGGAGCCCACGCAACGTCGTGCACCCATCCCAGCGGGAACCCGGCCTGATCGCCCGCGGTGAGCCGGCGGTGCCGCAATCGATCTCCGGCCCAACGATATTCGTGCAGTGCACCACTGATCACCGTCATCGCGCCCAGGGAACCGCAATGGTCATGCAATTCTGTCGCCTCTCCCGGCGCCCAACTGATCAGCCAGACGTCGAGTTCGTCGTCGCTGCGCAACCGGGTGAACCACCTGTGCTCGGCCGAGATGCCGTCGGCGGGTAGCAGGTGGTCGTAGCGGCCGCTCAGGACGGCGTCGGCGTCCCGGTCGGTGATGTGCAGCAGGTCGGGCAGCCGTAGCCGGGTGGGGTCCCCCACGGCGGGGATGACAGAAGGACGCAGCGCAGCGAAGCGTGCTGATGACATGAGGAGGAACTTTCGGAGATGGGTGGACGAATCGGGGGCGGGCAGTCAGGCCCGACAACACTCCCGAGTACCGATGTGTCCCATCACAAGAAATAGTCTTACACACATGAGTCGTGTGCGCTGTTCTCGGGGTCGGGTGGCGTCAGTGTTGGCCGGCATCGCGGTGGGGGCAGCGCTCGCGGGTTGCTCGTCGTCGCATCAGCCCGCGCCGTCGTCGTCGCCGAACCCGGCCGCCGCCGCGCCTGGCCAGGTGTGGATCTCGCCGGGCGGTGTGACCACCTCGCTGAGCGCGCCCGCGAGCTCGACCGAAACCGAGTTCTATCAGGCCTGCCATTGGGCGCGGCTGTGGATGGCGGACAAACCCGGCGACCCGCACGCGCAGGTCGAGCCTTATTTGGCGATGGTGCAGGCGTCGCCGACCGGTGAGAACGGCACCTGGCGCACGCCCTGGTCGCAGTTGACCCCCGAACGGCAGTCGGGGGTCATCGTCGCGGTCACCGAGGCCGCCGACGGCATGTGCGACTGATATGGACACCAAACGCGTCGCGCTGGCGCTCGGCAGCGGTGGGGCGCGCGGATATGCCCACATCGGTGTGATCGCCGAATTGCACGATCGCGGCTACGAGATTGTCGGTGTCGCGGGCTCGTCGATGGGCGCGCTCGTCGGAGGCCTGCACGCTGCCGGCGCACTCGACGAATTCGCGGACTGGGCCAAGACGCTCAGCCAGAGCGCGGTGCTGCGGTTACTCGATCCCTCCTGGCGGGGTCCGGGGTTCTTCCGCGCCGAGAAGGTGCTCGATGTGGTCAGGGAACTGGTGGGCGGGGTGCAGATTGAGGAGCTGCCGATCCCCTTCACCGCGGTCACTGCGGATCTGATCGCGGGCAAGTCACTGTGGTTGCAACGCGGGCCGCTCGATGTCGCGATCCGCGCGTCGATCGCGATGCCGGGCATGATCTCGCCGCACATCCTGGACGGCCGCGTTCTTGCCGACGGCGGCATCCTCGAGCCGCTGCCCGTCGGCCCCCTTGCCGGGGCGAATGCCGATGTCACGATCGCAGTGAGCTTGAGCGGCGATGAGTCCGACGGCAACCGCTACCGCAAATCCGACGATGAGCCCAACGCGGCAGCCGAGTGGTTCAACCGCGTCGTCAAAACCACGTCGGCTCTGTTGGAGACCCCCGCTGCCCGCTCGGTGCTGAGCCGATTCGGCGCTCCGGCCGACGATGAGCTCGATGCCGAACAGGACGACGCGGCGCCGATCGTGCCGAGGCTCAGCAGCTTCGAAGTGATGAACCGCACGATTGAGGTGATGCAGGCGTCGCTGGCGCGCCACCATCTGGCCGCATACCCGCCCGACATCCTCATCGAGGTGCCGCGAAACTCGTGCAGGAGCCTTGACTTTCACCGCGCCGCCGACCTTATCGAGGTAGGACGGACGTTGGCGGCACGGAGTCTGGATTCCGATGAGGATGCATCGGAAACGGGCGCGGGCGCGGCGGACAGCCCCGGGTGAGCGCAAGGGGTTAGGGCATGGGCGGAGTTGCGGTTGTCACCGGAGGTGCCGGCGGGATTGGGCTGGCCGCGGCCAAGATCGTCGGACGGGAGCGCACGGTCGTCATCTGCGACGTCAGCCCGGACCGACTGGACACAGCGGTCACGGAACTTCAGGAACTCGGCATTGCGTGCGAGGCGGTCGTCTGTGATATCACCGATCCGAAGTCCGTCGCGGAGTTGGTCGAGACCTCAACGCCGCTCGGTACGGTCACCTCGGTGATACACACCGCAGGCGTGAGCCCGTCCATGGGTGCCGCCGATCTCATCATGAGGGTCAATGCGATGGGCACGGTGCATATCAACGAGAACTTCCACCGGATTGCGCCGGCGGGCTTCGCGATCGTCAACGTCGCGTCGATGGCGGCGCACATGCTGCCTCGAATTGCGCTTCCGACAAGGCATTTCAAGTACGCGATGTCAGACGAGCACACCTTCATGAAGAAGATGATGGCGGCCTGCAGAATCGCCCCCGAGAGCGCACGCCCGGGCCTGGCGTACTCGATCAGCAAGAGCTTCGTCAAGTGGTACTGCATATCGCAGGCGCAGAGATTCGGGCGTCGGGGCGCTCGCATCGTCTCGATCTCCCCCGGTTCGATCGACACTCCGATGGGCAGGTTGGAGGAACAGAGCGGGTCCGGCGCAATGCTGCGCTATGCCGCACTCAAACGGTTCGGCAGACCGGAGGAGGTTGCCGAGCTGCTGGCGTTCTGCGCCAGCGATAAGGCGGGCTATCTCACCGGTGTCGACATCCTGTGCGACGGTGGCGTCATCGGCTCCATGACGTTTCGGGACAAACTGGCGCTCGCCCGCAACCGATAGTCAGGCCCCGAGGAACTCCGCGACCTGGGCCGCCTGCCTGCGCCCCTGGTCGCGACCCGCCGTCGCCGATGCCGGACGGCAGCTGGGGTCGAGGGGATTGCGGCCGAACGACGCGATCGACGCCTCGTCGGCGAAGATCCCCAGTCCCCGGCCGGGATGGTCGGCGAGCTCGTCGGCCAAGCTGCCCGCGAAGGGTGAGGCCCCCGGCTCGGGAGTCGGCGCCAGCATCAGCACCACGTCGGCGTCGTTCGCCACGTCCACGTTCGCGCTGCTGCCCACACCGCCGTCCATGAACCGCCGGTCGCCGATCCTCACCGGAGGCCACACCATCGGCACCGCGCAGCTGGCGGCCACCGCGTCCACCAGCGCCACCCCGTTGTCTCGGCCGAACACCACCCGCTCGCCCGTCTCGACGTCGATCGCCGTCACCAGCAGCCGTCGGTCCGGCCAGCGGTGGGACGGCAGCCGGCTGGCGATCACCGACCGCCGCACGTCTTCGCTGACCGTCGGCGTCGAAACCGCCCGGGCTCCGACCGCCCTCAGCCGCTCGCGCACCGACGTCGACGTGTCGCCGCCGGCCTGTTGGAAAAGCTCCATCAAGTCGTCGACGTCAACAGGCGGAGCGATCTCGGGCGTGTCCATCGCAACCTGTCGCACGTACAGCTCCTGCAGCGGTAAGCCGCTGGAGATCTGCGCCGCCACCGTCGAGCCCGCGGATGTGCCCAGAAGCAGATCCGCATCCAGCACTCGCTGAGCGGCCGCCGGGTTCGCATCCTGCACTCCCAGCAAAAAGCCCGTTTCCCAGGCGATTCCAGCGACTCCACCACCTGCGAGCACCAATGCGAGTCGCAGGAGTGGCTCGGACACGCCTTAGATGATCACAGATCGTGTGTCAGAGCGGTCCAGTCGGGGAAGACGGTGAGCGCTGGCCGCGGCAAGCGCAACCGCGCGCATCCGTCGTCGAGCGCTTTGACGACCCTCTCGGCCACCGCTTCGACCGGCGACGAGTGTCCACCACGAATCGCGATCCCGATACGGCTGACCAGCATCCCGTGCCGGCTGCGCACGTCGGACAGGTGTTCAAGCATTCGCAGTACCCCGTCTTCGGGATAGCCGAGCTCGCTGTAAAGACCCGTCATCGTCAACCGCTCTTCTGCGAGTACCGCTTTGAACAGCCACCCGGGTGCGCCGGACGTCACGTCGACAAGAACATGCTGAGGTCGTTCGGCGCACGCTCCGAGCATCGCTGCAGCGTTCTCCGAATCGACGATGAACTGTCCGACACCCAGACTGAGCGCGTCGTAGAGGGTGCGGCCCGTCGCGCTGGCACAGTGAAAGATCACCCTGACGGGCGCGATGCCCGCCGACAGTGCAAACGAAATTCCCTGCGGTGAACGCGCATCCACCTCGGACCCGTTGCCGTAGACCCAATTCGCGGCGGCCGGAAGTGCCAGCAGGGTTGCTGGATAGCAAATATCGGCATTTCGAAATGCTTTGCGCCACCGGCCGCATCGGGCAATCACGTCTGACTGGCCGCCGTCAGTCGACGCCGGTACCGATGCGTTGCGCACACGAATGATGCGGATCGGTTCAGGAATGGCCATCGGTGGCTTTCTTTCCTGGCGCCGGCGCTTCTGCCGGAGCAACACAATCCGGACTACGCCGTCCCGATCGGAATGGGGCGACTCATAGCGCTTCCTTTACGCGATCACCCGAAACATTGATGTCCGATTTACGTTGCGCGCCGCGCCGATGCTGCCCGTAGACGGCCGTAGGCGTGCCACCACGCCACCTCGTGCTGCGCGACGGTGATGGCACCAGTGGTCAACATGTGGTCGGCGCGCAAAAGCAGATCTGCGAGCGCTTCCCATTCGGCATAGCGTTGCCGATCGTCCGCGTTGAGTTCCTCAGTCAGAAATATCAGCGACATGGACCTGACGCCACCGCGGGCGCGTGCCGTCAGGACGAACAGTGCGGCACCGGTAGTCAGGTACGCCGCGGCCGCGACGACCACGGTGGTCAGGGGCCCGCCGACAAGCATGACGGCAAACACCGCGAGCGCTCCCCCGCCGATCGGCCACGCCCGCCACAACCGCAGCAGCCGGCGATCTGTGGTGCTGATTCCGGGCGGGAAGATGACCAGCCGATATCGCTGCAGGCCGTATCGACCGACCGTGGCATCGAACGATCCCCACGGGTGGGCACCGTCGGCCAACCTGCACCACCCCGCCCGGACTGCGGGTATACCGGAGCGGCGCAGGCCGGTATGCGCACTTTCCATGGACCGAAGGTGTACGCCCCATTTGAGGGGTCGCGCCGGACCTAAACGGCTTCCATACGCGGCCAGAACGAACCTTTACGCGACCTTGTCGGTGCGACGCAAGTTGCGTCCGGCGGGAGCCGTCAGTTGGATATGCGGGGTGGTAGTGCACCGGCTCGCACACTGTCGGCCTGCCGCTGCGAGGACCTGATGGTACCCGTTGCTGGGCTGTTGCCTTGGCACAGAGAAGCGCTGCGCACGAACCTGTGGCTGGTGCCGACCATCGAGGTGATCGCCGCGATCGGCCTGTTCGCGGTCACGTTCCGCCTGGATCAGGCCGTTTACAACGGCCGGCTGCAGCCGCCAAGCTGGGTCATCAGCGGAACCGCCGACGCGGCGCGCCAGATACTCACGTCGATCGCGGCGTCCGTGATCACCGTCGTCGGGATTGTCTTCTCGATCACGATCGTGACCTTGACGCTGGCCTCCACCCAATTCGGTCCGCGGATGCTGCGCAATTTCATCCGGGATCGTGGCACGCAATTGACGCTCGGGACGTTCGTGGCGACGTTTGTCTATTGCGTCGTAGCGCTGGTATCGATCGGACCGGGCTCGCGGGGCGAGTTCGTCCCCCACGTTTCGATCACGACCGCATTCGGGTTGGTGGTGGTCGATCTCGCCGTCCTCATCTACTTCATCCACCACATCGCCACGCAGATCCAGCTGCCGCAGGTGATGGCCAGCATCGCCAAGGACCTGAACCGGGCCGTGGCGGTCCAGAGCGCCGACCGAGAACGGATGATTACCCGCGCGGCCGATGACGCCCCGTCGCTGGACGCGTTGCTCGCCACGATCGAGCCCTTCGGCCAAGTCATCCGCACCCCCAAGAGCGGCTACGTGCAGTTCATCCGCCACCGGACGTTGATCCGGATCGCCACCGAGGCCGACGCGGTCATCCGGCTGCCGTATCGGCCGGGGCACTTCCTCGTCGAAGGGCGGGAGCTGGCCAGCGTATGGCCGCCGGCGGCCGCCGAGCGGGTGGCCCGCTACCTGGCCCGGGCCCAGGCCACCGGACCCCACCGAACCCTCACCCAGGACGTGGCCTTCGGTGTCGATCAACTCGTCGAGATCGCCATCCGCGCGCTCTCACCCGCTGTCAACGACACGTTCACCGCACTCACGTGTATCGACTGGCTCGGTGACAGCCTGTGCAAGATCGCGCCGCGGTGGGCCCCCACCCAGGTACACCGTGACCGCAATGGCTACATCCGTGTCATCACCGACCAGGTCAGCTACGAGCGTTTGGTGCAGCGGGCGTTCGAGAAGATACGCCAAGCCAGCCGTGGTATGCCGGCTGTAATGATCCGCCAACTCGAGGCCTTGACGACGATCATGGAGCAAACGACCGACCCGAAACGCGCCGCGGTCCTGATGACCCAGGCGGCGATGATCCAGCGCGCCAACGTCGAATCGGTTCCCGAGGAATCTGACCGCGCCGACGTGCATCGGCGATACGCGGCGCTGACAGCGATGTGCGACCAGCTGAAAACCTGATCGCACGTCGACGGCAATCCCGGTGTCACCACCGTCGGCACGCTGCCACCCACGGGCCCGGGATCATCTTCCTCATCGTGGGTGTCATCGTGGTCATGGTCGGACTCGAGTACCTCCCGGCGCTTGCGCTCGGTCCGCTCGCCGACGCTCTGCGGTAGCAGCGCACACGCGATTCGCGGGAAGCCGTAAAGGTGCTGTCCGCAGCCGTTAAGAAAGCGTCAACGAGCGGCGCCGGGCACCCGCCCGCGCTTAGCGTTCTCATGGTCCTTACCCGCAAGGGCCCGATGAACCCTGTCCTAAACGAATTCCTGAGGAATCCGACATGACCACCCTGATCTACATCCTGCTGACGGTGGCGATCTTCGCCGTCCTCGGCTTGGCCGTGAAGTTGGTCGACAAACTGTGAACTACGAAAACGTGGTCGGACTCGTGCTGTCCGTCCTCCTGGCCCTGTTTCTCTTTGCGGCGCTGCTGTTTCCGGAGAGGTTCTAGTGAGTACCACGACAGCAGGAATCATTTTTCTCGTCGTATTGGTGGTCGCGCTCGCGGCCGTCCATATGCCCTTCGGCGACTACATGTACCGCGTCTACTCATCCGAGAAAGACTTGCGCGCCGAGCGGGTGATCTACCGCGTGATCGGCGCCGACCCGAAGTCGGAACAGACCTGGGGCGCGTATGCGCGAAGCGTGCTGGCGTTCTCGGCGGTCAGCATCCTGTTCCTGTTCGTCTTTCAGCTCGTCCAGGACAAGCTGCCGTGGCACCTGCACAACCCGGCGACGCCGATGACACCGGCGCTGGCATGGAACACCGCCGTCAGCTTCGTGACCAACACGAACTGGCAGAACTACTCCGGGGAATCCACCCTTGGTCATCTCGTGCAGATGGCCGGACTGGCGGTGCAGAACTTCGTATCCGCTTCGGTAGGCATGGCGGTCGCGATCGCGCTGGTGCGCGGATTCGCTCGCAGGCACACCGGTGAGCTCGGCAACTTCTGGGTCGATCTGGTCCGCGGTGTCACCCGCATCCTGCTGCCGATCTCGATCGTCGGTGCGATCGTGCTGATCGCCGGTGGCGCGATCCAGAACTTCCACCTGCACGACCAGATCGTCAACACCCTGGCGGGTGGTCAGCAGACCATCACCGGCGGGCCCGTCGCGAGCCAGGAGGTGATCAAGGAGCTCGGCACCAACGGCGGCGGGTTCTACAACGCCAACTCGTCGCACCCGTTCGAGAATCCGACCTCGTGGACCAACTGGTTCGAGATCTTCCTGCTGCTGTGCATCGGCTTCTCACTGCCGCGCACGTTCGGCCGGATGGTCGGCAGCAAGAAGCAGGGCTATGCGATCGGCGCGGTCATGGCGAGCCTGTTCCTGATCAGCGTCACGTTCATGATGTGGTTCCAGCTGCAGCACCACGGCACGGCGCCGACCGCCGTCGGTGCGGCGATGGAAGGTGTCGAACAGCGCTTCGGCATCGCGAACTCCGCGGTGTTCGCCGACGCGACCACCCTGACCTCGACCGGTGCTGTGGATTCGTTCCACGACTCCTACACCAGCCTGGGCGGCATGATAGCCATGTTCAACATGCAGCTCGGGGAGGTGGCACCCGGCGGCACCGGCACCGGTTTGTACGGCCTGCTGATCCTCGCGGTGATCACCGTGTTCGTCGCCGGCCTGATGGTCGGGCGCACTCCCGAATATCTGGGCAAGAAGATCAACCCCCGCGAGATCAAGTTGGCCGCAAGCTATTTCCTGGTGATGCCGGTGGTGGTGCTGATCGGCACGGCGATCGCAATGGCCCTGCCCGGGGAGCGCGCCGCGATGCTCAACACCGGGCCGCACGGCCTCTCGGAGGTGCTGTACGCGTTCACCTCCGCGACGAACAACAACGGGTCGGCATTCGCGGGGATCAGCGCCAACACCGTCTGGTACAACACCGCTTTGGGATTGGCGATGGCCTTCGGCAGGTTCCTGCCGATGATTCTGGCGCTGGCGTTGGCGGGCTCGCTGGCCAAGCAGGGCCATGCCCCTGAGTCCCTCGGGACAATGCCGACCCACCGACCACAGTTCGTTGGAATGGTGGCAGCCGTGACAGTCATCCTCGTGTCACTCACGTTCTTGCCGATGCTTGCGCTCGGTCCACTTGCTGAAGGAATCCACTGACAATGGCGACGAAAACAATTGAGGTGGCTGGCCAGACACAGCCCAGCGCACCTTTCGCCTCGAAACGGGTGCAGGGCGGCTTGCTCGACCCGAAGATGCTGCTCAAGTCCACTCCGGATGCGCTGAAAAAGCTCGACCCGCGCACACTGTGGCGCAACCCGGTGATGTTCATCGTTGAGATCGGCGCGGTGTGGACGACCTATCTCGCGATCGTCCACCCGACCTGGTTCGCGTGGCTGATCGTAGTGTGGCTGTGGCTGACAGTGGTTTTCGCGAACCTGGCCGAAGCGGTCGCCGAAGGCCGTGGCAAGGCCCAGGCCGAAAGCCTGCGGAAAACCAAGGCCCATACGATCGCCCGCCGTCTGGTCGGCTGGACGCCGGACACCCCGGGACGAGAAGAGGAAGTGGCCGCGCCGCTGCTCAAGCTGGGCGACATCGTCGTGGTCGAGGCGGGCCAGATCATTCCCGGCGACGGCGATGTGGTGGAAGGCATTGCGTCGGTGGACGAGTCGGCGATCACCGGCGAGTCCGCGCCGGTGATCCGGGAGTCCGGCGGAGACCGCTCGGCGGTGACGGGTGGCACCACGGTGCTGTCGGACCGCATCGTCGTGCAAATCACCCAGAAGCCCGGAGAGAGCTTCATCGATCGGATGATCGCGCTCGTGGAGGGCGCCAATCGGCAGAAGACCCCGAACGAGATCGCGCTGAACATCCTGCTCGCCGCGTTGACGATCATCTTCTTGTTCGCCGTGGCAACCCTTCAGCCGCTGGCGATCTACTCGAAGATGAACAGTCCGGGTGTCCCGGATACCCAGGCGCTCAACGGCAGTGGTGTCACCGGAATCGTGATGGTGTCACTGCTGGTGTGCCTTATCCCGACCACGATCGGTGCGCTGCTGTCGGCCATCGGCATCGCCGGGATGGACCGGCTCGTGCAGCGCAACGTACTCGCGATGTCCGGGCGCGCGGTGGAGGCTGCGGGCGACGTCAACACGCTTCTGCTCGACAAAACCGGCACCATCACGCTGGGCAATCGCCAGGCTTCGGCGTTTCTGCCGGTGCCCGGGGTCTCCGAGCAGGAGCTCGCCGACGCGGCGCAGCTCTCCAGCCTTGCCGACGAAACACCCGAAGGCCGTTCCATCGTCGTGTTCGCCAAGCAGCAGTACGGTCTGCGCGCCCGCACACCCGGCGAGCTGGCCCACGCCGACTGGGTCGAGTTCAGCGCCGCGACGAGGATGTCCGGTGTCAACCTCCATGGCCACCAGCTGCGCAAGGGCGCGGCCAACTCGGTCGCCGAATGGGTTCGCGCCCAGCACGGCACGGTTCCCTCCGAGCTCGGCGTCATCGTGGACGGCATTTCGGCAAGCGGCGGTACACCGCTCGTGGTGGGCCAGGTCGTCCACGAAAACGGCGTCGATAAAGCGTCGGTGTTGGGCGTCATCCATCTCAAGGACGTCGTCAAGCAGGGCATGCGCGAGCGGTTCGACGAGATGCGCCGCATGGGCATCCGGACGGTGATGATCACCGGTGACAATCCGTTGACCGCCAAGGCGATTGCCGACGAGGCGGGTGTCGACGACTTCTTGGCCGAGGCCACGCCCGAAGACAAGCTCGCGCTGATCAAGCGCGAGCAGGAGGGCGGCAAGCTCGTCGCGATGACCGGCGACGGCACCAATGACGCGCCCGCGCTTGCCCAGGCCGACGTTGGCGTCGCGATGAACACCGGCACGTCGGCGGCCAAAGAGGCCGGCAACATGGTCGATCTGGACTCGGACCCGACAAAGCTCATTGAGATCGTCGAGATCGGCAAGCAGCTGCTGATCACCCGCGGCGCGCTCACGACCTTCTCGATCGCCAACGACATCGCGAAGTACTTCGCGATCATCCCGGCGATGTTCGTGGCGATGTTCCCCGGGCTGGATCTAATCAATGTCATGCGGCTACACAGCCCGGTGTCCGCGATCCTGTCGGCGGTGATCTTCAACGCGATCATCATCGTCATGCTGATCCCGCTGGCACTGCGGGGTGTCCGCTACACGCCCAGCAGTGCGTCGAAGCTGTTGAGCCGCAACCTCTATATCTACGGTGTCGGCGGCATCATCGCCCCGTTCGTCGGAATCAAACTGATCGACCTCGTCATCCAATTCATCCCGGGGATGTCCTGATATGAGACTCGCCAATTTTATCCGTGTGCACTGGGCGGCGCTGCGCGCGCTGCTCGTCATGACCGTGATCACCGGCTTCGCGTATCCGCTGTTCATTTGGTTGGTGGCCCAGATCCCCGGGCTGCGCGACAACGCAGAGGGGTCGATCCTCACGGCCAAAGGCCAGCCCGTCGGCAGCAGCCTCATCGGTCAGCTGTTCACCGACAAGGACGGCAACCCGCTGCCGAAGTACTTCCAGAGCCGCCCGTCGGCCGCCGGCACCGGCTACGACCCGCTGAATACCAGCGCGAGCAACCTTGGCCCGGAAAATATTGTCGACACCCCAGCCGACCCAGCCCTGCTGAAGGCCGGCAAGAGCCAAACCGATGCCGGGTTCAAACCCAGCCTGCTCAGCCAGGTGTGCTCGCGCAGCGTCGCGGTCGCAACGCTGGAAAGCGTGCCAGGTTCCCGACCGGTCGACGGGTCGAGGCCGTTCTGCACGGGCGACGGTGTCGGTGCGGTGTTGTCGGTGATCGGCCCCCGGGACCAGGGCGGTAACGTCGTCCATCCGACCCGGGTGGTCAGCGTCAACGAACCTTGCGAGAGCACATCGACACCATTCATCGCGACGTACGAAGGCGTGCGAGTCGAGTGCGCCAAGTTCGGCGAGGACTACACGATCGGCCAGATCATCCCGATCCGTGGCGCGGCGCCCGCGGATCCCGTGGTGCCCGCCGACGCGGTCACCGCGAGCGGCAGCGGCCTCGATCCCGACATCTCCGTCGCCTACGCCGATATCCAGATCCCGCGTGTCGCCAAGGCCCGGGGCATCAGTCAGGACAAGGTGCGCCAGGCGGTGCATGACAACCAGGACGGCCGAGACCTCGGCTTCCTGGGCGAGCCCCGAGTCAACGTGTTGGAGCTTAACCTCGAGCTGGACCAGAAATATCCCGTGAAGAGCTGATCAGCGGGGTGGATGATGGGCACGTGACGACGAGCGACCAGCCGGTCACCTATCGGCCCGACTACAAACACAAACGCGGGGAGCTGCGCATCTACCTCGGCGCAGCTCCCGGCGTTGGCAAGACGTACGCGATGTTGGGTGAAGCGCATCGGCGTCTGGAACGGGGCACCGACATCGTCGCCGCGGTGGTCGAGACACATGGCCGTAAGAGGACCGCCGACCTGCTTGAGGGCATCGAGATCATCGCGCCGAAGTACATCGAATATCGCGGCACAGCGTTCCCCGAGCTCGACGTCGAGGCCGTGTTGCGCCGCCATCCTCAGGTCGTGCTGGTCGACGAACTCGCCCACACCAACACCCCGGGCAGCAAGAATCCCAAACGCTGGCAGGACGTCGAGGAGCTGCTCGACGCCGGCATCACGGTGATTTCGACGGTCAACGTCCAGCACCTGGAAAGCCTCAACGACGTCGTCACACAGATCACCGGCATCGAGCAGCAGGAGAAGGTTCCCGACGAGGTGGTCCGCGCCGCTTCCCAGGTGGAGCTGGTCGACATCACGCCGGAAGCGTTGCGGCGCAGGCTTTCCCACGGGAACGTCTATGCACCCGACAAGGTCAACGCCGCGTTGTCGAATTATTTCCGCCAGGGCAACCTGACCGCCCTGCGCGAACTCGCGCTGCTGTGGCTGGCCGACCAGGTCGACGCGGCGCTGGCCAAATATCGCGAAGACCACAAGATCACCGACACGTGGGAGGCCCGCGAGCGCGTGGTGGTCGCCGTGACCGGCGGCCCCGAGTCGGAGACGTTGGTTCGCAGGGCCTTTCGGATCGCGTCGAAGTCCAGTGCCGAGCTGATGGTGGTGCACGTGGTGCGCGGTGACGGCTTGTCGGGGGTGTCGGCACCGCAGATGGGCAAGGTGCGCGAGCTCGCCACCAGCCTGGGTGCGACCGTGCACACGGTGATTGGCGACGACGTGCCCACGGCCCTGCTGGATTTCGCCCGCGAAATGAACGCGACCCAGCTGGTGCTCGGGACTTCACGGCGGTCGCGGTGGGCCCGGCTCTTCGATGAGGGTATTGGCGCCCGCACCGTGCAGCGGTCGGAGAAGATCGACGTGCACATGGTGACCCACGGGGAGGCCGGGAAGGGGTTCTCGTGGTCACGGGTTTCGCCGCGCCAGCATCACCTCATCTCATGGCTGGCGGCGATCGTCGTACCCTCGGCCATTTGCGCGATCACCGTCTTCGTGCTCAACCCGTTCATGGGCATCGGCGGCAAAAGCGCGTTGTTCGTCGTCGGCGTAGTGGTCGTGGCCTTGCTGGGTGGCGTCGCGCCTGCTGCGCTGTCGGCGCTGCTGTCGGGCCTGCTGTTGAACTACTTCCTCACCCCACCGCTGTACACGTTCACGATCGCGGAACCCGACAACGCCGTCACCGAGCTGGTGCTGCTTGTCGTCGCGGTTGCGGTGGCGGCCTTGGTGGACAGCGCCGCCAAGCGCACCCGCGAGGCGAGATGGGCTTCACAGGAGGCCGAGCTTCTGGCTTTGTTCGCCGGGTCGGTGCTGCGCGGAGCGGACCTGGACGCACTGCTGGAACGCGTCCGTGAAACCTATTCCCAACGAGCGGTGAGCATGCTGCGGATGCGCGACGACTCTGGCGAGGAGAAAGCGGGCGAGATCGTCGCGTGCGTCGGCAAGGATCCCTGCGTCGATGTCGATTCGGCGGACACGGCCATCGAGGTGGGTGACGACGAGTTCTGGATGCTGATGGCCGGGCGCAAACTGCCCGCCCGCGACCGGCGGGTGCTCACCGCGGTCGCGAAACAGGCAGCCGGCCTGATCAAGCAGCGGGAGCTGGCGGAGGAGGCGAGCGAGGCCGAGGCGATCGCCCAGGCCGACGCGCTTCGCCGGTCGCTGCTGTCGGCGGTGAGCCACGACCTGCGCACTCCGCTGGCAGCCGCCAAGGCCGCGGTGTCGAGCCTGCGCAGCGGCGACGTCGCGTTCTCCCCCGAGGACACCGCCGAACTGCTCGCGACCGTCGAGGAGTCGATCGACCAGCTGACCGCGCTGGTGGGCAACCTGCTCGACTCGTCGCGGCTGGCGGCCGGCGTGGTGCGGCCCGAACTGCGGAGGGTGTATCTGGAGGAGGTCGTGCAGCGGGCCCTACTGGGAGTCCGCAGGGGCACAACCGGATTCCGCCTCGGGCTGGACCGCGTCAAGGTGGAAGTCGACGATGCGGTCGCGATGGCCGACGCCGGCCTGCTGGAGCGTGTGCTGGCGAACCTCATCGACAACGCGCTGCGCTACGCGCCGGAGGGCATGGTGCGGGTGTACGCAGGGCGCGTCGGCGACCGGGTATTGATCAACGTCGCCGATGAGGGACCGGGCGTTCCCCGCGGCATGGAGGACCAGATTTTCGAGCCGTTCCAGCGGATGGGCGACCGCGACAACACGATTGGCGTGGGCCTTGGCCTTTCGGTGGCAAAGGGTTTCGTCGAGGCGATGGGCGGGATCATTTCGGCGACCGACACGCCAGGAGGCGGCTTGACGGTCGTGGTGGACCTCGCGGCGCCGGCGGGGGACCGGTCATGACGCGTGTCCTGGTGATCGACGACGAGCCGCAGATTCTGCGGGCGTTGCGGATCAACCTGTCGGTCCGTGGATATGAGGTCACCACTGCAGCGACTGGGGCTGCCGCCTTGCGCGGGGCCGCCGAGCACCGCCCCGACGTGATCGTGCTTGACCTCGGGCTGCCCGACATGTCCGGCATCGAGGTGCTTGAGGGACTGCGTGGCTGGCTCTCCGCGCCGGTGATCGTGCTGTCGGCGCGCACCGATTCGGCCGACAAGGTCGAAGCCCTCGACGCCGGCGCCGACGACTACGTGACGAAACCGTTCGGCATGGATGAGCTGCTGGCGCGGCTCCGGGCGGCGGTCCGGCGCGCCGCAGCGGCGGCGGACACCGACGAGCCAGTGATCGAAACGGACTCGTTCACTGTCGATTTGGCGGCCAAGAAGGTGACCAAAAACGGCACCGAGGTGCATTTGACACCGACCGAGTGGGGCATGCTGGAGATGCTGGTGCGCAACCGCGGCAAGCTGGTCGGCCGTGAGGAGCTGCTCAAAGAGGTTTGGGGGCCGGCGTACGCGAAGGAAACCCACTATCTGCGTGTCTACCTGGCCCAGCTGCGTCGCAAACTCGAAGACGATCCGTCGCATCCCAAACATCTACTGACGGAAGCCGGCATGGGTTACCGCTTTCAGGAGTAATTGGCCGCCCGCGCGCTACCGTTCAGCCATGGGCGGCTATCGAGAACTGTTCGACGCGAGCATCAAGAA
>Ga0153922_1000447_pt1 | contig 16801 bp, 15 predicted proteins | sample TSNJ006MetaG_FD_104723 | JGI IMG/M metagenome (GOLD analysis project Ga0153922, IMG submission 104723) | Attine ant fungus gardens microbial communities from New Jersey, USA - TSNJ006 MetaG | ecosystem: Host-associated > Fungi > Mycelium > Unclassified | place: USA: New Jersey, Brendon T. Byrne...
AGATGCTATGGAAAGAAGATCCGGAAAAGATATTTTAAAACCATCTCAAATGGGAGTGAAGATACCAGTCAGGGCAGAAGAAGCACTAATGAAAGCACTTGAACTGGATCCGGGGCAGCGTTATCAAAGCATTGAAGATTTTTGGAATGCGATAAATGTAAAGGGAAAAAGAAATATACTGGCAATGGGTATAGTGGGTGGTGTTGCTGCTGTCGGACTAGTAATTGTATTATTGCTAAACAGTGGCCTATTGGCCACGATGGGTAAAAGTTTAAAAACAGCTGCAACTTCAGCAGAAGCTGGAAAAGATACCGATACACAAAAGGCTGATGCTGATAATACGGGGGATGCGATCAAGGATAGCGAAGCCCCTGTTGAAGAAGAGAAAGGATACGAGATAGGGCAGACAATGTCAATTGCAGAAGGATCCTATATTTTTGAAAATAAAGGAGATGACAATTTTATCATGGGGGTCGATAGTGGATTCGGAGATGATGGTGCGATGTTAAAGCTGAAGGACTATAGTGACCGGAATTGTAATCGTTTAGCAGTAACGCATGATAGCGAGGCTAAAGGGTCCTATAATTTATGTGCGATGCACACAAATAGTTTTATAGAAACGAGTGCGGACCAAGAGGCTGGAACCGGTGTGGGGCAATACCAGAAGTCGGCTGATGATGACAAGAGCAATTGGAGCTTTGTGTATTGTGGGCGTGAAGATGATAAAGATATCGTAATTATTAAGAATGAGGCGGGACTGGTATTGGCACCGACAGATGGAAAGTTAGAAGGTGGGGCTGATATTGTGCTGACAAAAGAAAACCTGGAAGATGAAACCCAGAAGTGGTATATGCGCTGGAGTGAAAGGGATGAAGCTGAAGAAACAGTTGTGGTATATGGAGAAGGTGATCTGGTGGAAAATAAGGTGGGGATTAATACTATTGCGTCAGCCCTTGACGGAACGACGATGTTCTCTATTTCAAGAGATGAGAGTCTGTTTGAACCAACAATGATTGTGTGGACACAGGTTTGGGATAAGACCCAGCAGTTTGAATTTGTGTTAACTGAGGAATCCCGATATAGAATTTATCCGGTAGATCAGTTAAAAGGGGAAAGAAAATGCCTGGAATATAATGAAACTGATGATAAGATTGTTTTACGTGACGAAAGTGATAATACCAACCAATTATTTAGGATTGTCTATGCCGGTTTTAATATGTATTTGATTCAAAGTTATAATGAATCAGTATTGGGCTTTGATGTAAATGAAGATGGCAGCACAGATGGAAATGCAATTCTTGTCCGTCCGTATGATGCTGTGGCAGATTCCAGGTTAGCAAAGTGGTTAATGCAACCTGCTGAATAAGGAGTAAGGTGATGGTGAATCCCAAGATAGTTTATTGTAATAAAAAACATATATATGATGCGGCACTTGATAAAGATTGTCCTTATTGTAAGAAAATTGAAGAGGAACGCAAACGGTTAAGTAAGATTGTACGTGGAGCCAAATTGACTGATGAGAATAAAAATGAAGAGCATACGGAGCTCATCAAGAGTATAAGCGGTGAAATAGTGCCGGATGTGTGGAGTAAAGAGGGCGGGGAATATACAGAGCTTATCGCCAGCCGGGGAAGTGAAGAAGGAGAGGAATACACAGAACTTATCGCCAGCCGGGGAAGTGAAGAAGGAGAGGAATACACAGAACTTATCGCCAGCTGGGGAAGTGGAGTCACTTATGAACAGGATATGTATGAGATTATTAAGTTGCAAGGTTGGTTGGTCTGCGTAAGTGGTGGTGACCCAGGCAAAAGTTTTGAACTGAGTGCAGGTGATAATTTTGTATATAAGGAAAAAGGTAATAAGATTTCTGTAAGCAGCAAAGCAAAGGACAATAAGAGATTACTGGGATTACTATGCTACCAGGAAGAAAGCGGAGAGTTTGTTATTGAGTCACATACAAACTCTGAATGCATAGTTGATGGAACGCAGATTACAAATGAATGCATTTTAAAAAGTTATTCACGTATTAGATGGGAACAAATGGAGTTTGTATTTGTGAAATTTTGTCAAGACAGGCTTTAGTGGAGGGTGTGATGAAATTTATTCAATCATATTATACGGATGTAGGGATTAAAAGAAAATGCAATCAAGATAGTTTGGCATTGATCAAAGCTGACACGGATTTTGGCGAAGTGCTGCTGGCGATTATTTGTGATGGTATGGGTGGTCATCAATCAGGCGAGCTGGCTAGTAAGGTATGCATTAAGAACTTTTCTAAGTGGTTCAAAACAAAACTCCCACATTTGCTGTATACAGGGCTTAACTATGAGTGGTTAAAAGATGAGTGGCACGATTTGATCTGCGATACGAATGCTAGTCTGGTTAGGAAAAAAGAGGAAAGTGGAGTGGAAATGGGAAGTACAGCGACGGCATTTTTATTTGTGAAAGGCAAATATTATGCAGTTCATGTAGGTGATTGCCGAGGCTATGAAATTACGAACAAGGTTCGTCAGATAACGAAAGACCATAGCCTGGTTGCTCTGAAAGTTGAGCAAGGCTTACTAACTAGGGAAGAAGCAAAAAGTGATAAGAGAGCTAATATTTTGCTTGAGAGTATTGGAATTACTAAAAGCGTCAATATGGAGTTTTATACAGGGGATATTCAATCATCCAGCAGTTTCCTGATATGCACAGATGGGTTATGGCATCAACTGAAGGAAAATGAAATAGAAAGATATTTGTCAAAAGGCCAGATAACGAACAATAAGATGCTGCGAATGCATTTGAATTTTTTAACCGAAACCGTAAAGAACAGAGGTGAGAAGGACAATATTTCTGCAATTGGAGTGATTCCGGTTGTTCATGAAGAGCATGGAGTGTAAAAATGAAGAGATTAAAAAATGAGGATTTCTTAGATGGAACAACAGAGCAGAAAGAAGACACAGAGGAGACCGAACGCATTTTTGTAAATAAGGAGGGATATAAGTTTGATATTATCCTGGATGTGATCCAGGTTCACACTGAACAAGAGATTAGCTCTGCTGAATATCACGCTGTGACCGGACTCCCTACTGAAAAAAATTCCGAAAGGGGTAATTAGTGAAGAAAAGCAGGGCGTTATTCTTATATAATGATTTTGTGATTATCATGGCCGTTTGCATATTGATACTGACAAGTTTCAGAGTACTGCAGCCCTTTTATTTGCCGGCATTGAATGAAGATATCAATCTGAGTATAATAGCTACAGGAGAAAAAGGTAAAGATTCATTAGGATATAATATCCGAATTAATAATATTTCTATAAATGGTGAGAATCTCGATTTGGGGCAAGAACCGCTGACTGGTAAATGGAAATACAGTCCGGTTGATGATTTTGTGTATGTCTATGAGTTAACAGAGCCGGAGGAATTCTCTCTGCAATTAGAAGCAGTTCATAGTATTGAAATCACGTTTGTCAGCGAAAGGGGTTCCGGGCTGGCAAGTATACAGGTTAATGGCCGAAATTGGAAAACATTGGATTTATACGATGATTTGGAATGGGGAAGAAAGACGATTAGATATGATACCAGCTTTCTGGTATTTCCAGAGAAAAGCAAGCTGGGGCTGTTGCTGATTTTAGTATTCGGAGTTGTTTTCAATGTTTTTCTAAAAGTTATCGCGGGTAGCAAAAGAGGAGCTATTGAAGCCCAGGCAAAAGCTATATGCGGACATTATTTGCTGGCAATATCGGTGGTGGGATATGCAGGTGTTATACAATATCATAGTTTTATTGAGTTGGCTAAGTATTTTTCACAGAGTTTTGAGGCAGCGATCAAGGCGATAGTATTAATCTTTATCTTCCTGGAGTTTATGTATTTTGTGCTGGGTAAAACATGGAAGGGCTATGTTGCAGTTGCGGTGTCTGTTATTATATTTAATATACTAAATATAATTAAAATGGAAAATAGAGATATTCCATTGTTACCATGGGACTTTGACATGCTTTTTGAGGCAGTAAGTGTGGTCGGGAATTACCAAATAGCGATTTCCTTTATAGAAGTTTTGGTCGTTATCAGTGTGGTGATCATTACAGTTGTATTAGCCTTACCCCGCAGAAAAAGAGAGGTAAGCATAAGTTTGAGAGGACGATTAGGAGGAAGTGTGCTTCTGGTGGGGATACTCGCCATCTATATAAGTAATAGTTTTCTTAGCGTAGATGAGACAACTGCACAATATCGAACATATCAAGTTGCTCAATACTATGAAAAAAGAGGATTTATTACGGCGTTTATGGAATACCTGATCTATCTGAATCCGGCTCAAGAACCAGTGGGATATAACAAGGAAACATTAGAAGACATTTGCAGCAGCATATCTGTAGATTCACAGAAAGTGGCAAACCACAAGAGCGATCATCCTAATATTATTGTCATTATGAGTGAATCCTTTTGGGATATTAAAAAGCTGGAGACGTTAACGTTTGAAAACGAGCCATTGCCGGTATATGAGCAACTGAAAAAAGAAAGTTTATATGGCAATCTTTTTTCTCATGTATTTGGCGGGGGGACGGTTGTGAGTGAGTTTGAGTTTCTGACGGGTTTTAGCGGTGAGTTTTTTCCTAAAGATTATATGGTGTATGGTAATTTCCTGGCACCGGGGTTTTCTTCAGCCGTTAGTATGCTGGAAAATCAAGGATATCAGTCACTTGCGATACATCCTTACATATCAACGAATTACAATCGCGAAAAGGCATACCTAAACTTGGGATTTGATAAAAGCATATTCATTGAGGACTTTGATAAGGATGTAAAGCAGGTTCGAGAATATATTTCAGATGAAGCGATGTATGAGAAAATTATAGCAGAATATGAAAAGGAGCAGATTAAGGAAAATCAGCCAATGTTCATTTTTGCAGTTACTGTACAAAACCATGGCGGATATTGGAAAGATACAATATATGATCAGGGAACCTTAAAGTTTACAGCAGATGGATATCAGGCTGATACTCAGGAATGTATTACTGATTATGTTATGGGGCTTCATGAATCAGATCGAGCGTTGGGCGAATTTGTGGATTATTTTAGGAACGCAGAAGAAGATACGATAATTATTTATTTTGGCGATCATATGAGTGATGCAGGTCCTAAGAATGAGAAAATGCTTGATAAAGCTGAGTGGACTAACGCAAGCGAACTGGACGATGATTATGAGACACATATTGTGCCATTTATTGCATGGAGCAATTATAAAGATGCTGGTAGAGATATGGGGGTTATGGAAATAGGACAACTGTTTCCATCCGTTTTAGAACAATATGAGATAGGCATGACTCCTTTTTGGAGGTTTTTGGCTGAAAAGAGAAAGAGCTATTGTGCAACGGATCAATGGTTGACTGTGGAAAGAAATTCAAATTATTTTAAGAAAGAAACGATGGGTAAGGAACAACAAGATATGTATAAAAAGTATGAGCTATTACAGTATGACTATATTTGGGGAAAGAAATATGCAGGTGAATTGTGGGAGGATTAATAAGTCGGAAAATTAAACCTAAGGAATGATAAAGCGCAGCAAAAAGGAATCTTTGAAGAAGTCCATGGGTTTTAAGAGAAACGCGGCCTTTTTTTCTGTTGACAGCTCCCTTTCTATGCATATTATTGTTCTATAGTTTTTTGATTTTTCTATATTCTTCTAACATCCTGAATGGCTTTTTAATAATCCTAATTGGCATAGAACTGGCCGAGTTGTTCAGATCATCTTTCATTTCTTCTCTTATTCTCTTTGGCTTTGTTTTTATTCTATTATGAAGTCTTTTTATATATTCAAAATAAATGTCTTCGCTATCTAGCAGACAATATTCTTTTCCGCATTTTAGGCACAACAGATTACTTATTTTGTCTTCAAAATAAGTAATCTCATAAGCCGTATCTTCCATACACTTTGGACAGAATAATTCTGTGGTGGTTTTTTTTATACACATATAATCACCCTATATTACTAATTGTAGTGTTAATACATATAGTTAATTAATGTGGGTTGCACTAGTGTAACCCACATTAATTAACTATATGTTTATATAGATTTAATTGTATATTTCTTATCTTATCATTTATAACTGCAAGATGAATAAATTCAATTATCTATTTTTAATTTTATCTCAATTAATCACTCCTGTCAACGCGCATAATTTATTAACGGGTGCATATTTTAAAAGTGCATGCTATGCAACTCAAATCTCATTCGGCGATAACCCACTCCGCTGGATAGTAACAATGCACGTAACGGTTCAGCCGTGTGAATTTAAAAAGTTTAAAATAGTTAGACATTGGCAACCAGGACGCCACTGTGTAACACTTTCGTTTTTTGTTATCTGCCTATCGGCATCGTCCATTATATAAATAGCACTAAACTGCTGGCGCAGTGGTTCAGAAGCCGGTAGTTCAGTGCTTTCTCTTTACTCTTTTCTCCATTCTAACACTTCAAATCCTCTTGGTAAACCTTTAAAATATAGGTTCAAACTATTTTTTATAGGAAGATGATTTTATTGGACAATTTTATGCAGGATTTAATCGCTGAAAGGATTGGAGGAAAGGACTTTGGGAATGATGAGATCCCCGGAATTCACAGTATTTAAGGAGTGATAAAGTAAAGATGAGTAAAGAGGCTGATTTTTTCATATATCTCATTGAACGTTATGCTAAAGTGAAACAAACTACTGCACAGAAAGTTTTAGAACAGTGGGATTTACTTAATTTAACCAATTTTATTTATGAGATGTATGAAATATACCATATTGAACGACTGGAAAATGCATTTGATGATATTGATAGGTTGATTTTGGAGAGTCAAAGGTAGAGTTATATCCCCGGAAATGTGCATTGCAAGGTGCTATCCAGAATATTAAATTCAATTATCGCCAGATTGATACAGTGTTCCGCATCGTCCGAAACCGAATTGCGCTGGATGAATCAGCTTTGAAAAGTGAAAAAAATTGCATTAATACCACTTAAAATAAGATGATTTTGTCAATAGGTCTAATAATTACACTCTCGGATTCAGTCCTTACATAATTCCCCCAGGGTACTATTTTGCTGCTTTTTCAGCATCCTTTAAGGTTTAAGGAAGCTTGTTTGATCCAATAACTGATACACGCTTCGTCGGAAGCACGCTTTCCAGTATGCATGGTCCTGGCGCTGATGTAAATTGTATCACCAGGATATAAATAGTAGTCTTTATCATTAATGTTAAGCGCTAAAATCCCTTGTATGATAATGCCAAGTTCATCATGATCATGAGGAGTAAAAGGGTAAAGCTGGTCATTGCTGATTGTCATGGAGGTGACTTTAATCTCTGTGTCCCCAATAGTCATGGCTTTGTACCGTAACCCCCCATTATCTTGTTCGAACAGTATTTTCTGTTCGTCATTGCGCACAATGCAGACATCCTGATGGACAGGATTAGTATCAAGAATATCATTAAGTGTAATATTTAATGCATTACATACTTTGTGCAGGTTTGCAATGGTCGGACTTGTTAAATCACGTTCCAGTTTACTTAAAAATCCAAGGGAGAGGTCAGTCTTCTCCGCTATTGAAGTAAGAGTCATATTGCGTTCTTTACGCAGTTCTTTAATACGTTGTCCAATTTCTGAATTCATATATATCTGTCCTTTCTTCTTGCGTGAAATTTCACGCATATAAAATCCCTTGCTATTATATTACTATATTTGAATTAGAACTGTCAATTTAAGGATCAAGATAAGTTGAGTTATTAATAAAAATAATTTTCCATACATGAAATTAAAAAGAAAAATTAGTGTATAGTCATGTGAAAATGAATAATAGAAAGAGAATACATGGGGATAAAAAAGGATTATCCATGAGGAAAACAACAGAAAAACACATTTGGATAGTTGGGAATAGATAAATTTTGGAATAAAATTGAGCAATTTATATTAGAATGACACAAATAATTCATAACAGTGAAAATAATATTGACAATTATGAAAAAGCAATATATATTATATTTTATAAAAGTCAAGTCAACAACTACATAAGGAGGGAAAATGATGAAAAAATCCCCATTTTATTTCATGCACGTAAAAGAAGGCGCATTGATGGGAACAGGTGCCTGGAGTAGTCCACAGAAATACACAGATCCGGTCGAAGAGCATTTTGCAGTTCGTAACAACATTGGTGTTACTGATTTTAGTACAATGAGTAAATTCGATATTCAAGGGCCTGATGCAGCTGCATATTTGCAGAAATTAATTGTTAATGACATGCGCAAATTAATTCCAGGTAAAGTGCTATATTCCTGCATGGTAAATGAAGAAGGGGGAATGTTTGACGATACGACAGTATATATGTATAATGATGAACATTATATGCTTGTCGGAAGTACTGCCTGCCGTTATAAAGACATTCCATGGCTGGAAAAACATAAAGAAGGAATGGAAGTGTATGTTACGGATATTACTTCCGCATATGGACTTTTAAGTGTGCAGGGGCCGAAATCAAGATTGCTTTTAAATAAAATCTGTGCGGATAGCGTAGATGGATTGAAGTATTTTCATTTTATAAAAACGAAAATTGAAGATATTAATGTGTTGGTTTCCAGAACGGGATTTACGGGAGAGGTTGGATTCGAATTATACATTTCTTCAGAAGATTGTGTAGACGTTTGGGATAAAGTGAAAGAGTACGGTGAAAAATATGATCTTAGATTTGTAGGAATGCAGGCGGCAAGTGGAACCCTCCGCCTGGAAAAGGGATATATTGGGGGCAATGATTACGGCGAGCATACCAACCCATATGAGGTGGGTCTTGGATGGACAGTTGCTGATGATAAGGATTTTATTGGAAGTGCCGCATTGAAAAAGGTTCATGATGAAGGCCCTAAGAAGAGTCTGGTTGGATTTCGGATTGCTGACAAAACTAAAATCGCGAAAAACAAGGCAGATGTAATTTATGACGGAAAAGGGATTGGATTTGTCACAAGTGCGACATTATCACCGACTTATGGCATCAGTTTTGGCATGATGTTTATTGATTCCAGATATGCGAAAATTGGAAATAAGGTTGAGATCATGGTAGACGAGGGAGCAGTAGAGGCAGAGGTTGCTAACAAATGTTTACATGATCCGGAGATGAAAATATTAAAAGGCTAAGTTGATTGGATTACAAAGAAGTGATCTTGCAGATGCAAGATGGCTTTTTTTAATAAAAGAGAAAGGATGAGAAAGATGAGAATAATACAGCATCCTATTTTAGGGGAGTATGAAAAAGGGGAGAAAGTTCACTTTACTCTGGATGGGGAGGATATGACGGGGTTTGAAGGTGAGGCAATTGCCGCAGCCTTAAAGGCCGCAGGTATTATGATACATCGTTATACTGTGAAAGAGCATAAACCAAGAGGTCTGTTTTGTGCGATTGGCAGATGCACTGATTGCGTAATGATTGTAAATGGTCAGTCAAATGTAAGAACATGTATTACACCATTGGAAGAAGGAATGATAGTACAGACACAATATGGTGTTGAAGCACAGGAAGTGTGGGAGGCCAACAATAAATGAGAAGACATGAATTGATCGTAATCGGAGCGGGGCCCGCTGGATTAAGTGCTGCAATTGAAGCCAAAAAAGCGGGCATGGATGTAGTTGTCTTTGATGAGAATGAGAGACCGGGAGGGCAGCTGTTTAAACAGATACATAAATTTTTCGGCTCGAGAGAACACCATGCAAAAGTGAGAGGATTTCGCATTGGGCAGGAGCTGCTTCAGGAAGCAGAGTCTCTTGGAGTGGATGTAAAATTAAATTCTGTCGTTATGGGGATTTATGAAAACAAGGAAGTGACCGTAAAGAAAGACAATGCGGTTAATCATTATAAAGCAGATGCAATTATTATCGCGACAGGTGCTGCGGAGAATATGCTTCCATTTAAAGGATGGGATATTCCGGGTGTTATTGGAGCCGGAGCGGCTCAGACAATGATGAATATACAGGGAGTTCAACCTGGAAGTAAAGTTCTGATGGTAGGTTCCGGAAATGTAGGCTTGGTTGTCAGTTTCCAGTTGCTGCAGGCAGGATGTGAAATCGTAGGAATTATTGATGCAGCGCCCAGGGTTGGAGGGTATGGAGTTCATGCGGCAAAAGTTGCCAGAACAGGCGTGCCGTTTTATCTATCCCATACAATTGTTGAAGCAAAGGGTACAGATTGTGTGACAGGTGCTGTGATCGCACAAGTAGATGATCGCTTTCAGCCGATTCCTGGCACTGAGAAGGAACTGAGTGTGGATACTATTTGTGTAGCCGTAGGTCTTACTCCGATGGCACAGCTGGCAAGCAATGCCACTTGTGACATAGCGCTGCTTCCGCAGAAGGGCGGTCATGTTGCGCTGTTAAGTAAGTGTGGAGAAACCTCTGTGGAAGGCATATATTGTGCCGGAGACGTAGCAGGCATTGAAGAAGCAAGCTCTGCAATGATCCAGGGTCGTAGTGTTGCGACGTATGTCTGTCTGAAAGCAGGCTATTTAAGTGAGGAAGAGTTTCAGGAGAAATATGACCGTTATCAGGCAGCTCTTGGTCAGCTTCGGCAAGGTATGTTTTCGCCTGAAAATAAAGGCCGCAATGATTTCACAGTGACAGATGAAGGATATCCCGTTTCCTCAAATTTGTTGGCTCATGGATATATGACGGAGGATGAATTGGATAATTTTCCGGCATATACCTACAAGAAAGCCGGTGTGCACCCGGTAATTGAGTGTACGCAAAATATTCCGTGTAATCCATGTCAGGACTCCTGCAAAGTAGGATGTATAAAAGTAGGTGAAAATATTACAATGCTGCCGGCGATAGATGAAGAGAAAAAATGCGTTGGTTGTGGAATGTGTGTTGCGTCCTGTTCAGGTCAGGCAATATTCCTTGTGGATGAAACCTATGGGGAAGGGTATGCAACGGTAGCGTTTCCATATGAGTTCATTCCTGTTCCGCAGGTTGGGGACCAGGGAACGGCGTTAGATCGTCAGGGAAAACCAGTATGTGCTGCAGACATCGTTGAAGTGAAGAAAAGTTCTGTAATGGATAAAACTGTGGTAGTAACGATGAAGGTTCCGCTTGCATTTGTGAATTCCGCACGTTTTTATAAAGCGGGAGGTCAAAGGGGATGAAAGGAAGGTGCATTTGTAATGATAAAAGTGATTCGTGTGGCAAAGATAGAGCCATTTATAGAAAAAGAAGACGATGGAATGATTATTTGCCGCTGTGAAGAAATCACAAAAGGTGAAATCAGACGTGCTGTTTATGAAGGCATGAGAACGATTAATGAGGTAAAACGTTATTTGAGAGCCGGTATGGGTTTGTGCCAGGGACAGACTTGTCAACGGTTGGTGCAAAATATTATGGCCCAGGAACTAAAAACAAAACCATCAGAGTTAGGAATGATTCAGGGAAGAGCTCCTGCTCGTCCGGTTGAGATTGATATATTCAGCAATAATATTACAGATGTGAAGGAGGGCTAGCCCATGGTGGAGAAGAGGACTGCGGATGTTATCATTATAGGCGGTGGTATCATGGGCTGTGCGACAGCTTATCGTCTTGCAAAACAAGGTGTGGATGTATTGGTTCTGGAAAAAAAGGAAATTGGGAATGGAGGTTCCTGTAGAAATGCCGGAGGAGTCCGACAATCTGCGAGAGATCCCAAAGAACTTCCATTAGCGATGTATGCAGTGGCAAATATTTGGCCGCAGTTAAGCGATGAGCTTGGCGTTGATGTTGAATATCATCAGGGTGGAAATCTTCGTTTGGGCTTAACGGAAAAGGATCAACAAGTTCTGACAACATACGTTAAGAAAAGTACAGACGTTGGTTTGGATGTGAAGATGATAAGCGGAGATGAAGCCCGTGAATTATGTCCCTATATGTCAAAGGCGGTAGTTGGCGCAAGCTGGTGTCCGACAGATGGGCATGCGAATCCTTTAACAACTACGCTGGGATTCTACCGAAAAGCATTAGAATTAGGAGTTACCTTTGTGACGGGAGTAACTGTTTTGAAACTCCAGAAGGTAAGAGGTATGGTTCGCAAGGTGGTAACGGATGATGGCATATACGAAGCTGAGAATGTTCTGCTTTGCGCAGGTTATGAATCCAGAAGAATTGCTAATACGGTAGGTATTGATGCGCCAATTGAAAAGCAGTTTAATGAAGTTCTTGTTACAGAGGCGCAGCCGAAAATGTTTGATATTATGATCGGCGTGGCCGGAGGAGAATTTTACGGGCATCAATCAGAGCATGGCTCATTTGTCCTTGGAGGAAACAGTGGACTTCAAGCTTTTACATCTCATAACGATAATTTTGTGACTAACAGTCTTACGACTCCATGCATTTCAAGAGGCATTATTAAATACTTTCCCATGTTGAAGGATGTAAAGATTGTACGAACATGGTCGGGATTCTATGATCAGTGTATCGATGTTCTTCCACTCATTGACAATGTCAAGGAGGTTCCGGGGTTGACAGTGGGATTTGGCTTTAGCGGTCATGGATTTGGTATCGCTCCGGCGGTATCCATTGCCTTAAGTGAGTTAATATTAAAAGGCAAGTCTACGACAATAGATATTAGTCAACTTACTTATGATCGATTTAAAACTAAAAGTTGATAAGATTAAACAATGGTGTTTAAAGCAAATAAAACACCATTGTTTTTTTGTGGGGTAATATCATCAGCCGATGATAAAACATAAAATGTAACCAGCAATGCAATTAAAACAGAGGAATAGAAAGGAGAAACAAATGGAATATCCAAGAGTAGATTTTTTGTATCTTAGTGAGCCGGATATGGTGAAGGCAGGGGTAACAGATGTTGCAGCATGTACCGAGTGTATGGAAGAAGCATTGAAGATTCTTGACAACGGTGATTATCGAATGGGAGGTGATAATGGTAATTCACATGGCAGTATGATAAGTTTTCCGGACAATCCATTATTTCCCAATATGCCCAAAAATGGACCAGACAGAAGGTTTATGTGTATGCCGGCTTACTTAGGTGGGGCGTTTGATATGGCGGGTGTAAAATGGTATGGCTCAAATGTGGAGAACAGAGAGAAAGGATTACCAAGATCCATTCTTATGGTTACCTTAAATGATAAAGACACAGGAGTTCCAATAGCGCATATGTCTGCAAACCTTATCAGCGCATACAGAACTGCTGCTGTTCCGGGTGTGGGAGTAAAACATCTTGCAGTAAAAAATGCAAAGGTATTAGGAATTGCCGGACCTGGTGTTATAAATTCTATCACGATTGAAACGTTTGCTGCTCTTCGCCCAACCTTGGATACACTGAAAATCCATGGTCGGGGAAGACGTTCTATTGATAGCTGCATTGCGTACGTTAAAGAAAAATGCCCGCAGTTTAAGGAGTTCATCATATGCAATACGCTTGAAGAATGTGTAAGAGATGCGGATATATTGAGCTTTGCAACTTCTACTCCTACAGGCGGACAGGAAGGATATCCTTATATTGACCCATCATGGTTAAAATCAGGCTGCCTAGCCTGTGGAATGGGAGCCATGAATACATCAGAAGAATTGATTATGGATCCAAAAACGAAACTTGTAGTAGATAATACGAAACTTTATGAAACCTGGGCCGAAGAATACCCATATCCTACATTTGATACATGGTTCCTTATTGGCAGCAAATTTACAGATATGATTCATGAAGGTAAATTAGAGAAATCAAAGATGGAAGATATTGGGGGAATTCTGAACGGAAAAGTTCCGGGACGGGAAAACGATGATCAGATTATCATCTACTCTATTGGTGGAATGCCTATTGAAGATGTGGCATGGGGAAAAACTATTTATGAAAATGCGGTAAAAGAAGGTATTGGAATCAAGCTGAATCTCTGGGAAAAACCATATTTATTCTAATTATTATATATAAGCGGATGTGTGCACTCCTCTGTTATAAAGAGGTTATTCAAGCCGGCGCTAATTATCGGATTGACAACGGTGCCCAATTTATTATTTTGCAATATCAAATTTAAATTATGAGGAGAATATTATGGACTTTGTTAAAATGCTTACAGAAGAGAATGCATACATGTTTAATTCACTTTGGGTTTTTATTGCAGCTGTATTTGTATTTTTTATGCAAGCAGGATTTGCATGCTGTGAAAGTGGATTTGCAAGATCAAAAAATGCGTGCAATATCTGGTTGAAAAATTTCTGTGATTTTTGCGTAGGAGCTATTGTTTATTATTTTATTGGATTCGGATTGATGTATGGAGATGATTGGAATGGCGTGATTGGCATTAGCGGATTTTTCAATCCGCTTAGTCAGAACTTAGCTGTGTGGGAAGGACTGGGTATATCTAAAGAAATATTTTTGTTATTCCAGACAATGTTCTGTGCAACAACTGCTACTATTATTTCTGGCAGTGTAGCAGAGAGATTCAAGTTTAATTCATATTTGATAGTCAGTGTGGTTATGACCGGATTTGTCTATCCTGTAGTGGGACACTGGATTTGGGGTGGCGGATGGCTGGCGAATCTAGGATTTGCTGATTTTGCCGGTTCCACGGCAGTTCATTCGGTAGGTGCATATGCAGCATTTATGGGAGCGTTGCTGGTAGGGCCAAGAAAAGGAAAGTATGAGGATGGAAAGGTGAAGGCGATACCGGGTCACAATATTCCGATGGGAATTCTGGGAGTATTTATACTATGGCTTGGATGGTATGGTTTCAATCCCGGCTCTGAACTGGCACTGGATCATACAACCTTTTATACGACGATCACCACTACATATGCGGCGTGTGCAGGGGGGTTGGTTGCCTTATTTGTCAGCTGGATCAAATATAAAAAGCCTGATCCTACTCTGGCGGTCAACGGAGCATTATGCGGATTGGTTGGCATCTGTACTGGCGTAGCATCTGTCAGTATATCAGGGTCGCTCATTATTGGCGCAATATGCGGACTGGCGTTGGTATTCGCTATTGAATTTGTGGATAAAGTCATAAAAGTGGATGATCCGGTAGGCGCTATCTCCATACATGGGTGTGGAGGAATACTGGGTACACTGCTGGGCGGCTTACTCAGTGTAGAACAAGGTTTACTATATGGCAATGGGGTAGGTTATTTTCTGGCACAGGTAATCGGGGTAGTTTCAGTAGGGGCTTTCTGTATCATTGTTACTTTCATCCTTTATACTGTATTAAAGAAAACAATCGGTATACGGGTATCGGAGGAAGAGGAAATCATCGGTTTGGATTTAGAGGAACATGGTATGGTAGCTTATCCTGATAATATGGAGTAATATAACATGGTAAATCAGAGCTGATATGAAGATAGGCAATTACATGGATTGGAGGTAATTATGAAAGAAACAGGAATCAGTAATGTAGTAGTTATATTTAAACCCGATAAGTTTTCCATATTAAAAGAATCCTTGAAAGGGGTTGGTATCTTGGGTATGACAGTAACCCATGTGGAAGGCTGCGGACTTCAGGGAGGGAGGATTGAGCATTACAGAGGGGCAGAAATAGAGGTCGATCTGTTGCCAAAGACGAAGGTTGAGATCATTGTTCCGGAAGAGAAAGTGAATGAAGTCGTATTAGCTGTAAAAAGTGTTCTGAAGACAGGTAAAATGGGTGATGGAAAAATATTCATTTACGATGTCGGTCAAATTATCCGTATCAGTAATGATGCAGAAGGATTTGATGCTTTAGAAATAAAAAAATGAAAAATAACTTCTCGGAAGCACAATGAGGCAAAGGTAGCACATACGTTGTCAAAATAAAGAACATATGAAAATCGGGTAGTTTCAATTTGGCAGTAGACTCAGATATGAGTTTGCTGCCTTTTTGATGCAAAGAAAGGTATAGAGTCTTTAGCAACATTTAATAGTGTCAGAGATTCGGTCCACCTATCCCTTACTCGGTTTAGATATAATTTATAACCAGAATATCAACACAAACCTTGTTAATTTTCACAATAAAATTTATCTTGTTACTTATCCATAAACGTGTTAGCATATAAGCATGAAACGTTTCATGAAAAAAGTAAAAGGAGTAAAGTAAAATGACTGGAAAGGACAAACTAAAAGCTGCCCTCAGACATCAGGAAGGACCGCTGTTATTTGATATTGGCGGAATGCCGACGACGGGAATTCACTGTAGTGTTGCTGAAAAATTACGCCAGTATTATGGATTGGAACAACATCCGATCAAGATTCTGGAACCTGTTCAGCTTCTGGCATATCTGGAAGATGATTTGAAAGAAGCTATGGGAATACAGACAGCACCACTATGGAGTGCCGGTACTATGTTAGGTTTTCGCCAGACAGATGAATTCAAAGAGTGGAGAACCCCCTGGGGACAGGAAGTATTGGTAGCTAAAGATTTTGTTACAACTACGGACAGTAAGAATAATACTCTGATTTATTCATGTGGTGATCCGAACTATGCTCCTGCAGCTTGTATGCCGGAAAAGGGTTTTTATTTTGACAATTTAAACAGAGTAGCGGAGTTTGACGAAGATGACTATGATGCCCGGGATAATCAGGAAGAATTTGGACCAATTTCTGACGAAGATTTAGCGTGGCTGAAAGTACAGCATGAACAGATGGAACAAACGGATGATGCGGTTATGGGAAATCTGGGAGGTACTGCATTTGGTGATATTGCACTTGTGCCGGGACCGCAGTTAAGAGAGCCAAAAGGAATACGGGATATAACAGAATGGTATATATCGATTATTTCCAGGCCGGAGATTCTCCATGAAATATTCGAATATGAGCTCCATTATGCGCTTGAGAATTTAAAAAAGATG
>Ga0153922_1000448_pt1 | contig 16796 bp, 9 predicted proteins | sample TSNJ006MetaG_FD_104723 | JGI IMG/M metagenome (GOLD analysis project Ga0153922, IMG submission 104723) | Attine ant fungus gardens microbial communities from New Jersey, USA - TSNJ006 MetaG | ecosystem: Host-associated > Fungi > Mycelium > Unclassified | place: USA: New Jersey, Brendon T. Byrne...
ATCTATTCTAACCCAGGCCAAAGTACACCCTGCAAAAACACTACCTAATCGTTGTACAATGTCTCTTGCAGTAGCCCCCTTAGATGTCACCATTCAATGCTCAGTGCTGAGGCTATCCCATCTACTAGTGAGAGTCAATTATCTATGGCTGATGTTACCATCAATGATATCCTCGGAGAAGACGAGATAAGGATGTGTAAAGAACTCAGGTGTGCATATATGATGTCGTCATGAACCAATACAGAGGTAAATTGGCGGCTGTCAGGTTCATGGTGCCGATGATCCGTTGCAAATGTTTCTTCCTCCCCAGTCCACATGCATCATGAGCCTATGTTTTTTTTATGTTTATCTTACATGTGATCTCGTCTAATATATTCAACGGTGATTGTTGTAGTGATGGAACCTAGTTTGACAGTTTCATGGGGCTAGATAGTGAGATCTGGATAGAGTTGTGTTTGGCAAGATGGTGAGTTACTATTATGTATGGATGTTTAGATAGTGGTAGTTGTGTTGTGTGGCTGGAATAGATTGGCAGTTAGTGAGAACATTAAATCTAACCAGTTGTTTTTGCTCCATCCTTGACGGCCTTCATGACTGTTGAGTCCACCAGATAAAGTATTTTTGGGATAGTACATATAAGGGCTGCCACGATGTAGTTACTTGAAACGGGACCAACGTTCTTGTCGTGAGTCCGTCAATGCTGAGAGAAAGCGATGACATGATAAGTCACTTTTTCTGAACTCGGATGCTAGCCCGACACGAGGCAGATGGTCTCCTAACTTCCGAGGAGCTAACCTACGGACGCAAATGCATCCACACTCAAAAAGTAGCTTTAAGGCTTGGCGACTATCGATAAGAAGAAAGTGAGATTTCGATGTGGCTGCATTCCACTACGCTAGGCGACTCGGCTCTCGAAGGACATAATTCTCCCGATTGTGGTTCCCATGGGCAATGGGTTAGTGTTAGTCTGGGATCAGCACTGTCTGGGAACTGGAGCACAGGTTTCTGCCGTCGTGCCGTTCCACAACGTGAAGCGGCCTGAGCTCCCGAGTAATGAAGAGCTTGATCTTCGGATGTTTTGTGTCCAGCGCTAGCGTGGGAAAATTAGACTGCTCAGTATTAGGAACTTATTTCTGGCTGTTACGATCATTTTCATTTTCTCCTTTGTCTAGTATTTTCGCAAGGGAACTTGAATCACTTTCAACTCCGCTGTGATTGGGAGACATGCTCTATTACTGAAATTTTACGGGTGATAAACTCATTGAGAAGAATGTCAACTGCATACGTCGTCTGTGTCTTTTCCCACCTGCTGATTACTTATCAAGTATACTTTGTCTGAGTGTGCCATCACCTACGTTACTCTTGTGTTTCAATTCTGAACTTTCCACGACTGTTATTACCCATATGAAATTGATCAAATAATGGAGCGTTGTCTTGGATGTAAGGGACAGGCTAGGGACTACCAACAGATCGCACAAGATGAATCCATTGGGATATTCATGTGTGCTACAGCAGCAAGCTTGTCAGTGAGAATGGTAACGAATGACCCTGCCAACAGAACGCATGATCGTGTTCAAGCATGATTCGGAATTGTTGTGGGATGCAAGGCGTGTCACATTTATTAATGGGTCTACTTTGTACTTCTATATCTGGTTGAACAAATAGTTAAATGAATATTGCAACTAAATCAGTGTTTAGATTGCATCGAGAACATGAATGTAAATTTAAAAAATCAAAAACTTCAATGGGAATGTTGTACTCATTGAATCAAGGATTAACCGACGGCGATTGATTCCTTTTCAGAAGACATACCATGAGGTGATCAAATTCCAATTCGAGTCAAACTTTCTGAAAGAACTTACGGTTTTACGGACACAAGAAGCTGTGGCAAAGACTAAGAAGTGGTGGGAGATGGTCAATAGAACCAATTCGGTGGTTGTTATGTTCTCTTGTCGGGAAGTTTACCAAGCCCCCGACAAAAGACCGTGGTTGCCTCTTGAACTCACGCACAGCCGTAAGTTCCGAAAAACCCTTGTAGATTAGTGAGAGGCGATAGGAAGGTGTGAAAGTAGGTGACAAATGGAAGAGCTATCGACTGGAAAGCACTAGGCAGTGGGTCGGCTCATTGCGCCGAATACAATCCGGCGCTTGAGATTCGGTTTTCGGCAGTGTGCTGTTGTATACCAGTATGTCAAGACGAATAACATGGTAAAACATAGTATGAATGAAGATCGCCCAATCCGGTACGGATCCAGTTCGTCGTCTGTAAGTAGCACAAAGACGGATTGAGTGGATAGAGGTACTCTGAGACTTCTGGGAAAATGTGATCCGATATGGTCGTCTGGGCAGGAGTAGGAACGGTGGCCTGACACATAAAACATAGATCCGACTTGTGGTTGTAGGTACTCAAGACGAGTCGTTGAGGACGATGCTGCAAAATTGGACTATCATTGCTCCACGTAAGACACACTCGGATGTAATGGCGAGATCTGGGAGAAAACCACAATCCATCCTCAAAATTACCCTAGGAAGGGTGAGAGCAATCAGAGGAGATAAAAATATATCGGGTGAAGGAGGAAAGCAGCGATTAAGTGGCGTCCTGGGCCAGAGAGGTGTTCGAGTGGGTGAGATTGACATGGGTAAAGTTAAGAACCCTGGACACTTAGTTCATGAATAACGACAACCCCAATACATTGACATGGGGATTTCGAGCCCGCAACAAAGGTTAGGCTCAGTCCACGGTGTGGAAAGAGTCCAAGACAAGTACTCCTAAACGTAGGAAACTCGTTGTAAGTCCGGTGAAATAGGAGCAGTGGGTAATCTTCAATCACAAGAGAGCCACTGATGTGAACAGACGTTGAATCGGTGATATGGTGGGACTCTCGAGAGAGCATGATGCAGAAGAATCTCGCGGGCAATACGATCGGTGGATCCATCTTCTTAGAAAAGCCAGTCAGATTGTGGAACAAAAAGTTATCTGGTAGACGATTTTTCTTCGATGAATGACTCATGTGTATCCCAGCTGAGTAGTTCCAGGACGCTTTGAGACGACAGAAATGGTTAAAGATTAGAGCTTCCGGCATGTCGATTATTTGTCAGCACTGAACTTGGCTTCTCGTACTGTTCTAGCAGACGATCCACATGCTCGATGTACTCAGAGGGGTGGAACGAGGGCTCGAGAGAATGAGAAAAGGGCATGTTCCTGTTGGCGGGAGAGATCGGGGCGGGCAGATAATAATGGTCGTAGATTTTTCATGTACAAAAATTCCGATCAATCTCCAAAAATATCCAACGGGATCGGGCTTGCATTCCTCTTGGCAAACATGACAAAGATTCTGGAACGAAAAAAAAAACTGGTAGATAATTAAAAGAAAAGCCTCTAAGAGCTGCAACTACGTTTTACTGAGCCAATTGGCTGTAACTCGGTGTTGGACAGATATATTACATAATCATTGTTTGGCAACACGCACTTCATCACCGAGCAACACCGAGCAATACCTCTATGCCGATTAAACACTTCGAAAGTAAGGATACACGAAAAGACATTAATCATACTATTGAATTTCTCTCATCAGATTTCCTCCTGGAACGTAAACATTTGCAGTCACTTCAGCTCAATGTTCTCTCCGAATCGCGTCTCGGTATAGACGCTGCCTACTATCTTCAGCAGCTTCTTGAGAACCCCAGCTCTAAGGAGCCCCTTCTTGCTGCAACAGGTGGTCTCCCGCTGGCTCTTGCTCAGCGTATTGAAGCTGACCTGCGGGTCCTCGAAAAATTACATATCAAGCCCGTCTTCGTTTTCCCAGGTCTGCAGCCGAACAAGAAATGGCGCCAAAGTCACCATTACGAATACACAGAGGCATGTAGAGATCGGAGAGACGCGTGGACAAAGTATGAGAGTGGTCAAGAGGACGCCGCAACCAAGCTTTTTGAAGGTCGACATGGACTCGCCCAGTGGGATTTATGGCGTATGGTGCTGAGAATTTTCAGAAACAGAAATGTCGAGTTTATCATTGCACCATATGTTGCTTGGGCCCAGGTCTGTTATCTACAAACACTTAACATTCAGGAAGATATCGATCTCATATGCCATAGTTGATCTATCTCCTACGCCATTCCAAGGCTTACATTCACTCCATTTATGGCCCCACAGAAACGATGCTCTATCCTGGTGTGGACAAAGTCATTACTCAACTCGACTTTACCGCCAGCCCACCAACTTTCCAATATGCATCAAAACGGACAATTACACAAGAGCTGGCCATCTCTGAAGACCAGTTCCTTGACATTGGAATTCTTTTAGGATTTGACCAATCCCCTCCTTTTCCACCCTCCGTACATGAGCAAGCCCTCAAAGCTACCGTTGATATGGTCAAATACTACAAGTCGGGGCACTTGGCTGTTTCAGCATTTTCCGAACACCCTGCCGTGAAAGCTATGCAATATAATGACCATTTTGCCCGTACTCGAACCATGATTAGATGTTCTCTCGTCCTCAATTCCGAAGGTGCTGTCCAACCCTTACCCCTTGCCATTACGGGCTCGACATCCAGCACCAGCGGTTCTGGAGGGCATCACAATCATCTGACTGCGGCGGATATTCCTGTTGATCTCCAGGACATTTTTACTCATCGCCTTCCGGACGAAGTTTATTTTTACCTTTCCCGAGGGCTCATGGGTCCTCAAGCTCTCATTTGGCTCACCACGGGTCAGATTATTGAGAGTCCGCCATTAGATAATGGAGAGACGAGCGAATATAAGCGGTTTGTAAAGGAGGTAATAACAGATGGGCAGACAGGTCCACGTGCGATGACATTGGCGATGTTGACTAGTGTGATGCATAATTTCTGGTCCAAGAAACAAGTTTCTGGATATTTCTGGTTTGATCAGCCTACTCCTCACGGACAAAAGGCAATTTCGCACAATTTACCGCAAACGACTCAGTTAGCAGAGCGAGTGACGGGGTGGACTGTTCCCTACCCGATTGTAGAAGACGAGTTGAGGAGGCAGAATGTAAGTTACATCACATATGCTAACTCATTCATTTTTTTAAAGATTTTTTGGACTGGCTTAGTCGTCAACGATTGATTTCGCGTTGTGTTTGGGGGCTACTTCGACTGAAAAGTTTGCACAACGCACCAAAGTCAAACCGAATACTCCCCTTGAAAAGAAAGATGAAATGGTTGCTAATGTGATTTGGCGATTCTTGGAACTGCGAGGGTAAGTAGGGGCGATTTTCGATCTCATGTTAGGCTCATGAAATTCTTTTATCTATTTAGATTCTTGTTGAACATGCATATGCATTCTCCTCTAGCACGTGCCATGTACGCTGCATTGCGACAGGCACGATTGAACGATAAATTTCAGGATCCGCTGTATCTATTCCTGGAACTAGTCCGAGCAGGAGTAATGCACGGACACTTATGGAGTAATCGTGCATTTAGTGGCGGACCAAGCTTTGGAACGGGTAAGTGTCGTTTTTCTTCCCGCTGGGAGAGTTCTCACGGCAATCCTGCCACCTCTCTCTGGGCTGGAATGTCAAGGAAGCTGATCTAGAATTTTTTCTTTTGCTTCTCTCATCGCTGTGTGCGACCTGGACGTGGATTTTTTTGCGGTGTGTGGGACGACATTGTTTTTGTGCTTCGGCGGTCATCTGGCATTCGCCGGCTTGGGTTGGTTGGGGTGTGATGTTACGTAGATGATGAAAAATCGTGCATGCTCCTTGTGATGCGGGTGCTTAGCATTGTGCCGCTGAATTTTACGGTGAGTTTGCGCTGGACTCGCACGTTATGGTTAAACTCGCAACTCAATAACGAGCGTGGGTCGAATTGGTCAATCAATGATTTGTCTTATTTCTACATTTGGGGACGGGGACTCCTTAATGGCTAGGCTCAACCTTGGTCGGCACCACTATCGCGGGAACTATTAGTGTTCAACTCTTTTGTGCGTTCTCTGACAAGATCATTACGGACGCTTCTGGAAGTAACGACGCTAAACATGCTGCTGCGGAACGACGCACGGAGGCCGCGAGATGATTTGTTGGACGTTTCCCTATCCTTGCCGTTCCAGACTGAGGTCAATACGGGATTTGGGGTTCTGGCGAAAGTGTATCTGGACGCACTAACGCACATTAACCATCAAGAGAGAGTTCGGGACCCGAATGCCGAGGGGGTCAAGGAAGCCAAGGCATTGGCATTGGAGATATGTGAGGAGACGTTCCCAGGTGTGAAATATCCGAAATTGGAGGTTGAGAGGGGTTTCCGATTCTGGGATATAGTGAGTCACCATCGCTGTGGTGCACTGCAAAAACTGAGCTGGATTTGTAGGCACTTCTTGCAATGCGGCAACTACACTCTGAGGGACAGGTATTGCGGGAGTTGATTGACCAGTTCGAGGCTGCGGAAGCATGGCTCACGCCGATGCGACCGTGAGGAAGAGTATATTCTCACTGGCTGCTGGCATGGCGGCGTCATGTCGGAGGGCTAGCAAAAATGGACTACGTGGGAGTTGTTGCATCGTGTTTCTGTTCTGTTCTGTATGAATTTAATGTGTGTACGTGACCAGTCACGAGATAGGATCTGAGATGAGGTGTGGGAAGGATCTAAGGCAGGATCTGGGTTGGGGAAGGCGCCTCGGAGTGATCTAACGATCGTCTGCGGTGTGACATGTTCCCAGAGTGACATGGGTATCGATATAATGGCAGACTCGCCGCGCTTGCGATGCCAATGTCTACCATGGATATGTTCATCACGTGTTGCCATCTCCCTCCTCCTGAACCCAAGCATGCTCTCCAGATCATCCAGCTTGTTGAAGGCCCACCGCCCCCCAAGCTGTCTGCTCCTCCTGACTCATCACGTGCCTCCTCAGACGACGACGACGACGACGAGTCGTCTTGTGAGAGCTACTGCTCCTCAGCACAGGGCGGCGACGCTGATCTCTGTGCTCGCTCCACTGACAGCTATGTCCTGCGCATGAAACGTATTCTTGCCTGGCGCGACAACTTTTCTGTGCAAATGAGCACAACGCTTTCAGGTGAGCAAGTGTGACGCTACATTCCTCTCTCTCGTATGACTGATGATGTGCAGAACCTACTCCACTCAAGCGGAAAGTGTCAGTTGATGATGATGACGATGTTGTGAGTGCTATCCCACCTCAGTTTGGTATCCAACTAAAATGCATGACAACAAGTCTCAGTCGTCAAAACGCTCACGGTCTGTTGCCCCGTCGAGTGTCTCGTCTCTTGGCCTCCATTCATGTCCCGCATGTGATGCTTCTTTTGACACAGAACAGAGTCTGAGACGCCATGCGACTGATGCATCTGCCAATGAGGCGTGTTCTGCTGCTGTTGAATATGCGTTCGAGTGAACGAACATCTTGTTGTGATGGCTTTTTTTCTCTCTGGCATCATTTATGTTATTGCAGATTCATTCATCAACTTGCATCACCCACGCACGCATACATTCACACTCCACTTTTCATGCATGCATAACTTACAATCACTTACTCTCACGTCTTTTGTTGCACAACTCATGTCTACTCTTACAATTTTGAGACCTTGTTTTCTTGAAGGCACCTATTGCTTGATTGTTACTTTGTTACCCTAGCCTATCATAGTCTGTCTTCGACTTCTAGTTTACTTGACTCCATCTTAATTCACTGTAACATGGTACACATCCCACTGGCTTTGCCTATTTCATCAGCATTGATCATCATATCAATTACTCTTTCTTTCACATCGACCATTGAATGTACTGTTACATGATTTTTGATGTAAATAGATGTCCTCTACTTGTTGATTTAGTTTTTTTTTTGGCCCAATAGATATGTTTTCTTGTCAATTGACTATGTTTCTATGGCAGGGACAGTCATTGTTAGAGAAAGAGAAAATATGTCCGCCCGAAAGTATGGACAGTTTGAATCTTGGTCTTTAGCATGATCTCAGGTGAGAGTTCAACTCACTGCTATACACACAGTTTCTTGGTGTTTTACGAGTTGATGTATGGTTATTTATGTGATCGAATAGTCGCTGCCCCCTCTCCATACCTGGACTGCGGATACCCACACTCAAATAATAATGTGTATGTCCCTCGGATGATGACTATTTATCACGTATCACTGATGACGGTGATTGATAATGATAACGGGATGCTATGGTCAGTAAACGAGCAAGCTATGGATGAATCAACCCATTCTATTGATCTCGACGGAGACAAGTATTTTCCAAAAGTACGTGTTGAACTGCACTATGATCTGTTGATAGTCCTAGGCATCCGATGTGTCTGTTTGTACAACTTACAATTTGTAACACTACTGACTAGATCAAATACGGATGTGTAATCGTATGGGTGAACCTAAAACTATTAATAGCATATTCTCAAAAATAGCCTTAAATGGAATAATCGCCGGAGATGGACTTTTTTGGACAAGCACCCAAGGAAGAACTAATTGTAATATTTCTCTCAGTCTAGCTTTGATTGTTTTTTTTGTGGCAGGTTTTACGGAAATTATCTTGTCTCACTCAGCTGTCGTGCTTGAAAAACCCCTATTCTGTTAGGACCTTTCTGCGTTTGTGTGAATTCTAATACAAATGGGGGCTTGGCATCTGACGGACAGCACGGCATTCTCTTGGTTTTACCAGGATAAGGAAGGCAATTTCTCACCGTTGCTCTCATCATTTGATGCTCAGGGAAGGGGTGCCCTGAACCTGTATCAACGTAAACCAATCTGTTTTGGTTAGACTCTATAACAATAAGAAATCGGGATTTGTTCTCCTTCAGGATATTTCTCGTTGGTATGTATTCAAACATCGTCATATTCCAGCATGAGATTACTATACCCGCTCCAATCTCATCAACCCTACCAAGCCTACGGAAAAATTGAAATTCAAGGAATGCATTTTATGATGATAATTTGTCTTTCACACCTTCCCCGGCCAGAGCCGTACCGAGTAAATCGAAGTATGCACATCGTTTATTCTCGGCCAGTCCACTCTTTCTAATGAATCATCAATAGTTCATGAAATGGCATGAAGTGAGTAAAGTCATCTGACGGTTCTAGATAACTCGCAATTTTCTCGGCGTTTGAGTGATAGGGAGACGCTATACGACATCCACTTCCAAAATATGTATATGTATATGACTCAGGTGACTAGTAGATTCGGTCCGGAACACGAATCACGCTGCACGAAAGAGTCATGACTCTCAATGAAAAGATTCATCCGAGATGAGAAGTATGGTCATTCTGTTTCAGGTCGCTATTTTTTTTAGATCTATAAAAACAAGAAAAATTCGTAAATGGTATCGTTTGTTTTTTCTGTCTCACTGTGGGATGACGGATATACCGTACAATGATGTTCAATCAAAGCCCCCGGAGTAATGTAAGGAAAATATTTCCTGGTCCCTCCGGTACCATCATTCCCACGCCATCAACTTCGGTCCATTGTTCGCTTTAGCACGTGGTGCTTATGGATGACTCAACTAAAATTCTGAGGGGTTTCTCACATCGTATTCGAGACTCCACGACGAGAGAGGAGGGAGGGGAAAGTCTTTGAGTTGATTTTTCTCCACTTGATTAAATCTGACGGTAACAATGATGCTTGCTTCATCTGCAATAACAGCAAAAAAGGAGAAGAGGAACTCGTTGCAACGGCACAACGAGTTTTGTCTTAACCATCTCTTTTGCTATCTCTGTCGAACATCGCAAATCTGATCTACATTGAATATCAAGAAATGAAACCTAACTAATTCTTAGTGTGTGCTCGATATATTCATATACTAGCATGTCGATAGATAGAAATTTCATAGGTAATATATGTATAGTCAGATTTCACTGCTTGATTCCTCATTGATGCTCATTTGAGTGGCCAAAAGGGCTTTCTGACGGAGGTGTTGAGACATCATTATCCTCCCAAAGCAAAGCGAATATATATATATCTAAAGTCAGCAATTTATTACGCAGTGTTCGTAGACAGTCCACTCCCAAAGCGAATAGTCTACTAGTGTGTCTGGTCAAGTGCACACGTACTACACTAACACTAGCCAGTTTCCATAAGAATGGAAAATTTCCCACAGCCGTCTCCAAGTGGGAACTTTTGGCAATGCGACGACCACGAGCTTACGTATTACGCTTGTCGAGTTGTCACAACCGAGTGAGAAATGACGTCGTCCCGAATCGGAACGCTGTGTAGAGCTGCCGAGCGCTATTGATGAGAATGTCCGTTCCATCACCAGTTGTATGGAGGGAGAGATTGTATGCTTAGGCATCAGCCAGAACTGATATCCTTTGTTCTCGCATATTAATCAGTTTCATCTATTTCGATCTGATCTCCGGTAAGAATTGTTATGACCGAATGGAAAAGTTGGTATGCGATAGACACATCGAGTCACCGTAGGCCGCAGACTAGAGAACAAACCGCATGGATCGTTGAGTCATCTGTGTAAGTGGGCTCGAGTGAATCATTCAACTTATGCTTCCACGTGGGCCAGAAACGTGGCTATGAAAGATTCTGGAAGGAAAATGATAGGCGTCTATGAAAAATTTCACCGGTAGATGTTATCTGCCGTTGGTTGTCTATTTCCAATGATTCCTAATTCACGGCTTTGTAGATTGTACAGTGTACCCTCTTCAGATTGTTGTCTTTCAGGTGCTCATGACAGCAAGGAAATACCGGTAAGTCACAGCGAAATGCGCAGGTAGGTCCTCAGGATGCTAAAATGGACGTCGGACTGAGGTCCAGATGGAAACGACTTGATTTTAGTTGCAGTCCCAGTTATATAGGTAAATATCCGAAACAAATGCAAATGGAGTTTCCAAGACAACTCGATGTCACTCCATGATGATGACATAAGACTACAACTCAGAAACTGGTCTTGTGATGTTACATTAATGGATCCATTTATAAATTCAATACGGATTATTCCAGCATTTTGATGAAGGCCCTCAAACGGATTATTGCTGCGATTATCATTGTGTGCACTTTGTAAAAATATTTAGCTCAGACGTCGTGTGACCACGTAGATGGCTGAGGGAGGATAATTTTCGACTGTGCGTTTATGTATATAGTATAGTCCAAGCTGTGCAAGTATCCGAAAAGAGAATAAACGACCTGACAGGTCCAACAGTGGTACCCAGCCAGTCATGGACCCTAATGATGGTGTCTCCCAAACTGATTACCCGCTACGAGTACAGTCGTCCACTTTCCGTCATCCGAATTCATTTTTTTCTTATCGCGAAAAATTTATGATCAGCCATCATATCCACTTCGTAGCATATTGAAGTCTAGCTCATTTCGTTTGGACTTCAGGTATGTATCTAGAATATTTTATTAATATCGACTCATCTCATTTGGATCTCAGGCTTTTACCTGTTTACTATTAGGTTTTTACCTCGCCCTCGTTTTATCCTGTCTCCTATCCTTGAAAACGGTGGGGTCTGTGACTTAGATAGAATAAATATCGTACTCTTTTGACCTTTTTGGCATGTACAAGGAAGGCATTATGGCACCAGAATCAAGAACCTGAGATTTTTCTTGCGTAATTGAGAGCGGTGATAAGTTTCAGAGTGAGAGGCATTGACTGATCAAGGTGGATGGTCACAAAGACCACCCCACTTGACCGCACTTCTTTTCTTTCGAGTAGCACTACACGGACTGCACTTCAAGTAAGATAATGTACTTAATTATTGACATGAGCTTGAATTCTCTTCGTTCTTGGTCACAGAACTTCTTGTACCATTTCAGGCCCGTGATTTTGTAATGCAATGCCAGGTGATATTCTTCCGAGAGGTTGGTTCCTCTGGGGAATCCGAAGCTTCTTTGACTTGGCCGCTAGCAGGGGACTATATAGCACATGCCGTTGCCTCGATAAGACCACCAAGCGTCATCGATCTGGAGCTTCGACGTGTTGAGCATGGCATTCCAGACCGGGTTTAGCATACCGTTAAATCCAGATATGACTTCACAAATCTATTGATCATCAATCAAGTAGACTTTGTAAGGCCTAGGCCTCAAGCTTGTAAATGGAAGGTCCAGCTATCATGTTGGTCGTTTACTAAATGTAACCAATCCTTCTTACATTTGGATATAGCATTCTAATCTTGGGTCGATTTATAGTAATTGGTTGCAACATCGAAAACGGTCCGAGCTGCTGATTTAGCACCTATGATGTCATATCAACATTTGCATTAGTATTGAGCACACACACACATATGTTTCGTCCAATAACTTTCGGCGCGGTTTCAGTGTCTTCGTTGCTTTTGTGCTACCAGTCTGGTAACTCGTTGTCTCAGGCGTACATTGTCTGAACATCTAACTCGAAAAAAAGAACTTGGCAAGGGTATCATATGGTATCTCCAGTAATTGTATGCCATATGCCTCGGGCGAAAAAAATTCGAACGTCATGTTTGAATACGAGCCTATTATCAAAGATTATGAAGGGCTATGACCGAGTTTTCTTCTGTTTAACGAGGCTAGAGAGCAATATCTGTCAATCCAGCATATATTTTTTGAACACCATGTAGAATTCGGATACTCGGTAAAACTCTCTTGGCTCGTTTGTTGAAGTTACAAGGGACGATTTGACGCAGAATGATGTCAGAGATTGAAAGTTCCGAGGCTCATGAGAGTATGCTTAGAAATGGCCTGAAGTATTTTCACACAGGATTGTCGGCAATATCTCGGTCGAGGCTCTGAGCATGTTCAGGCTCAAAGTATGAGCTCTGGGTGTGAACAAAGAGTAGACGGTGGAAGCATGGGGATGTTCTAACAACGCAACGAACTAGGCAGATGGGAGTCAATGTATCGATATAGCGACACTCGTTCCACTCGGCGCCAAGTTTCCGTTGGCTTCTAATTCCGAGCCGAGGTCTCGCAACCATTCCTGACAACTGGAGCCCTTTAGTCTCACGGTCTTTTTGTCTTTCCAACGGGACGAACATATGATTAACATCACGAGAACCATCACTTTTCGTTGTGTTCAAGACTGCTGGCTTTCTAAAAAAGATGCGACTCATGCCTCGTGTAACCTCGGATACACAGGCTGAAATCGGAGTCACAATGACTGTTGAATCCACATCCCAAGATTGGCAGGTGAAGATCAGGTGGGAACCAATGGTACCAAAAACTGCAATATCAATGGCATCCTCCCAGGCATAGAGTGGAATGCACCATATTTAGATACATCAGAAATTGTGAGAGGAGACCAGGATTTCAGATGGAACAATTGCAAAAGAACACCAACCTGCCATAGATAAAAGTAGCTTAGTTAACCAATCATTACAATTGGAAATATCTCGATAAACAATCGCCAAAACACGTGTGGCCTCAGGTTGGCACTGCTCTCATCCGAACTAGATTTCTTTAGTTTTCATAAATCAGGTGGGAAAGATCTATGTATCACAAAAACAGGTCGATTTAGCGTGGCGTACAGGAGGCGTCAAACGAGCAAAAGCCATGCTCTGTATAGCAGGAACATGGGGCAGTTCTTCTAATAGAAGTACTCCATCGAACATTTGTAAAGTGGATCAGATCTTGTTTTGTTCGTTGGAATGCGTCACGTCTCGTAAGGCGACATCTTCATCCAGGACTTAACCAATCAGGCATCCAGGCTGCGGAAGCTATTCACGAGAAAAATTTCGCCAGATCATATTAAGCTTGTAGAATGCTGTAGTCGAGATCTTGGTCTCGAGTGCTTGGACGCCAGAGAAGCCAGATGCGGGGCAGACTTCCATGAGAAATGTTCATCGTAACGGAGGTGGACATAATAGGAAGCCATGAAGTGTGAGTGCACCCAATACACAACCCTGAAGGAAGCCGTAACTGAATAATTGTGTGCGACGATGATCCTGCCGCTACTGAATACCCTATTTGGAGCAGAGGGGTAATAGCCGAAGTCGAACATTTGTACTGCTTAACGTCGAGGATGAACAGAACATACAGGAATGATCGGGATACAACCCGTCTAAGCGTGAGAGCCAAGGCGCTCTTCTTCCGCTGACAATAGAATGTCAATCGTTTTATTTTTGATAATTCACCTTTGTATTGGCGTTGTCCATTGGTTCCGGTTACTCATCGCGAGACTAACTCGAGGATGTTTCAAGCTCACATCATGTCTGACGCTTGTCGTAACTGCCTTACATACCGTTGTCCATATATTAATAAGAGCAACTAACGGAGATAGAAGGTTAGTGGCTGGAGTGTTTGTGAGAGAAACCCCACGGTACCCGGGTGGTAGAAGGCAGGTAAAACAGTACCAGAGTAGAAACTGATATTCGAGAGAGTTGGGAAACAGGCAAGTTGACATGAGAAAAGCTGAAGTCTCACGCTCACAGGTTGACGGGCGTCAAAACAAAAACCTGGTAGTCCTTTTTTCCATGGCAGCCAGCCGACCTGCCGAATAACGAAGCAAGATGTCAAATGAATCAAGTTGGTACTCACGTCGGGCAGTGAACATTGCAGCTTCTAAAACATTCGACGTTATCGGCGCCGACTGGCACCATGAACGTTGGTTCGTGACTCAATCGCCCCAGGATTTCGGGCAATTAGTACTAGTATCAACTCGCGAGCGCGCATGCTGTTATACGGGAAATCCTGCCTGTGGGTCAGTTCTCAGGCTAACATAAGAGTTCCCCAATCATCAGCTCTACCGGGAAGATTGGTCATTCTATTTAAGTCGAGTGGCTCTCATTTTTATTCGGATTATACTGATGGGTTAATGGGCGTCTGACGTGCGATCACTAAAGATGACTTCTGTTCAATTATATTGACACAAAAGAGCTTCGCTCTTTGTGCAATGTCATTGTTAATGGCATTTCTTCACAGCTCACCACTCTACAAATCTATATATATCGAAGACGCCGTCGGCTCTTTTCCCAGGTATTCATCGAAATGGTCCAGGACTAGCTTAAATTAGGTCTTGACAGTCGAGAAAGCGATGAGACAAGTTTGATTGCAATCCGGCAGCTGCGCATTGATTGAATTCAATTTTTCGTTACGTGGTATTGCAGTGTATGAGAGGTTTTCCCACTGGCGTTTTTTCTCATGGTGGTAACCATCTTTGGGGTTCATGGGCTTAGCGAGGGAGGAAGAACGATATCCAAGCCCCACCTGATGATACTCATGGTACTCATCTCATTTCCCCAGAGTTTGCATGGAACTTCGATACTACTTCGGGGTCTCAGGTTCATTACAGCAATCCGACTTAAGAGGAATTGATTCGGTTCAATGTTAACCCATGACCCTGAGCTGAGGTAGGGTATCTGTAAAGTTTTTGATCACAAGATATCATCTCTTGTAGAGCTCTTTGCTTTCAGTAGATGCTAAGGTGGCAAATAAGTGTTTATTTGGCTTGAATCCAAACATTAATGTTGATATGAATTTTTTGCCTGATCTCCTACTCCAATATGGCAACCCTACTTCCTCCGCCAAAACGTCCAAAAGTATACCGTGGGGTACCAGAACCTCCGAAAGAGGAAACATTGCCCACCCCACAAATTGTAGTTCACTTTGTGTCGGAGGATGATGGGAGATCATTAGCTCCAGCAGTTAACATACCTGCCAATGTAACTCGAGAGGCGTTGGAACTCCTTGTAAACAATTTATCACCTGAGGTGCGTGTACCTTAGTCTTGGGTTCATTTTGCTGAATGTGAGCAACAGGATGAAGGGCCTGTCCCTTTTTCCTTCCATGTAGCTCTACCAGAAGAAGTAAAATCTGGTCAAGTTAATCCCTCCCGGATTGTCGTAACTAAATCCATAGAAGCGGACGTACTGAATCATCCTTCTGGAAAGTTCACCCGAGAAGACACTATTGTCGTGCATTGTTCCCCACAGAGTGTTTTCCGCGTTCGACCTGCAACCAGATGTTCTTCTACGCTCTCAGGTCGGCTTTTCGGTTTCGGAAACTGATAGCATCGAACTGATATTGATCTAGGACATTCTTCTCCGATCCTTTGCGCTTCATTTTCTCCTACGGGAAAGCTTTTAGCGACTGGGTCCGGTGATACCAATGCCCGGCTGTGGGATCTGAACACCGAAACACCCTCCCGCACGCTCTCAGGCCATAAAGGATGGGTGCTCTGCGTTGAATGGGAACCAATGGAAAGAAGGTTAGCGAGCGGAGGACACGACGGACATGTTCGCATTTGGGATCCAAAAACTGGAAAGGCTATTGGTGACGCCCTAAGAGGACATACCAAGTGGATCACATCACTTGCTTGGGAACCCATTCACATGTGCGTTTCGTCTTGGCTCTATCTCAGCCCGACTGTTCTTATTCTCATCACGGTAGCAATTCTTCAGCTCCTCGCCTCGCCTCGTCCTCAAAAGATGGCACTGTCCGAGTATGGTCTCTCACGACACGAAGAGTGGAGTATACATTGGGAGGACACACTGCCAGTGTCAATGTTGTAAAATGGGGTGGCACTGGAGGAGTATGTGGTGTTCTCTACACTGCGAGTAGTGATCGTACCGTGCGGATATGGGATGCGGAAAAGGTGTGTATTCCTTATCTCTCGTCAAGCCTCCCAATCTTCAATATGTGTAGGGTCGACCGCTACATACCCTGAAAGACCATGCACATTGGGTCACCACTCTCGCCCTCAACACGGATTTTGTCCTTCGGACAGGTCCCTTTGACCACACCAACAAAAAGCCTTCGTCAGATGAAGAAGGTGCGCATCGACTATTCCCCTGCAACTAACGCTGAGGTTTTCGATTCAAGCACAACAACTAGCTAAAGCACGATATGATAACATTCTCAAAACGACACCAGAGATCCTCATTTCTGGCTCAGATGACCACAC
>Ga0153922_1000449_pt1 | contig 16796 bp, 18 predicted proteins | sample TSNJ006MetaG_FD_104723 | JGI IMG/M metagenome (GOLD analysis project Ga0153922, IMG submission 104723) | Attine ant fungus gardens microbial communities from New Jersey, USA - TSNJ006 MetaG | ecosystem: Host-associated > Fungi > Mycelium > Unclassified | place: USA: New Jersey, Brendon T. Byrne...
AATCATAAACCAGTTAAAACCGGGCGGAATTTATATTACATCAGGAATTATCGATGATAAAGAAGAGACAGTTGTTGAGGCTGTGAAAGCAGCGGGCTTAGAGGTTGTTGAAGTGACTTATCAGGGCGAATGGGTTTCGATAACTGCACGTAAGCATTTGCCTGATCAAGTGCGTTAGGGCTTTTTTAGTAAAAAATAAAGATAATTAGAGTTTAGTTCGTAAAATGGAGGACGATTGTGCACAGGTTTTTTGTAGAGCGAGATCAGATAGAAGAAAAACAAATCCATGTCATTGGTTCTGATGTCAATCATATCAGGAATGTCTTGCGCATGAAACCGCAAGAGGAAATCGTCATCAGTGATGGCAGGAATCAGGAATATACCTGTTACATTGAATCGATCAGTCAGGATGAAGTGTTGACCCACATCATGTATAGTCAGGAAGTCGGTCTTGAGCTTAAGTCGCACATTTATCTGTTCCAGGGGCTGCCTAAGAGTGACAAAATGGAACTGATCACACAAAAAACAGTGGAGCTTGGCGCATATGAGATTATTCCGGTAGCGATGAAGCGCTCGGTGACAAAACTGGACGCTAAAAAGGAAGCGGCGAAGATAAAACGGTGGCAGCTTATATCGGAAAGTGCGGCCAAGCAATCAAAACGTATGCGGATACCCGAGATAAAAGGTGTTATGAGCTTTTCAGATGCTATTGCATATGCACAGGGCTTAGATATCTGCCTGATGCCATATGAGTTGGCAAAGGACATGAAAGAAACAAAAGAAATACTGGCGGGAATTGTTCCCGGGCAATCAGTTGGGATATTCATCGGCCCGGAAGGTGGTTTTGCCGAGGAAGAAGTGGCAGAAGCATTAGCGAATGAAGTGCGGACAATTACCCTGGGAAGAAGAATTTTACGGACAGAGACTGCAGGTCTTACAACGCTGTCCATATTGATGTATTTGATGGAGGACGCGTGATGGAAGCGTATTTAGATAATTCAGCCACGACAAGGTGCTATGAGGAAGTAAAAGAAATTATGACAAAGACCATGACCGAGGATTATGGCAATCCATCTTCGATGCACCGAAAAGGTGTGGCGGCAGAGCAGTATGTTAAATCAGCAATGCAGCAGATTGCCCGAACTTTAAAGGTTTCAGAAAAAGAGATTTACTTCACATCTGGTGGCACGGAATCCAATAACTGGGCGCTGATCGGAACCGCAATGGCTAATCGGCGAAGTGGTGATCATATTATTACAACCTGTATTGAACATCCGTCGGTATCGGCTCCCGTTGATTTTCTGGAGGAGCAGGGATTCCTGGTAACCCGTATAGGCACGGATAAGCAGGGAAGAATTAAACTGGATGAATTAAGGGCAGCAGTTACCAAAGAGACCATTTTGATTTCGGTGATCTATGTGAATAATGAAATCGGCAGTGTTCAGTCAATCGAAGAAATCGGGGCAATGGTCCATGAACTGAATCCAAATGTAATTTTCCATGTAGATGCGATTCAAGCCTATGGAAAATACCAGATCCATCTCAGGAAAATGAAAATCGACCTGCTGTCTGCCAGTGGACATAAGATTCACGGCCCTAAAGGTATCGGTTTTTTATACGTTTCGGAAAAAGTGAAAATGCTGCCGCTGATCTACGGAGGCGGTCAGCAGAAGGGAATGCGTTCCGGTACGGATAACGTTCCGGGAATTGCTGGTTTGGGCTGTGCGGCACAGCTTTGTTATCAGCAGTTAAAAGAAAATGCTGACCATATGTATGGGCTGAAAAACCACTTGGTGGAAGGATTAAAAGACCTGGAAGATGTGGATATTCATGGGATGGATATTATGGAGGGGGCACCGCACATAGTCAGTGCTGCTTTTCGGGGTGTCAGAAGCGAAGTGATCCTGCATACGCTGGAAGACCGGGAAATCTATATTTCGGCAGGCTCAGCCTGTGCTGCCCATAAAAGAAGCCAAAGTCCTACGCTGGCAGCGATTGGAGCAGATTCAGTACAGCTTCAGTCGACTGTGCGTTTTAGTTTTTGCGAGACAACAACAAGAGAAGAAATTGACTATACATTATCTGTTTTAAAAGAGGTACTGCCGATGCTGCGTCGTTACACCCGGCATTGAGAGCACTCATTGAATTGAAGGGAGTAAATTATGTTTACAGCTTTTTTAATAAAATACGCTGAAATTGGAATCAAAGGAAAGAACCGATATATATTTGAAGATGCGTTGGTTAAACAGATTAAAAATGCACTTAATGATGTAGAGGGAACATTTGACGTGTCTAAAGAGCAGGGCAGGATCTATGTGAATGCCGGTGGTGAATTTGACTTTGACGAGGCCTCAGAGGCACTTAAACGAGTATTTGGCATCGCTGGCATCTGTCCGGTAGTTATTGTTGATGATAAAGGTTATGAAAAGCTTTCACAGGATATTATCCAGTACGTGGATCAGGTATATTCGGACAAGCATAAGACTTTTAAGGTCAATGTTCGCCGGGCGAAAAAGACTTATCCGATGACTTCGATGGAAGCGAACTGCAAGCTGGGCGAAGACCTGCTGAATCAGTTTTCAGAATTGAAGGTGGATGTGCACCATCCGGATATCATGCTGAATGTAGAAATCCGAAATAAAATCTACATTTACTCGGAGATTATCCCCGGTCTTGGCGGCATGCCGGTAGGAACCAACGGAAAAGCGATGCTGTTGCTTTCCGGCGGAATCGACAGTCCGGTAGCCGGATATATGATTGCTAAGCGGGGAGTGCAGATTGAAGCTGTGTATTTTCATGCACCGCCGTACACCAGCGACCGGGCTAAGCAAAAGGTGGTTGACCTGGCGAAGCTGGTAGCGAAGTATAGTGGACCGGTTAAGCTGCATATCATTAATTTTACCGAGATTCAGCTATACATCTATGATAAGTGTCCTCATGAAGAATTAACCATTATCATGCGCCGCTACATGATGAAGATAGCTGAAGAAATCGGCAGGAAAACAGGATGCCTGGCCCTGGTGACCGGTGAAAGCATTGGTCAGGTGGCAAGCCAGACCGTACAGAGCCTGGCAGCGACTAACGAGGCGTGTACTATGCCGGTATTCCGCCCGGTGATAGCTTTTGATAAACAGGAGATCGTCGATGCAGCCTTGAAAATAAACACATACGAGACATCCATTCAGCCGTTTGAAGACTGTTGTACCATCTTTGTGGCCAAACATCCGGTCACAAAACCAAATATCAATATCATCAAACGTTCGGAAATGAAGCTGCAGGAAAAAATCGAAGAAATGCTTCAGACAGCAATTGAAACTGCTGAAGTAGTGATAGCAAAGTAAAGGTACAATTACACCCACAATGGGCTGTGAATTGTAACACGCTTCGCAGGGTGTGAATCCTAACAAATAAAGTGCAGTGAGGAATAAAAAGCAGGACGGAGTAAAAATACTTCGTCCCGGGAAAATTATACAATATAAGGTTTTAAGAGCTCTAAAACATTATCCAGATGTGATCCTTCGGCATGGATATTTAAGTCAATTGGTTTTGCCAGATCCAGGCTGAAGATGCCCATGATCGATTTTGCGTCGATAACGTATCGACCTGATACCAGGTCAAAATCAAAGTCAAATTTGGATATGTCATTCACAAAGGATTTTACTTTGTCAATGGAGTTCAGAGAAATCTGTACGGTTTTCATTGTGAGTCCCCCCTTTATATAAATTTAGTTTGGCTTATCTGATATTATCCATCTTACATTTTATGGTGCAGAAAGTCAAGGAATCATTTGGATAATTTTTTCAGGAAATGTGAATGGAAAGGAAAAATCATGAAAAAAAAAGCAGCATTGCACAATCTGGGATGCAAAGTAAACGCATATGAGATGGAAGCGATGCATCAGATGCTGGTTCAGCATGGGTACGAAATTGTACCCTTTGCCCCGGGTGCGGATGTTTATATAATCAATACTTGCACGGTGACGAATATTGCCGACCGAAAGTCACGGCAGATGCTTCATAAAGCAAAAAAGATGAATCCGGACAGTATTGTTATTGCAGCGGGATGCTATGTGGAAACTGCGGGTGAAAAAGTGGAGGAAGATCTGTCTATTGATTTGATTATTGGGAATAATAAAAAGAAAGAGTTGATCTCTATTTTAGAGAATTTCCAAAAAGATAAAACCAGAAGGCATACTTTGCCTGATATCAATCATACAAAAGAATATGAGGAGCTTCAGATTGGACATACAGCAGAACATACACGGGCATACATTAAGGTGCAGGATGGCTGCGATCAATTCTGTACATACTGTATTATCCCGTATACCCGCGGAAGGGTCAGAAGCAGAAGCATGGCCGAAGTGGTGAAGGAGGTGGAAAGACTAGCCCAGGCAGGCTATCGGGAGGTAGTGCTGACGGGGATCCATCTGAGTTCATATGGTGTTGATCTTGAAGAGGCAGATTGTAATTTGCTGACATTGATTTCCCAGGTGCACCAAGTGGCAGGGATTCAAAGAATTCGACTGGGCTCCCTGGAGCCGGGAATTATCACGGAAGAATTTGTCCGGTCGCTTTCGCAGATGCATAAAGTCTGCCCTCATTTTCACCTGTCACTGCAAAGTGGAAGTAATGGGGTACTGACGAGAATGAAAAGAAGATATACGGCCGAGGAGTTTGAACAAAAATGCAGTATTATCCGCCGATTCTATCAACAGCCGGCGTTAACCACCGATATTATCGTTGGATTTCCGGGAGAGACAAAAGCAGAATTCGAAGAAACCAAAGCATTTGTTCAAAGAATTAATTTTTATGAAACCCACATTTTTAAATATTCCCAAAGGACCGGAACCAAGGCCGCAGACATGCCGGGGCAGATTCCGGAAAGTGAAAAAGGAGCGCGAAGCAATGTGCTGATAGAGTTGGGAAAGAAGAATAAAAGAAAGTTCATGGAATCTTTTCGTGGACAGGAAGTTGAAATACTGGCAGAAGAACGAATCATTATTGGTTCAGAGCCATACTGGACGGGGCATACAAAAGAATACCTGAAGGTTCTGGTGCAAACAGATGACGACATCCGTAATCAACTGCTTACGCTTGCTGCGGCTGAGGTGTTTGAGAACGATGCGCTGATATTAACTGGTAGGCACGCTGGAAAATGGCCAAATTAGAAGATATGTGGAATTTTAACAAAGTTTTCATTGAATTTTTGGACGTATTATATTAGAATGAAATAGATAGAAAGTATAATTAAGGGCGTGAAAAAATGGCGAATATTAGTAATACACAATTTTTTAAAGTGAAAGCAGAACCCGAGGTGCAGGTAAAAGAGGTTCTTGATATCGTATATAATGCAATGGCTGAAAAGGGATACAACCCGGTGAATCAGATTGTTGGCTATATTATGTCAGGAGACCCGACTTACATTACCAGCTATAAGGGTGCCAGAAGTATGATCATGAAAGTAGAACGGGACGAGTTAGTTGAAGAACTTTTAAAAGAGTATATTCAGAGCAAATCCTGGAAACGGGACTAGTCTTATGAGGATCATGGGATTAGATTATGGATCGAAGACAGTGGGGGTAGCTGTCAGCGATCCGTTAGGTTTGACCGCGCAGGGAATCGAAACAATCTGGAGAAAATCAGAGAACAAGCTGCGCCAGACGCTTGCACGGATTGAAGAATTGGTTAATGAGTACGAAGTAGAGAAAATTGTACTTGGTTTTCCCAAAAATATGAATAATACGATAGGAAACAGGGCAGTCAAGTCACTGGAGTTTAAAGAAACTTTGGAGAGACGGACAGGTCTGGCTGTTGTCATGCAAGATGAGCGCTTAACGACTGTTGAGGCCGAGAGAGTACTGATTGAGGAAGGGGTACGAAGAGAGCACAGAAAAGAGCGTATTGATGAGCTTGCGGCGGTATTTATTCTGCAGGGTTATCTTAATGCACAGGAATCGTTGTAGCAAGTTTATTGTTACAGTCCGGCTTTGGCTGAACTGCAGCGGTTTATTCCCGCGAGCAAAGATATAGCCGTATTTTTTTAGTTCGTATATTTTTATATTGACCTTAGTTAAGAAAAGGAACAAGAGTTTTATGGAAAAGATTGTATTTACAGATCAAGATGGAGCGGAAGTTGAATTTTATGTCGAAGAACAGACCCGAATGAATGGGAATAATTATCTGCTGGTTACTGATTCACAGGATGAAGAGGCAGATGCTTATATTCTGAAAGATCTATCTGGGGATGGAGATCTGCAGTCCCGGTATGTCATCGTCGAAGACGAACTGGAACTGGAGACAATATCCCGGATATTTGAAGAAATGTTAGAGGACGTGGAAATTAAGTTTGAATGAAAGAATAAGTGGAGGTACATTTGAAAAAAAACAGTAATGCAAAATTAAAAATCATTCCATTGGGTGGATTAGAACAGATTGGAATGAATATAACTGCCTTTGAGTGCGAAGACAGTATTATCGTGGTGGACTGCGGTCTGTCATTTCCGGAGGATGATATGCTGGGAATCGACCTGGTAATTCCGGATGTAAGTTATTTAAAAGAAAATTACAGTAAGATAAAAGGATTTGTTATCACCCATGGTCATGAAGACCATATCGGTGCCCTGCCGTATGTGCTGAAAGAAATCAATGTCCCAATTTACGGAACAAAATTAACCCTCGGGTTGATTGATAATAAATTAAAAGAACATAATCTATTACGTTCCACCAAGAGGAAGACCGTAAAACATGGGCAATCCATTAATCTGGGAGCCTTTAGAATTGAATTCATCAAGACCAATCACAGTATTGCCGATGCATCAGCACTGGCAATCTACTCACCGGCCGGCATTGTGGTCCATACCGGTGACTTTAAAGTGGATTATACCCCGGTATTTGGTGATGCTATTGATCTGCAGCGGTTTGCTGAGATTGGGAAAAAGGGAGTTCTGGCACTGATGTGTGACAGTACGAATGCGGAACGTCCTGGATTTACGATGTCAGAGAAAACAGTTGGTAAGACTTTTGACAATATATTTGCCGAGCACAAGAATACCCGTATCATCATCGCTACATTTGCATCAAATGTAGACCGTGTTCAGCAGATTATCAACTCAGCTTATAAGTATGGCCGTAAGGTAGTAGTAGAAGGGCGCAGTATGGTCAATGTCATTACTACGGCATCAGAGCTGGGGTATCTGAATATTCCTGATAAGACATTAGTGGAAATTGATCATATGAAGAATTATCCGGATGAGCAGATGGTTATGATCACGACGGGAAGCCAGGGCGAGTCGATGGCGGCATTGTCCCGAATGGCGGCAAGTATTCATCGTAAGGTGTCTATTAAACCAGGTGATACGATTATTTTCAGTTCTAATCCCATACCAGGGAATGAAAAGGCTGTTTCAAAGGTGATCAATGAACTGTCGCAAAAAGGTGCCGATGTTATCTTTCAGGATGCACACGTTTCCGGTCATGCTTGCCAGGAAGAGATTAAATTAATATACTCACTGGTAAGACCTAAGTATGCCATTCCTGTGCATGGAGAATACCGCCATCTGAAAGCTCAGGCAGGACTTGCTGAGAATCTTGGTATAGCTAAAAAGGATATCTTTATCCTGTCTTCCGGTGATGTACTGCAGCTAAGTGACGATAAAGCATCCGTGGTAGGACGGGTTCATACCGGCAGTATCCTGGTGGATGGACTTGGTGTTGGTGATGTTGGAAATATTGTTTTACGCGACCGTCAGCATCTGGCAGAGGATGGAATCATTATCGTTGTACTTACCCTTGAGAAGTACAGCAACCATCTGCTTGCCGGTCCGGACATTGTGTCACGGGGATTTGTATATGTAAGAGAGTCTGAGGATTTGATGGGCGAGGCCAGAATTGCAGTTGAAGATGCTTTAGATGCATGTCTGAGGAAAAACGTTACGGACTGGGGTAAAATGAAGACAGTAATTAAAGATTCTCTGGGTGAGTTCGTATGGAAACGGACAAAAAGGCGCCCGATGATCCTTCCCATTATTATGGAGGCATAATAGGTATGGACGGGATTCAAGCAAAAACAGATGAACTGATCAAGTGTATTCAGCGCGGCGAGGTCTATGAGCGGTATGAGAAGGCTCTTGCCAGACTGGAACAGCAGCAGGAACTGAAAGATAAGATCAATCAGTTCCGCAGACTGATGTTCCGGCTGAATAGTGAGAATTCAGAAATAGACTTGTTTGAGGAAACCGACCGTGTAGAGCGGGAATATCAGGAACTGCAGAAAATTCCGGAAGTCAATGCATATCTGGAAGCAGAGCTTGAGCTATGTCGGTTATTAAAAACGATTGAACAGAGGATTAATGGGGCAATTGAAATACATCTGCCGGAATGATTTAGTAACACATGTTATTTGTGTGATGCTATTAGATGACAGGAGGGGCTATGGTTAAAAACACACAAGACACTGGCTATGATTCGGCCGTGTCGGGAGCCAAAAAAATCATTAAAGTGCTGATCTGCATTTTTATAATGTTGGTAATTCTATTGCTGGGAAAGACAGCGTATAGTTTTGGCTATGATGTGTTTAACCAGAAAGCGATGGATACGGAGATTAATGCCTGGGATGTTTCTATTACTATCACAAATGATATGTCTGTGTATGAGATTGGGAAGCTTCTGAAGAAGAAAAAGTTGATTGAGAAGCCATTGATATTTGTAGTTCAGGAAAAGTTGTCTGATTATAAAGGAAAGATCAAATCGGGGACCTATGAGCTTAACAGTGCCCAGACGATAGATGATATATTGGAAGTATTATCGAAAGCGGATGAAGAAGAGGAAGAAGCAAGTCAGTGATTGTAAATGAGAGAATGGCTGCGTATATTAACTCGCTGGATCCGGGCAACACGCCTTTTTTGGAACAGCTGGAACAGGAAGCAGAAAAGAATTTTGTACCGATCATACGCAGGGAGATGCAAAGCTTTTTGAAGGTGATGCTGGCGGTCAAGCAGCCGGTGAGGATATTGGAAGTGGGTACTGCGGTGGGATTTTCAGCTCTTTTGATGTGTGAATATGGAGTGCCTGGATGCACAGTTACGACGATTGAGAATTATGAAAAGAGAATTCCTATTGCAAGGGAGAATTTTAAACAGGCGGGAAGAGAAGAACAGATCAGATTGATTCCGGGGGATGCGGCAGTGGTGCTGAAAGAATTGGATGATAGTTATGATTTTGTTTTTATGGATGCTGCAAAGGGGCAGTATATCCACTTCCTGCCTGATGTTTTACGGTTGATGAAGGCTGGTGCTGTGCTGATATCAGATAATGTGCTGCAGGATGGTGATATAATTGAGTCTCATTTTGCGGTGGAACGGCGGAACCGGACGATTCATAAAAGGATGAGGGATTATCTGTATCAGTTGAAACATCATGAGGAATTGGTGACTTCGATTATCCCATTGGGGGATGGGGTTACTGTTAGTGTTAAGAAATAAGAGTTGACAGTATTGTATCGGAGTTTGACGATTATAAGGTGATGGGACGTTTGTTAAAACCAGGAGTAGATAAGATGAGATATCCAGAATTATTAGTTCCGGCAAGTAGCTTGGAAGTGTTAAAAATCGCCGTAATCTTTGGAGCAGATGCTGTTTATATCGGCGGTGAAGCTTTTGGGCTGCGGGCAAAAGCCAAGAATTTTTCTTATGAGGACATGCAGGAGGGAATTGACTTTGCCCATCAGCGTGGAGTGAAGATTTATATAACGGCTAATATCCTTGCTCATAATGATGACTTGCCGGGTATTAGGGAATATTTTGAAGAATTGAAAGAGTTGAAACCGGATGCACTGATTATTGCCGATCCGACAGTTTTTATGATAGCTAAAGAGATCTGCCCGGAGATTGAGCGGCATATCAGCACCCAGGCGAATAATACTAATTATGGAACTTATCAGTTCTGGTATCAGCAGGGTGCTAAAAGAGTGGTGTCGGCGCGGGAACTTTCCTTAAAAGAGATTAAGGAAATTCGCCGCCGTATTCCGGATGATATGGAAATTGAAACGTTCATTCATGGGGCTATGTGTATCTCTTATTCCGGTCGTTGTTTACTGAGTAATTATCTTACCGGCCGGGATGCGAATCAGGGAGCATGTACTCATCCCTGCCGCTGGAAATACTACCTGATGGAGGAGCAAAGACCGGGTGAATACCTTCCGGTTTTTGAAAATGAGCGGGGTACTTACATCTTTAACTCTAAGGATTTGTGCATGATTGAGCATATTCCGGATATCATCGCTGCTGGAATTGACAGCCTTAAAATTGAGGGGCGGATGAAAACTGCTTTATACGTAGCGACGGTTGCCAGGACCTATCGTAAGGCAATTGATGATTTTATGCAAGATGCTAAATTGTATGAGCAGAATATGCCATGGTATCAGGAGCAGATTTCTAACTGTACTTATCGTCAGTTTACTACCGGCTTTTTTTATGGAAAGGCGGATGAGTCGGCTCAGATTTATGATAATAATACTTATGTGAAGGAGTATACGTATTTGGGGATTGTCGGGGAACCAAATGGAGAGGGCTTGTACAGTGTTGAGCAGCGTAACAAGTTTTCGGTAGGGGAAACTATTGAGGTGATGAAACCGGGTGGTGATAATATTGAGGTGATGGTCAGGTACATTTATGATGAGGATGGTAATGCCTGTGAAAGTGCACCCCATCCCCGCCAAAAGCTGTTTATTGATCTTGGCTGCCAATTAGAACAATATGATATTCTAAGAAGGCAGGAAGTAGTTTCGTAGCTTCAAAATAGCGTTTTTTTCGATCCGTGATACATAGGAGCGGCTGATGCCGAGGCTGTTGGCAATAACCCGCTGGGTATGCTCTTCTCCGCCGTACAGACCGTAGCGCATTTTGAGTACTTCGAATTCCTGGGAAGACAGTATGGATTCCAACAGATCGTACAGGTGTGTTATATCTTCTTTTAGTGCATAGGAATCAACCGCATCAGTATAGTTACTTTCAATAATGTCCAGTAGATGGATTTCATTACCTTCCTTATCAGTTCCGATGGGTTCGTAAAGAGAGACTTCTCTGGATGTTTTCTTTTTTCCGCGGAGCATCATTAGAAGCTCATTTTCAATACAACGTGCAGCGTATGTAGCAAGGCGGTTTCCTTTGTCAGCATCAAAGGTGGAAATTGCCTTGATCAGGCCAATTGTACCAATGGAAATCAAGTCATCTAAATCTTCGTCCAGTCCCTGGTATTTCTTGACGATATGTGCAACCAGTCGCAGGTTGCGTTCGATTAGGATGTTTTTAGCCTCCGGGTCATTATTCTTGTATCTTTGTAGATAGTCTCTCTCCTCTTCACTGGTAAGTGGCTTTTGAAATGTTTTCAAAAAGGCACCTCGAAGGGGATTTATATTTATTCTATGTGGCGAAATTGCTTTTCGTGCTTTTCCAACAAATTTAGGACAGGAAGAAAAAATAATGGGACGTCTTGTTGGGTTTTGGAAAAATCATGAAAACATGAAATTCAACAAATATAAAGATTATTCTGATGCGGAAGATTAAAATTCTGAATCCATCATCGATCAAAGGGTTTTTAACCGGGATTTCCTTATAAGCGGTAGTTTGCGATTTTTTTTTCGGATATAGTAGAAAAACGACTTTTCTTTTACATAAGATGCAAACACGAAATTTCAAAAAGTCGTATATAAGGAGGAAGGGAAAGATATGAGAAACCTGATGATGAAGCAATTTACCACAATGATCTTAACCGTATGTATAGTATCCACGTCCATGTCGTGGGATGGACTGGTTGTCCGTGCAGAGAGCAGAGACGTCTCGGAAGGGATGTCAGGCAATGAAGCAGACGATGTAGGGGAGATGGGAGCGACAAGTGAAATAAACAGTAAGGATGATCCGACACTCCCCTGCAGCGGCAGCATCAGCGGGACGCTGTGGCATGACGAAAACTCGGATGGTATATGGGATGAGGTGGAAGCGGGTATTGCGGATTATCCCGTCAGCCTATATCAGGCGGATGACAGGTCAAATGCTGTGCAGACGGCGACTACGGACGCGGGTGGGCAATATGCATTTGCAAATATTGAATGCGGAATCTATGTGGTAGGCGTGAAATCAAGTGAGTTGGGGGCGGATCACTACATGTTACCCATAGAAGGCGTTACCGGTGACAACAAGTTTGGCACTTGGTCAAACGGTGGGAATGAAAAATACTCAGATTTTATCACCATGGAAAGGAACACTACCGTCACAGACGTGAACGCAGGACTTTGGATGCCACTTGTAGCACAGGTCACGTCCACAACTGCAACTGTTGTCGGTACGGAAGTAACCTTTGACGGTCTTGCGGCGGGGGGACTACAGATGGAAATTGAAGGGATCCTCATGGATAACAGATATCCCGCTATTAGCACTCCCGATGATATCACAAAGCTAACTGTTATCGGCGCGATGAGCAGATCAGATTTAAATTATATCTGGCGGGGATCTTACGATGTTTACATGAGCGAAGGTCAAATGAACGGTATCACCACTTTGGAATTATCTGGAGTGACGCTGGAAGAAATGACCGGCTTTCCTGATCGCCAGTTTGCGTATAATACAGTGCTGCAAACAGTGACATTACCAACCGGACTTGGCTATTTAGGGAATTACACTTTTGAATCGTGCACAAGTCTGACGAACGTTGATCTGTCGGACTGTACGGGTATGAGCTACGTGGGAGAGGGCACATTTGAATCGTGCACGGGTCTGACGAGCATTGGTACCTCCGGAATGGTAGATGTGTTGTTGCCAATCGGACTCGACTATTTAGGGGATTACACATTTGAATTATGCACAAGTCTGACAAGTGTCGATCTGTCGGGCTGTACAGGTATGACCTTCGTGGGGGGTGCCACATTTTTTGGCTGCCCAAGATTGACGAACGTTGACCTGTCGGGCTGTATAGGTATGATTTGCATAGGGGATGCCGTATTTGAATCGTGCACGGGTCTGACGAGCATCGGTACATCCGGGATGGCAGATGTGCTGTTGCCAACCGGACTCGGCTTTTTGGGGGATGGCACATTTTATGATTGCATAAGCCTGACGAGCGTTGATCTGTCGGGCTGTACGAGTATGACCTATCTGGGGGAGGATGCATTTGGATTATGTACGAGTCTGACAGGTATTGGTACTTCTGGAGTTGTAGGTGTGTTGTTACCAACCGGCCTTGACTGTTTGGGTGATTACGCATTTTATGGATGCGAAAGCCTGACGAGTGTTGATCTGTCGGGTTGTACGAGTATGACCTGCCTGGGGGAGGGCACATTTAAAGTCTGTGAAAGTCTGACGAGTGTTGACCTGTCAGACTGTATAAGTATGATCTACGTGGGTGATGAAACATTTAATGCCTGCAAAAATCTGACAAGTGTTATCCTGTCAGGCATTCCCCATGTGGTCGCCATAAGCGGCAATGGTTTATACGATACGTTTGAGAGAACCAACGGCGTTAAGGTCTTCGTGCCGTATGTATTGCTTGCGAGCTATCAAGGAAATCCCAATTGGAGCTACAACGTCTCCGCGTACAATGTAAAACTTTTAGCTGATCAAACCAAACCTGCGGATTCTACAGGCAATGACAAAATCAACAATAATAAAAACCACAACAGCAGTAATCCCGTTGGGAATGGTAAGCAGGTAACGCTGATCGCCAATAAAGATGTAAAAACCGGCGATAGCTCTAATCCGTGGCTATGGGTAGTACTGACTATAACAAGTCTTGGTGTGCTGGCAGTTATGGGATGCAAAAAACGTAGGGATTTTGGAAGAAAGGACAACAAGAGATTTCTATGTTGATTTAGCAAGGCGAAACCACTTGATTTCCAGCTTTATTTATTGCCAAACTCTTCTTACGTGAGATGAAGGGTTTGGCGTAATTGAAGAACAGCCTGCGAAGGCTTCAACAGACCCATTATAAATGGGGAGCTGCCATGTGCTATGATTTAGTCAGACGCTATGATTCGGGACAAGTACATTGTGACAGCCCCAGATGGGAATGAGGGGGAATCATGAGGAATCTTTCCGGATCCCATTTAAAAGAAAGCAATTCTATTAAATAGTCTATGGTGCCTGGGAGCTGGATATAGGACAGATTCAGTTTCCGGGCAATTTCTTTCGTATCGGCAATAGCCTTTGTCATATCAAAACATCCTGTATCGATGAGTGCCAGGTTTTTGTAGTTCTGAAACATGGTATTAAATATTTCCTGACCCAGTTCCGGCCCGTACTTGTTGAAGGTGTATTCGTATTCTTTCCAGATGTTGCGTTCGCCCGCTAACCATCCCTCCGTCATAAAATAAGTGCTTCCGCTGGCAGAATGCTGTTTGCGCTGGCGAAAGGAGCCCAGAAAAAGAGAAATGCAGTCATCAACGCGGGGCATGACCAGTGTAAAATCATGTGTTCGGATTCCGGCTACAGAATTTCCGCAAAAGCCCATGGCAAGAAGAACCGTATCACAGCCGGTACAACCATTCAGGATGTCCTGGAGAAAGTCATGGAGTTTTTTGGGAACATTATGAAGCCCTGATTCAAGCCACCGTATTTCAAAGGAGCAATCGCAGGCAGACATTGCCGCGGCTAGTTCATTTTCGATAGTTTTGCAGGCAATAATGATTGTACTCATGAGAACCTCCATTTTGTGTGCGTCTCACAGTTTTTAAGCCCGGTGTCCGGACATTCCGTTCAGCTGTCCGTACGGTTGTTTTACATAAAACAGGGCATAACCGGCAAGCTGCTCGTCCTGCTGGATAAAGAAGCGTTCCACCAGAAGCAGCGGTTCTCCCGGACTGCACTGCATAATTTCAACCAGACTGTCATCTGCCGCGACAGCAGAGATGCGGATGCTGGTATATAGAGAAAAGGTATCCAGTTTTGGCATAGTGATTTCCGGAAACACAGCGTAATTTAACTCACTTTCCACAGAAGGATGAGCCCTCTCATAAGGGAGATACTTTTTACTGTAGGCAATAATAGCTCCTTCAGGATTGATCGTAAGCTGTTCGAATTCAATTACGACCTGATTGGGCGGGATATCCAGGGCTTTCTGGACCTGTTCGTCCGGAAATATACCGTGAATATTTTTGTACTGTGTGGTACAGCCTTCAATATACTCGGTGAAATTTACGGTAAAATCGCTGTGGCGCGGAGTAGAGACAAAGTAGCCGATTTTCGGCCGCGAATAAATTAATTCCTCAGACTCAAGTTCTTTTAATCCCTTTCTGACAGTTTCCCTACTGGCCTGGAATTCAGAGCACAGCTGGCTTTCGGAGGGCAGCATCTCACCGGGAAGAAAAGCGCCTTTGAAAATTTCCGAACGCAACTGACTGTAAATTGTGGTATAAAGTGGTCCTTTTTTACTTGTTCTTGGCATGTTTTTCTATCGCTTTCTTACAAAAGTCAACCGTAAAGATGGTGTCATATCCCCAACCATCGGCACCGGTCTGGGAACAGAGTTGTTTACTTGCACATTGGCCGCCAATGTAGATACTCGTTTCTTTACGCCGGGCTTCGATATTTAATTCTTTCATTGTCCGGATAACAGATACAGTAGAGGCAGTCAAAAGACCGCTCAACAGGATGATATCAGGATGATAGTTGCGCAGGGCGTATACAAACCGCTGGGGTTTCACGTCGATCCCGAGGTCTATGACTTCAAAGCGTTCCGAACGCAGCAGGCTGACGACGATATCTTTGCCGATATCATGGATGTCGCCCTCGACGACACCGATGACAGCCCGTCCGACAGGTTTTGGATTACCGGATTCCAGCGGTGGAACCAGAAGTGACAGGGCATGCTGATAAATCATCCCCGAGACGATCAGGTCAGCAATAAAATATTCGCCGCTTGCGAAATAGGACCCTACTTCTTCCGAACCTTCCGTAAGATATTTCCGTATGGCCTCATGGGAAAAACCGGATGTAAGCATCAGTTGTATATACTTCATAACGTTTTCTTCATCCAGCTGCGCCATGGCATCTACTAATTTTTCCTGGTAGTTCATATGAATTCTCCATCTGTATGTTTTTGATAACCGTCAAGATATTCTCACAACTGGCACTCCCCATGGAACAGCGGGACTGAAGCTGTATTTATTATACGATTATAACAAAAAATAAAATAAATAAAAGTCATTTTTGATAAAAATTAAAAAAATATTGACTTATGGTGTAAAAAGGTTATAATAATTCTTGTATAGACAAGATAACTATATAAGAAGGGGGATGATAAAAAAGTGATAATCATAGGAGAAAAAATTAACGGTGCAATCCCAAGTATCAAAGAGGCAATTGCAAAAAGAGATACGGATGTAATCCGTCAAAGAGCGATTGCTCAGACAGAAGCAGGTGCCCACTATATTGATTGCGCACCGAGTACGGCACCGGAGCTGGAGTATGATGCTATGGTATGGCTGATCGGCCTGATCCAGGAAGTGACAGAAACGCCTATCTGTATCGACAGTCCAAATGCAAAACTGCTGGCGAGAATTATAGAAGAGGATCATTTGAAAAAACCAGGCATGGTAAATTCTGTAAATGAAGAAGGAGACAAATGTGAAACGATTTTTCCGCTGATTGCAGGAACGGGGTGGAATGTTCTGGGACTGACCTGTGATAATGAAGGAATCCCTGCTCAGGCAGACAAGAAGCTTGACATTGCAAAACGAATCATTGACAAAGCGGTGAAGTATGGAGTTGCGCCGGATTATCTGCACATCGATCCATGCGTTATGGCATTGTC
>Ga0153922_1000450_pt1 | contig 16778 bp, 25 predicted proteins | sample TSNJ006MetaG_FD_104723 | JGI IMG/M metagenome (GOLD analysis project Ga0153922, IMG submission 104723) | Attine ant fungus gardens microbial communities from New Jersey, USA - TSNJ006 MetaG | ecosystem: Host-associated > Fungi > Mycelium > Unclassified | place: USA: New Jersey, Brendon T. Byrne...
AGTGTTGTGGGTTTATTATTTTCGATTTCATTGTTCCTTATCACTGAGCAATCATTTTTCTTATCATTTTTTACAATATCTAACGGCTTAGTCAATAGACAGATTTCTCGTCGACCTCAGAAACCGTATGCCACGTGGTTTTTGAGAGATAAGTGTTAAGTGGAGGTATACTTATTGTCTGGTACATTCATCAAGATCGCTACCTCACTCGCAGATTGCTCTGTCGGAGCAGAAGGATATCTAAAACAATAGGGACTTATCTGATAAAGTCAGCTTTATTTCCTTCAGAAGATTTTGGATTCCGCAGGTTCTAGCCTCTACTGTCAGCACATTCGGCTGCAATAAAAAACAGGAAGAAAATATGGCAATCGTACTGTGCGATGCTTATCACGTTCCAGTCGCCTTGTCATGATTTATTTTGTTGTTAGCAATCTATTCGCAGTCCTCGTTCCATTCTTGTACATACTCAGTAATTGGACAGAAAATACTGGGCACGTTTTCCCTCATTACTCTCGAGCACCATATTTACCTGGTGATGGCCGAAATTTCTCATCCTGGTTACGATAATATGTTCTTCGGGTTTTTTCCGTCTCTCAAATCCTACATAAAGCATGATAAGTCTAGATGCCTTATTGAAAAGAACGAGAGTAACTTATAAGAAAATTTATAGCTGAAGCTCGTTAGGCAGAGGCAGAATGAGTGAAGCGATAGGTTGGAATTTGCAGTATGGAAAGACAACTAATTCATTTGCCTATAATTAGTTAGATGTGAAGACGTACTCCCAACACCATAGTGTATGTCTTACATCACTCTTACATCACTATAATTCTCCACAGTAACTGGAAGGGTTTTCTTTTCCGTTTTCACTTCATGCAGTTGCAAGTCTTACTATCTCTGGGGATTGATGTGCATGAGGAGAAATGTGGCAATATGGAAAGCAATGAAGCAACAACAGGGGGGGTGGAATCAGTTCATTCTATTCAATTCCATGTTATTATAACAATACATGCCTTGGTTCGTGGGTCACGAAGATCTCAGATCATAGGGTCTCAGATCATAGGGTGTATATAACATGCAGGGCGGTAAATTTGAGTCAATTGCGTCCTTCACATCACCCTTCAAACAAATTGCTTTCATAGTATCTGTGTTCTCAAGCAACAGCTCTTGTAAAAGATCCTGCCATTATTCTTCTTGATTTCTGACTTATATTTACAGTGAAACTGACCAATGCCTCAAGGAAAGAGCAACTCTAAAGGTGGTTCCTCGAAGTCAAGTTCATCGACCTCGAGCGGAGGCCGCTCCAATAACTCCTACTATCAGCAGTACGGTGGCTGGCCCAACTTTATGCATTCGTACGGATTGGATACGACCAGCCACAGTGATGCTCAGGAAGGCAGGGCCATTCTGGAGGGATTTAAGTCTGTGGACAGGGCGCAAGATAATGGGGAGTAGAAATACATTGACAAAGTATGCCATTCTATGGGCTTTTGATCAATAGAAACAACAGCAATAAATGAACCTTCGTACACCTTTCTCCCTCAAGTTTATTTTGAATATATCACGAGGAAACCAATATTTCCAGATTAGCCTGACAATTTTGCTACAGATGTCATCACTTTAGAGTGGCCATCATCATGGCACAAACGACTTTCGCCTTTGTTGACACTTCACTGATGCTTCTTTGTTGGTATCTTATTGTCGTTACCTTGGTTGATCTTTGTTATTGAATACTCTATCACATCATTGTTGGCACTTTGTTCACGAATGCCATTCCTCGATCAACAGTACTTTGTTGATTCTCGCTCCCTTCCTGGATGAAACACTTTCTATATGCTGATCATCACTTGATCATCACTTTATTGCTCATTGTCAAATACTTTGATCCTTGATCAACCATCATTTGACTTTCTGTCTAAGAAAATCTATGATTCCCGATTTTCTCAGACTGGTCTACAACGAGATGCCGAGTATGAATTTGAGATTCCAGTGTCCCAGACTTTCCCAGATGTAGTGATCGGTCGTACGTCTATTTCACCCAGGCTGTAGAACACCTGAAAATAATGCTCTGGTAAATGAGGAATATATACATCCAAAACCAAAAGAAAAAATAACAAAGGAACGGCAACAGTGAATGTCCGGCTATCAAGTACAAGAAAGAGATACATATATACATACAAGGAACGGAGTGGGATGAATTATCTTCTTCTTCTTAAAGAGAGTCAAGAGCTTCATCAGCGGAGAAAGACATCAGCCAAAAAAGAAAGAGCATTTAAGTCAAGTCACGGAGGAGGACATCCAAAACACAACAAGAAATCGTTCATAAAGCGGATTTCATATCGTCTCGCACAATGCCTCAAAACGTCATAAACATACCCGTCTGTGCACTGGCCTGTACCCCAGCCTTCACAAGATTTTGCGCAATGGCAATTCCCTTGTCCTCCCATGCTTTCAACGCCTTCAACAGCTGCATAACCTTGTCTCTCTTCCCTTGCCTCACATCATTAATACTCACATTGCCCATCTTCACATCATTGTCCAACAAGAAATCAAACAACCTGAACAACCCGTCAAGCTTGTCATCATTCGCATCAACTGGAAATGCGGAATCTGGGACAGGCGGAGAAGCAGGTTTTCCCTTAATTGATTCTGCTAATCGAAGAAGTGCAAGGCCGGAACAGAGCGACCCTGCTGAATCAGTTATCTGGAGTCGTGACGGAAGATGTGAATTGGCCCAATCAACGAGAGAACCTTCGTTCGTCAGTCGTTGGTGATTCGAAGTGACGGTAGAACGAACTGACGTCGCTCGTCTCATCTCTCGTGACGGTCGGGGAGGTGGAGGTCCAGCATCGGACTTCGCGGAGGCCATAGCAACTGATGCTATTGCTGGGCTGTCATTAAACGGAGAGAAGGAACCTATGTGTGTATCCTGGTTAGCAAGAAAGGTCCCCAATGTCAGCGTTTGTCCTCACCATCTGTAGCTGGGGAGCCAGGTGCAGACCCGAGTCCCATTAGCACTTGTGCATCGCGTGTTGATAACTGATGGGGGTTTTCCCGACGAAGCGCTTTCTGCATTGCTGCCCGAGCTGTTGGGGAGGGCGGACGAGGTGCTGGATTCATGGCCTGCGCTACTGTGAGAGATATCGTTGGTATATTGCACGACGACACAACGGGTTCTGTCGAAAGTCAACAGGAGAGGGCAGATACACTATGACTGGACTTACTTGAATAATCCCGATCAATAGTTGCCTTCATGATCGCCTTCATCCAGTCCCTCACAATTGCCTTCTCATCAGAACTGAAATAATGCGTTTTGTCATGATCATGATCAATCCGGAATCCATATCGTCCAGGATCAACGGTCTCGTCCACAGAAACCTTATATCCGATGATATGGACGTACCCCTTGATCTTTGTTTCCTACGAACGTGCTGAGAATAAACACTGGAACTAGACACCAATGCAGAGGTTGACTTACCGCTTTACTGTCACTTTTCAGACAGTACATGTGCGGACCCTTAAGAACAAAGTACCTGTTCTTCCATGAATTATACCGATCTCCTCTTTTTCTCATCCAACCCACATGGTCTGGTTCCCCAATCTGATCAAGAATGCTTTGGCCAGGCTTCAGCAACCCCGACAAGACAGCACCATTGATGTCGGCATCCCTCATTGCACTCGTTGCTGCCTGCATCGGGGCCGCCGCCGTAACATTATCACTACCAATCACAGTTGACAAGGGACGTTTGCGCAGAACAGCTGACTCTCTCTCCTTGGCCGGCCTCGTCTTATCACCACCAAAATCTGAAGACAGTTTTGTCGGCGATCTTGGTGTTGAGGGACGTTGCGAATGAGAAGAGGATTTGCGTATACTGCTAGAACCAAGTCGAGAAAGACCAAAAATAGACGTTTTTTCCTGTGTCTCTTCCAAGTTCGTACTAGATAACATAAAGCATAAGTACGAAAATACGGTGAAAGGTTACTCAGCCAATAGAAATAGAACCCACCTTGATGGAGGCGGTTTCCTTCCTTTCCCTGTCAATGGTCCAGTGAACGCTCCGCCAAAGATACTCAATCTCTCTCCTCCCGATTTGTGACCACCATCGGCGCTTTTCTTTCCTTTTGCGTGTCGACTATTCGAAACACTTCCCTTTCCCTCTTTCTCCTTCTCTTTGGCGCCTGCCTCAAGGGTAGAGGTGAGACTAGGAGATGTCGTAGGCGACATATCCTTTGAATGTCTCAGCGAGCTCACAGACTCATGCGATCTTCCAAACAGTCTCCTTCGTGTACTTGATTTAGGAGCTATTTCGCCATCGGACAAAGTTCCTGTGTTCTCAGCTGCATCTGTTTTGGGTCTTGTGTTATTGGTGGTGAGGGTACCGGTGGTAACAGATGATTTGAGTATATTGTCGGAAGGTGAGAGTGTTAGATGTGCCGGGCGAGGTTTCTATAAACATCAATCAAGAACTGATATGATGAGAGGCATCGAACGAAACATACGAGGTAGCCCGAGCTGTCAGATATTCCTAATCCAATACCATTTGTATTACCAATCTCTCCATCCGCTTTACCCGTGGCACCAGATTCGTGCATTGGGCTATCTTCTGACGAGATCGGTAGACTACTGAAAAACCCACCACCCGACTGTTGGGATCCACCACTCTGCCTCATTGTACCAAATCCGTTCAGACCATACCCGGATCCAGTGAATCCAAGTGGACCCCCTGATGAACTCTGTATACTCCCCGAATACTGATGCCCGGGTGCCCCTTGCACAGAGGCAGAACCAGTGAACGAATGATGAGAGTAACTTTGGCTTTGTTGCCGTGAATGACCTTGGGATTGTGGTGTGATAGGTGTAGGTAAGACCATAGGCGGACCTTCTACTCCCGCTATATTATGATCGGAATAAGATATGGATGGGGGACGACGCAGTTCAGCAATAGCATTTGATATCCTGACGCGTTTTCCAAAGGCCATTATCCCAATTTCGGTTTTGAGCAGATTGGCATCGAGTTCGAGAAGAACATCGCCCGTGATTTCTTGCTCTATTAGAAAAGGATCATTTGAGTGCAGGCCAGAGATGATGGGGGAGGGTAACGTACCGATGAATTTATCGCAAACATCTTGGTCAAAACCTTTGCTCTTCAGCCACTCAACAACGTCCTCAAGCACCCAGTCTGACGGATGAACTTTCTCTTTCTTCGTTGTCTTCTCGTCTACTACAGGTGGTGGGGTCGGGAGCGTAGATATGGGCTCAGATGAAGGGGAAGTAGCAGAAAGCGGGGGAGAAACCAAAGGCGTGACAATGGTAGCAACAGTAGCAGCAGCAGCCCCCGTAGCGTTGATGTCGACAGTTTTCGCAGTGGAACCAATCGTACCCGTTGCAATCGAATTTACCTGATGGAACGAAATTACATCAGGTGACGAGTCTTGAAGGGATGTCAATTCAAGAGAGGTCGCAGGAATCGATGAAATATCACGATGCAACGAACTGATATGTGATTTTGTGGAAGCGACACTTGCATGCTTAGATTGGACAGTGACAGTGATAGGAGGAGACTGTTCTCGGGGAAACGGCTGCAAAGACGATGCTACTACAACGGGAGATGAACGTGGAGATGATGAAGCATCCGTTAATCCTTGCAACGAATATGAGGTTGTGCGAGCATGCTCCACGTCAGGCGCGGGGTTCTCTGGCTTGGCATCGCGACAGTTATTATGTGTACTCGGTATAGAGGACGTTGAATGCCTCGTGTTTGGCTGGGGTTCGGGATTCTCCACTGCAGAATACGAATCAGTAGCTACTGCGAGTTTCGATGGAAGAAAGGTTGCCGGGAAAGATGTCTGCGTCGCTGTCGCAGCCTCTAACTGCGCTTCGTCTTTCAGAGGAAGGTGTTTGTTTGAAACGCTGGCACCATCCATGTCAAGACCATTCTCGTCATCTTCCTCCGGAATGTTTTGGAACACAGAAGCCGTCGTTCGAGTCGTATAACCTTCATACTCTAGTTCATCCTCACTTTCGTCGCTCATCTCTACCTCAATTGGAGGGGCTGGAGGGCGACGTTCATTCGCTTTGCCTTGTCCACCCATTATAACTTCCAACTTCTTTGCTTCCTCGACAGCTTTCCTAGCCTTTTCTGCTAGCTTCATTCGGGCACCCTTTTGCCAACCTAGCACATCCTCCCTGTCATCACCGCCAATGCCAGAGTCAAGATCACTCAAGTCAAGATCCGTGTCCGTGTCAGTGCCCCTGTCATCCTGAGAACTGACAAAGCTAAAACTGCGATTACCATCATTGTCACCACGATTGTGGCCAAGTTGTTCGATGGCTTTCTGGACATCCGTAAGCGTAGCTTTCATCACCTGATCAACGACTGGAAGAGGATCGGGTTCGTTCGTGAAATTGAAATCATGATGGCTTCCATTAAGGAGTTGCGTGCAGGCAATTTTTGGGACAGGAGCAATGATGTGGTTGGTATCCGTCTCTAGCCGTGAGTAATCCGTTTGTTCAGGTAAAGTATCTACCGTCTTTTGTCCTGAATGGACGGCGTCAGAGTCGATACCATCACCCGGAGAGGTTACAGGTGTGGTAGGAGGAGCCGGGGTCGTATAGCTCACTGGAAATAAGCCCACCTTGCCGGTCAAGTTGCGACCCTATACAATGTTATATATCAGGATACGTGAATACGCTGGCTTTTGCCTACATCAAGCTTGACGCACCTGCCACCAGCCGTCTCCATACAGTTCATCCTTTTCAATTACTTCAATCCTCTCCCCAGCACTGAATGCTACCTCGTCTTCATTCTCCGGTACGAAATCATGTAATGCGTATACGTATTCGGGCATCAGTCCAATACGCTGCCAGCGTGTGCAGTAGTTGTCCTTTCTACAGCTGAGCTGCTATCAAATAGCAAAAACCTGTCAATTAGTAAAAGAGACAACTAGGAATAGTGAACAGAAACAGGGACTAGCACAGGAGGATGATGACAGTTATCACAGGTTTCGGTCAGGGCACGTGATGCTCATCTCCTTTACCACTCCTATCCAGATAATCCAGATGCAGCACCGTCAATCCTAATATCTACTTGAAGAAACACCCCCTGTTGGATGAATGGAATACTCGGGCGTAAAAAATCAGGCATTGCAACTTCCTTTGTCAAAAACACCTCTGCCGTTGCCTTTTCTGTCGAGGTTGCCGGTACAGATATTCTCCTATAGTGGAACTCGATCAATGAAAGCTACATTCCTCTTTGTTTTGGATGAGTACATTCACACAAAATCTCATCTGGTATACAAATTTTACTGCTGCACGTATGATTGTCAATTCCGACATTTCCTTTGCCTGTCAGTACAAAAATAATCAAAATAATCATGCAACATCGCTACAAACAATTCTCTAGTCTTCCGACAATATACCCAATGGGAGCTTAACTATCGCGGTCCTCTCTTCTGCAAGCATTGCGGCGACTCCGATATAGAAGGCAATCAAGCCAGTGATAATTCCCCAGACGCCACCGGCTTTATTCACACTAATCCCAGTATCAACAGCCATTTTCTCGGGTAACAATGCTGAAACACATACGACGCCTTTCCGTTCATCGAACCAATAGACAGTAGCAACAAAGCAATCGCGAGAGCCGTCAATAAAACTGTCAACGCTATATTCCTCCTCATGACAGGCAGTCTACCAAATTTACCGATCAGCATTGGTCTGTCAATCAATTTTTCCCAGAAGAAGGCGACGCACATAAATAACGTAGTGATGATGAACCATGTAATCAGGTACAGGGAGACTGCCTGGTTAAATTCGTCCATGTTCCCACCAAAAGAATCTATGACCCCAGATCCAGGAATAAAAATCGTCGCATAAGACATCCAGAACGCTCCATAACACGAGAATGCTAAGCGAAATATCGTAAGCTCGATTCAAATAGTCATCATCTTAAGAATCCTTACCAACAGCTCCGAAAGTATTGCCATTTGGGACCTCCCACATTCCAGCCAAGAACTGAGTAAGACCTCCAGCGAAAAGGGCCATACCAACGACTACGTTTGGCGTTTGGACACCCCGAGTATGGACATTAAACAAGGATAATAGGAATGTCGTGGCCGCAAAGGCAAATAACCCTCTAGAAAAATGTCATGGTCAGCTATTCATTTTTCATCGAAGCAGACCTACATAGGAGCTGGGTTAGCCATCCTACGTCTAGGTCTAGTATGTCCCTGTCCTCCGTTATTGTATTCCAAGGTCTGCTGATTGTGAAAGTTCTTTTCAACATCCTTTACACTCCCTTGAGACATTCTTAAAACTCGTAGACGTCAAACACCAAAAGCAATGGGGGAAGGAAGTGGGTACGAGTGAACTTCAGGTACCTGTGCCTCAGTCTCCTTCTCAGAGAATTATACTTTATACTTTTGAGACTTGTCCCTCTCACATGATGCCTCGCTAAGTACACATGCTGTCGTTGAACAATACACTGCAGACATGGGTACCAGAATAGATTAGACTCATGACCCATGTACGACCGACTTCTCCCAGATACGATAGGTTTGTAAGTATAGATTTTTCCCAGATATTCGAGTCCCCAACCCTATCATCACCATCATCAACCGTCAATTGAGACTCTCGTAAGTCCACTCACGATGAATCGTATATCTCACCGAAGAACATTTAAAGAACATTTAAATGTGGAAATCTCGTCGCCTGCATTACCAGCCCCAGAGACCCCAGAAATTCTGAATGGAGTGAGTACTTTCCCGAGGTCACTTCTCCATCTTCTCCATTGGTTCGCTCGTGTGAATGTTTCGATATACCTTTTTGGTTTGTCCCCGGAATTCAGCTTGTTTTCCTTATATGGAAGGGGCAGATGATTGGAATCATGCGGCCCGGTTTAGGGGACAGAGATAACGTTTCGGCGAGAGCCTGTCGTTCCGCAGCCGCAACGGGTGATTACAATTGGAATACCATTCGTTTCGACGATTTTAACTCCGACTGATGTCACATAGGAATTTTTATAGGGCCTTTGTCATTCCTTTTGTGTTTAAAGATCCAGACCGCAAGTTTCTAATGTTTAGCGTAGTTGTTAGCTCCCAGGCCAGCCATCTTTTCATACTAAAAAGAGCAGGCGCGTTGCCGATAGTTAAAGTCCTTATTTGTCTACAGGAACATCTCACTATCGTATTCTTGCTGTCACTTATTGATTGACAGATGGCTTCTCTAAGCTACTCTGACAATATAATGATGTGCCTGGGTCCCTGGTCATTATAAGCAAGGCAACCCATGTATAGCAAAAAGACAGGCAAAACTAAGTATGTCTCGGGAACGTGATCTTATTCGACTCAAAAACGAGAACTGCCCAAGGCTGTTGATTCTATGTTTACAATGTTACCGTAATCATTTAATACAAATAGTTCACTCAAAGTGAATGCGGGAGAATATTCCATGATACACGCCTATGGACTGAAACACTTTTCAAAGTCCCCTTCTCCATCATTCCTGGCATAGCTCTGGCTATCAAGGAACTCTGAAAGCCGGCAAAGACCATCTTTGTCTCCTCCACAAAAACTCAAGGGTTGGAGAGCATCATTGATGAAGATCCTTACATATTCCTCACTCATCCCCTGACTTTTACAAGCCAAGCGTTCGATCGTCATTTCCGAAGAGAATGGTACGATTTTCGACGTATCCCACTCCGTGTTTGGGTCCCTTCTCGTGTTGTCGAGGGCTTCGTGCTTCTCATTCAACAGTCCTATTGCCGAGAAAATCGCAACCATCTCATTATCGTGTGTGAAATCGGCATATATGGAACGGTTCAGAGGAAACGTGATAGGACTAGACGTCAAAGTCCTGTTCGTCTGAGTATTATCGCGGACGGGAGAGGCAGTGAGCCGCGCGATTAGTTCGTTTACGTATCCGACGCCTTGGATGCGCCCACCGATAGGTTGTCCATACCTTTATCGTAACAGAACTCGTCGTGAACAAAAATATTCTAAAGAGCACAATTTTCACTCACCCGGTACCGTAGTATTTGGACAGATCCATGCCCCACTCAAAGTTTGCGAAATCCTCTGGTTCAAAGACCTTACAGAAAAGACTCAATTTCTGTTTTGCGACACTTTCAAAGGGACACAAGGTTATAAGATTGTTGACGTCAACAGGAGTAAGATTGGCCTTCATTCCCAAAGCTTGAGAGTTGAGTCGGTCAGCAATTGGAGTAGCGTACAAATCAACCCAGGGGTCGACCTGATCATCAGAGTCACCAGCGAGGGGGCAACCTGAGTCATCAAGCGTGTTGTTGGAAGTCGGCTATTTGACATGTACATCAGAGAGAGAGGAAGGAATGAAGAAGGATGCTTACATCTTCAGACATGATCACTGAAAGCACGGGATTAAACTGATGTTGACTGGCGAAGGAAAAACCTGCAACACGGTCAGCAGCAAGACCGAGCTTTCAACTCTGAGAGACACCAACCAGCTGTCCAATTAGTGGCACTGTCTATTACTCGTTCACTCCCAGAGGCACGAACAAAGGGAATATTGTTGTGATCGACGAGGTCGTGATACCGGATAAATGCAGACCGACCACCCGTGTGTGACCTTGAAAAAAGGTGAATTCTATCCGTGTACCAATCGCCATGAAGAATAGTTACTGTAGTGCACCGAAAGGGACCAAAGATGCTGTCCCAAGGTCATAAGTGAAATCTTTGAGGAACTTGAGGTTAGGATGGGTATAGGATGAGGCAGATTGTAGCTTGTCCAACGCTGATAGTATCTGTTTAGAGGCACCTGTCGTAGGGAAACGAGCTCCATGCCGTTTCAACTTAGTTTAGCCAGTTAGGTCTAGCACGAAGTAACGGTTCCTTCAACCCACAATGTTGACCTAGTAGATGATCAATGAGGAAAAAGAAATCAGGGCACTGTCTTACCTGTGTGATATCACAAGCCTGAGGAGGCTTTGAGTACTTGCCCACTGGATATTGAGGTGCATATTGAGCCCAACCCTCCAAGATTGGGATAGGTGCCAAGAGAGGACCATGCACTTCGGGAGGTAATGGGCTGTAAGCCCTGTTTTCAGCGGGAATCACAAAATGAGCAAGTACAAAAAAAGGGGTAAGGTTTATGATCATGAGAGTAATCAACCCAGAGTTGAGTGGTTCACATATTATATGTGAGTGAGTGAGTGAAGCATTAGATGCATCACCACGAACGTGTTGATTTCCCTCGTGGGTATTTTCGCATAATCGGATTGAGCTTGTCTTTATTTAGCTCATTACAGGAGATGTATGAGAGACCATAATCAGCAAGTCCCAAGGAAATTCAGTATTGTATCCTGTTAAGTGAATTGTGCCACAAAAGCCATTGGATGAAGATGAACGGAGATAGAAAAATGGGAAAAAAGATACAATGTAATCCTAAGTCTGAAAAAACGTGATGAATTCGGACATTGATATAGGAGAGTAGAAGACCGAGGAAAAGGAGGTCAGACGTCGAGTGATAGGAGGCCGTGAATCAGAACATTTTAAGAATAGAAGATGGACACCTGTCAAAAGTGACGATCAAAAGAGCTAATATCCTAACCTAAAGTAACAACTGAAATTGTAAGGATAGCTTCAGCACTCGAAGTAACACGAGTACTGAAGCTCTAATTAATGATGGACCTAGTACAGTAAAGAATTAGTGCAAAAAAAGGCTTCAAAAAGGAATAGTCTTGTTGCGAGTCTAATAAAAATCAGCAGAAAAACTTCAAGCTATCAGATCAGTGATTCAAGATAACGATAAAAGATAACGGATGAATACGCAATAGGAACTTGTTCTCTTATGGCTTCTTGCTCTCTCATGGCTTACAAGCTTCATTTTTGCCTTGGAATGTTCTCTACAAAATCAGCATTTGATGTCAAAAAAGCGGCCAGCGGTTTATTCTGTGTCACGTTGGTTGAGTTAAGATCTGATAGAATATAAATATAATGCTCGGCCTACTACCGACATAAATAAGATGTAAAAGAAGATGTACTAACCTCAGCCTCTCGAAGACAACGAGAACTGAGGTGTTCAAGCTGCGAAGAGAATATTGATGGTGATTACATTATCACTTGATGCAGAGCAGTGATGTTGAATCAATATCCCAACAAGATCGAGCAAATATCAAGACATGAGACCGTACTTTCAAGGAGGGGCTCACACATATTGGGTCCTTGGTTTCGTTCTGTGATAGAGCCACAAGAGCCATTTTAAGCCATGCTTTGATCGGGGAATTCAGGAAAAAGTTCTTTCCTCATGCATGCCCTTGCGGTCACAATAGGCTAGAAACCCGAACTCACATTCTAACCTACCCTCATGGTTTAGATTACAACAATGCAGGAGTACCTTTCGCGCCTCAGAAGATCCAGAAATTATGGGAATCTTATCACTCTGCATGTGAGCCTCTGTTAGCAAGTTGTCATCTCACTCGGGTCAGCTGATTGTTTCTTCGTTGAATATTCCATCAACTGCAGCGACATGACGCACGTTACCCTACGTCCTGACAGTCTGCGCTCATCCACCGAGCGTTACCTAGGCTGCAAGCTGTTGAGCGCATTTTTGACCACCGTTTTACCTTCATCAAGGAATACAAGTTATGATCTTGGTATAGACCAACTGCTTCCTTTCGGAGAAAAATCAGTACGTTCCTATCATGAATCTCGTTTTCGTTACTGGTCGATTTGACATCAATTCCTTTGTCCCCTCACAGAACGGCTGAGTCAAGGGCGGAAATCGTACATCCGATACAGCACTCACAAAATACCCTATGTTCCAGTATTTGGAAGTGATCGAAGGATCAGGATCAAATGTGGATTGAAGGTTATTGTGATGCTATAACGGATAATTGGCCTGATAACACCGATACCACTTAGGCTTTCGTAACGGCAGCGGTGGGGTATCGTATCCTCCACTTGCTATGGCTGGTTGGTCACCCAGAGATCTCGATGCTTACTAGGTGGAGATAGAATGATGCGATACAGAAATAAGATTTCTGCAATGATCGGGAGAGATGTTTCTAGTAACTCTGATTAATCTGCAAGGTATATTTAGATATCCGACCACTAGGTGCTCGATACATTCAGCACAAATTATCATTTGAAATTTGAACATTGAAACAGCTCCATCACGTCTTAGCCGTCTAACTACTAAAAACACGTACTATATACAGGATGGTGAAAATCAACGAACAATCCATAAAGTCATTAATGTGCACGCACATCTCTACTAGATATAAAAATATCCCCAGAGATCTACATGTAATTCCTTGCTCTTGTGCTCCTCGCATCGACTGCGCTCTTCAACACAAAGAAGATGAAAACAAACAGCACCGAAATGATGATTCCAAAACGTAACACTGGCTTCATTCTGACAAGCAATCATAACTCTAAGTTTTCCAAAAAGCACGTTGCTCGCATTGGCATTTATTAGAAAAAATCATGGAAACGAACTTTGGGGACTCCATTGATGTGGATTGGCAGCATTGGCAGCACCCCTAGGCAAATCACTAACGTAGGGTAATTGAATTCCATTCCCAGACGTTCCTGATGGAGGACTGTAATAACTGAGTTCGGCGGAGGGACGTGATGCGGGGGAAGATGCTACAGGAAGAGGAAGTCGATTCGAATTCATCGTTCCAGGAGTGGACTTCTCTGTAATCGTCGATAATGACCTTGGAGAGTAGAATGGAGGATGATATACTGGATGGTCATATGGCAGTTGTTGTTGGTAAGGTACTTGTTGTTGTTGTTGGTATGCAAGGTCGATCCAAGGATTGAAATCTTGTTGCGAAAGTCTACCATCACGCTGATTGAGTAATGATTGGGCTATTGATCGCACTTCAACTTCCGACATCTGCTGCTTGTTACTAGACCAAGAACCATTTGTATATGGTATACCAACTCCCCGAGGATGCTGCTGATGACCGTTGGCTTGGAAAGCTGTTGACTGTTGCGGAGGTAGAGGAGAAGTGGAGTCATGGAGAGAAGTACCAGCGTTCGTCCAGGCCTCTGATTTAGAGCGCCTCTTTCTCCGAAAGCATAACCAAGCGGCCATACATATAATAAGCAGACCAAGAGCCCCTAGAATAGTTCCAAGTGCAATGGGTAGGACGTGATTCGAGGATGAAGAGCTGTTCGATGTATTTGTCGATAATGCAGCCCCTAGGGTCGTGGAGAATGGTGAACTAGATGGGTCTGTCGTGAAGGATGACGACGACAACGATGCTGATGACAAGGGGGATGACGAGCTGATAGGAAGCGGGTCAAGCACGGTATAGCTGCGAAGTGCTTTGTATTAGTTTGGGCCAGCATGTCGTCACTATCACCTACACTATTGCATCGACAACAACAAAGGGTATGAGTGGGTTCCTGGTCACGGTGAGGGTGTGTGTGGCATTCTGTATTGGCCCCGAACTCCATATCACAGCGCTCCTCACCGTCTCTTGTCCATTTGCAGGCAGATTTACATGAGCATTCGGATCTGTGAGGTTCAACATCACAGGTGGTTGGTTGTCAAGTTGTACTTGAGTGCCCACAGGATAGGGCCACAAAGGAGACATAAAATACACAGCAGCACCTTAGGGATTGTGAGTTGAGTTTGTAGCTCCAGGAGTCTATGAGCACACCTGTGAAATTAACCATGGCATGGGCCTTGGGATCGGTTGTCGATAGATGGTGTGTACCGCCCACGTCAAGTTGTGAAATCGCAGATACCTCCCAGTCTTGGCCAACATAAGTAATCGAAGAGTCGTTATCGTCAATCGTTATGTTTCGCTGAGCAAAGCACCAATGCGCTGTGAGCAGCAAAACGACATAGCGATATTTCCTGGGCATCCTGAGGATGACGATCGACGTTGAGCCGATCCCGCGGCAGGTTGTTTCCTTTAAAATCTTCGTCCTCCATACAGACGTACTTAACTTTGATGGCATAATGGGAATGATTCAACTAGTTTCAGCAACAATCTTTCTTAACACCTGGCTTCTGCACTCAAACCACCTTGATGATCTAACAACATCCAGCTGAAAACATAGAGAAATTACTTTCTATGCCATAAATGCAAAGAGCGCGCGCTAATCGGCCTTTGAGGCTTCTGAGGATTCCGCTCCTCTTCCACAATAAAATACAGCATGCTGGGTAACCTAATTTCATTTAGCAACTCGTCAGAGCAACTCGACTGAAAAATAGAAACTAGATTTGGGGATAGTTCAAGTTGCGGTTCAAGTACGGTGCAGCGTGGTAAGTATCGGCTAAATTGCCTTGAGAAGCCACAAAGTGGCTAGTAGAATGTTGATGGTCATCCTGACGATAGCTCATCGCATGTGAGTTTCTCGCACTCGTCCCAATTCCCGTCATGTTCTGAACACCAGGACCACCAACTGACGACGTTGACCACGGTCCACCACTGTTATGTCGAGTAGGTGGAGAAGACGTTTGTGGACCAGGTAGTGGGGGACTACGAGGAGAACCAATGGGATCCTGGCCAGCCACGGAGCCATCATCCTCCGCATTATTTCCCCACTTGTAGGACCTCTGCCCGATAGAGGTTGCCTTTGCTTCAGGTGCAGCCGCTGGTTCACGTCGTCGGAGGCATGGCCAGAGTAATAGACCGAGAAGTAGAACGCCAAAAACCCCAAACAGGACCGCCAAAACGATGACGATGACTTGATGACCATCTGAAGCTGCAGAATTCGATGATTCTCCCGATTCCATCACAGTATATCTATACAAACCCCGATCAAAAAACAGGTAGATGATTTGTTCTCAAGACTTACATGAGTCCATCTACGATCGTATTTTGCTGACCACGCCCAACAGAAATGCGAAGAGTATGTGTCATATTCGAGAGATTCTCAGCGCTCCATACTACAGCAGACCTAACAGTCTCTGACCCACCTCCTGTGGTGAGAGGTGAATCGTAATCAGTCAAGTCAACAATATTGGTAGGCCGTGAATCTAGCGTCAAAGCCGTGGAAACAGCGTATGGCCATAACGGAGACAGAAAATAAACCGCAACGCCTTCAGGGGAATTACATTTGGGGTCGCTTTCCAAGATTCAAGAGTACTGACCAGTGAAATTGACATATGCCTCCGAGGTACTGTTCGTGGTATAAGCATGGGACCCTTCATGGTCCAAGTCATTTGGATCAGATTGACTCCACTGTCCGATATACTGAATCGAAGAGTCGTTGTCGTCAACCGTTACATTCTGCAAGCAATGGATCGAGAAAACTAGACAGGCGATGGAATAGAACAAGGGCAGAGCGCGCATGAAGAAGGATGGGATAATTAACGGGCTTGCTCATATACAAGTCACTGGGATTAAGCAAAACGAGGCCCAAGCTTTGATAGGCATTGTCAAGCTCATGGTAAAAACGTGGCCAGAATCAGCAGATGAACAGCAAGGAAGAGGGTGCAAATTGCTGAGTTGAGTGCAGGCCTAGTGTGGGTGGATTTTTCTCCATAGTGATCTACCGCTATACGCATGTAGTCTTTGTTGATATTGGACGAGCGCACTTGGGATCGAAATCACGAATATTAGTCAGCTCTTTTTCTTTTTCCTCATTTAATTCTCTTCCTTCAATACGTCATTGTCTCAGTTGCAGATACAGTATGAATATTCGAAACGCATGCATCCCTCCCTCAGTCGTTACCACATTAGCCAGTGTCTGAGGTATGTTCACTTCGAGCCTTTTCTTAACCTTGGACTAATGTATAATATGCAGTCTGTATTTTCATAGGTGAATAAACAAGTCGTTACCAC
>Ga0153922_1000451_pt1 | contig 16777 bp, 17 predicted proteins | sample TSNJ006MetaG_FD_104723 | JGI IMG/M metagenome (GOLD analysis project Ga0153922, IMG submission 104723) | Attine ant fungus gardens microbial communities from New Jersey, USA - TSNJ006 MetaG | ecosystem: Host-associated > Fungi > Mycelium > Unclassified | place: USA: New Jersey, Brendon T. Byrne...
TGGCTGGCACTCAGTGTATGAATAGGTGGGACGAAGGAAGTTGGGACATGATCCCATTAGACACGGAAGGTTCACCATCATAGCCAAACAGAGGGAAAATGGCCTTAATAAAGCAGAACAAAAGGATGCTTTAAGAGGTGTGCCCCAAATTCGGCTATTCAGTACTCGATACGATGATATTCATCACTGTCGGCTCTGTTTTAGAGGTATAAAAATATCGTCGAAGCCTTAAAAAACTTACATTTAGGGCTTGACAGAATAGGAAGGAAATCTATGGCTTCTAGTAAGGATTATTTAGAATTTATATTAGACCAATTATCACCTTTGGATGAGATAACGTACCGCGCCATGATGAGGGAATATATTCTATATTATCGTGGAAAAATTGTTGGCGGAATCTATGATGACAGATTACTTGTGAAATCCACAAAAGCTTCAAATGCACTTATTCCAAATCCAACCTTAGAGCCACCTTATGAGGGCGCAAAGGAAATGATATTGGTTGAAGATGTAGACAGTACCGGAGATTCTTCCAGTTTTTTTAGGAAATCCAGGAATTTTTTGTTCTCACGTTCACACCGTGCCTGGAATTTTCTGCTCCAGTAAACAACCACTTTTTCTTCGATTGTGCGGGACTGATTGTTTTCATCCTTTACGGTTTGTTTTATAATTCTGGATTTATATTTAAAATCTTCACTGGTTTTCAGATAACCCTCGTCATTGTAAGTCCATAATTCATAGAAGAAGTTTATCAAGTGGATACTGAGGTGGTTTTTGATAGAAATGGGAAGATGCATATCCTTTTTCTCTCCTGATATCTAATCGTGAAACAAATTTCAATTTGAGAAAGAGGGAGGGAATGTTGATTAAACTAATTCTAAGAGAAATGTTTGTAGTCTGAGCGGAAGTTTGTGAACTTCCGCTATTTCGTTTCCAATAAAAGTTCGGCCGATGCAATATGTGATATCACATTGCATACAGACCCCAATATCTGTGAGTCTGTTCCGAAATAGGTTTTCTTAACCTTGACTGATAATCTGGTTTTACTAAACATACGTGCGTTGATTTTTTCTTCTAATAATTCAATATATTGATCTTTCCAGTAAATACAGTCATATCCGAGCAAAATAATCTCTGAGTTTAAAATATTCAGTACATTCACGAGCGCCATTGACATTCTTTCAATCGCATCAATGAAGATCTTATTTACGTTTGCGTCGCTATCAGCAATTTCACAAAATTGCTGATAAGAGTAGTATTTTCCGGTCACACTCTGGAGTTTAGATAACACCAGCGGTGTTCGGATATACGTTTCCAAACATCCGCGATTTCCACAGGCACATTTAGGACCATTGTAATCAATGCTTACATGGCCTATTTCAGGAAAGAGACCTTTATCATTACTGTGCAAATTGTAATCAGAGATGATTCCGCCTCCCACACCATCCGAAACTCCAATTAAAAGAATATCCTTATGGTTACGACCATTACCGAAGAGTAATTCGGCGAGTGCTCCGCTGTGGTTATCCTGATCAAAAAAGACTGGTAAATGGTAGCGGTCGGTTATCTGCTTCACAATCGGGACATTATGAATTCCATAGAAGTAGTTTGGTGATAAGATTATCCCATTCGCGGAATCGATCGGTCCGATCGAGGCAACTCCGATTCCGATCACGTTGGTTTCGTTTAAGATAACAGTGTCTAAAAGGCTATAAATCAGATTCGTAAAGTTTTCTGGAGTTACACGATCCATAGACAATCGCTCGCGGCGAATAATATTTAAGTTCATCTCACAAAGAATAGCCTCACAATAACCACGGAAAATAAACATTCCTGCTATCTTTGGTGCAGTTGGGGCAATGCATAATTTGATTGGATTCCGACCCTGACCATTTTTAGGGTCTGTTTCGCTTTCGGCAATGATTCCGGAGACTATCATGTTTGATATGATATTTGAAACTGCCATTTTCGATAAACCGGTCATTCTGGATAATTCGATTCTTGTGTTACAGGCATTTGTGGCAATTAATCCTAATAATTTTCCGCGGTTTTTTTCTTTTATATCTTGCTTATTTAAACCAAGATTATTATTGGCCATTTGAAGCATCTCCTTTAAACTTTATTAGATTAATTTGTATATCTATCTTTACTAATTGCTGATTTATCATAACATGAAGTACGAGTTTTTGCAAACGGGATATTGACGAGAAATGGCAGGTATAATACAAATACGACATATCCTGAAAGAAGCAGATTATGGTTGTGGAAAAAATAGATAGTAATGTGAACATACAAAAAAAGTGAAAAACGCTATCAAACCTAGTTCGGAGATAGAATGACACTAAATAATGATTGAAAAAATATCTAGAAAAATAAATAAAAATTCAAAAAATAAACAAAATCAACCAATAAATATTGTTAAAATGAAACAAAAATAGGCATAAGTTCTAAAAGTATATTGACATTACTAATTCATAGGTATAGAATAAAACAAAAAATAAGAGGATATGAAACATGAATAATACCATTTGGCAAGAGAAATGCATTTTTGCGCCATCGATGATCTGCCTGGATCTGTGTAATTTGGAAGCGCAGGTGAAAGAGTTGGAACGTGCGGGAATAAATGTATTACACGTTGATGTCTTAGATGGGTATTTTAGTCCCAGTATGCCGGTTGGGCTGGATTTGATCAAACAGCTGAGAAAAAAAACAGATATCGCTTTTGATGTTCATCTGATGGTGAAAAATCATGAATTCTATGTTAATGAACTTTTGGATATTGGAATTCAGCAGCTGATCTTTCATATGGAAGAAGAACCACATGTAGATGGACTTTTGAATAAGATCACTTTCTGCGGAGTGCGGGCAGGGGTTGCTCTTAAACCGGCGACACAGCTAGGTGATCTGACATACATACTCGATAAATGTGACACAGTAATGCTGATGCTCATCAATCCTGGATATGCATCCAGTGAAAAGGAACAGCAGGTCTGTTATGCAGACCGGAAGATTCGCGATCTTCGTCAAATGATAAAAGAGAGAGAACTGAACACATTGATTGAAATTGATGGAAGAGTTTCCGCTGAAAATATAATTAAGTATGGCAAGGAAGAGGTTCAGGTTTTTGTGACCGGTAGTACCTGCTTTGGATCAGACAGTATAGAGGATGATTTTGCGAAGTTGAACAAAATAAGAACAGATACGCTTGATCGATAGGAGGTAAGGGCATGAGATATTATAGAGATAATTACAATAATACTGTTAAAGAAGTGCTGGTGGAGCTGGATAAGGCATTATGTGCCATAGATCAGGAAAGTGTGGAAAAGTTTGTAGCAGCTGTTCTGGAAGCTGAGCAGGTATATTTTGTGGGTGTTGGGCGGGTTCTTCTTTCGTTGCAGTCGATTTGTAAGAGATTGGCGCATCTAGGAATTAAAGCACATTACGTTGGCGAAATCACAGAGCCAGCCATTACAGACAAAGATCTGCTGGTTGTTGGATCTGGAAGCGGCGGATCTTTATTCCCTCTGGGAATTGCTAAAAAAGCACATACTATTGGCGCAAAAATTGTACATATTGGTTCTAACCCAAACAGTGAAATGAAAGCTATTTGTGAATTTATGGTTCGGATTCCGGTAAGAACAAAGAATTATCTGGAAGATGAGATAGATTCTATCCAGCCGATGACATCCCTTTTTGAACAGAGTCTTTTGCTTTTTGGTGATGTAGCAGCAAAAATGATTATCGATGAAAGACAAATCGATATGAAGAATTTATGGATGTATCACGCTAATTTGGAGTGACTTAAGGGGACTGGAAAGGTGACATTATGAATGAGAAGTTGATGAAATACTCAGGTAGTATCCAGCAAATGGTTTACGCAAGGCCAATTAGTTATAAAGAAGGCAGGGCAGAGCATTTAAATGCCATTGAAGCAAAATGCGGAGATATCTTATTCCACGCTGCAGCAGATAAGGCATTGGATATCACTGATTTCTCTTACAAGGGAATGAATATGACTTTTTTAGCAAAACCGGGGTTGATAGGTCGAAATCATTATGATACCAACAAAGAAGAGGCCCTGAGAAGTATTATGGGAGGACTATTCTTTACCTGTGGTCTGGAGAATATTTGTGCACCATGTACGATTGACGGAAAAGATTATCCGATGCATGGCAGAATAAGAACCACACCGGCAGAGCATGTAAATATAGATGTGGTCAGTGAAAGAGATACATATAAACTGGTTATTTCCGGTGAGATGCGGGAGGCAGAATTATTTGGTGAAAATATGGTGCTTCGCAGAAAAATCGAAAGTGTGTTGGGCGAAAATAGTATTGTGGTAACAGATGAGGTGGAAAATCAGGCATTTAGAGCAGAACCGCTGATGCTGTTATACCACTGCAATATGGGATATCCCTTCCTGGATGAAAACTGCAAATTATATGTCCCGACAAAAAAAGTAACAGGAAGAGAATCATTTTCCATGAAGCATGAGGATAAATGGGACATCATGGAAAGTCCCCTTGATAATGAAGATGAATATGTATTTATTCATGATATACAGTCGGACGAACATCTGGATACAATGGTGCTGGTCGCGAATCACAAATTGGATATCGGACTTATGATTGAATATAATCAGAAAAATTTACCGTATTTTATGGAATGGAAATCTTTAGCCTCTGGTGATTATGTATTAGGTCTTGAGCCTTCCAATTCCAGTGTATATGGAAAGCTGCATCATATTGAGAATGACTCGGTACATTATCTGAAGCCGTTCGAGAAGGAAAGAAACATATTGAAATTTTCTGTTATTGAGGGGAAAGATAACATTCAGCAATTTATTAATAAAATCAATAAATTAATATGATCAAAGGAGATATAAGGGATGAAAAGATCTGAAATTAATGCAGTCATTCATAAGTTTGAGGCATTGTTGGGGGAGTATAAATTTGCCCTTCCTCCATACTTAAGCTTTACCCCGGAAGAATGGCAGTCCAAAGGACATGAATACGATGAGATTCGTGATAACGTCTTGGGATGGGATGTAACTGATTATGGTGAGGGGCGTTTTGATACCCTTGGGCTGGCATTGATCACCATTCGTAATGGTAACGTACATAATCCTAAATACCAAAAACCATACGCAGAGAAAATTATGATGTGTGAGTCTGGTCAGGTATCACCAATGCATTATCACAAAAACAAAATGGAGGACATCATTAACCGTGGCGGAAACGATATTCTTTTCACGTTCTGTAATGTCAATCCTGAGACGGGTGAGTATCTTGATACCGATGTATTGATCTGCCAGGACGGCAGGCAGTATACATTGCCCGCAGGAAGCCAGGTGCTTCTTGGCAGGGGTGAAAGTATGACATTATATCCATACCTGGCACACGAATTCATTATTCCTGAAGGTGGTCCGGCGCTAATTGGTGAGGTTTCCATGACAAATGATGATAATACAGATAATTTCTTTAAAGAGCCTTTGGGAAGATTCCCCGTTATCGAAGAAGACGAGCCGGCATATAGGGTTCTTTGCACAGAATATCCTGATGTAAAGGAGCTGTAAAACAGATAATATTTAAACCAGGCTAAAATACGCAAAGACGTATTAGCAAATACAATCAAATCAAGGAGGATTGAAATGAAGAAAAAAGCATTAGCATTTTTACTCGCAACAACGATGGTGGTATCACTAACAGCATGTGGCGGAGGCGGTGATTCTTCATCAAACGGTGACACTGAAGCAGCCGCAGTAAAAGAAGAAGTTGAAACGCCGGCAGCAGATAACGTAGCAGATGAAACGTCAGCAGCTGATAATGCAGAGGGTGAAACAAAAAATCTTGCAGATCTGAAAGTTGCATTTATCGTCGGAACAGAAAACGACGCATTCTATCAGAGTGTAGAAGAGGGTATTAAAGCACAGTGTGAAGCTCTCGGAATAGCAAGTCCTACTTTGGCTGATCAGCAGCTTGATGGGTCTATCTGTACAGATTTGATCAACAACTATGTTGCAGCAGGTTATGATGCAATTGCCCTTTCCTGTAATGATCCGGCAGGTACTGTTCCGGCATTACAGGCTGCTAATCAGGCAGGTGTAAAAATCTTTACATTTGACTGTACACTGGATGATGAGTATCTTGATCAGTATGTATCTTTCGTAGGATCTGATAACAAAGCCGGTGGTGTTACAGCAGGTGAATATATTGCAGAGAATGCTCCGGAAGGATCTACGGTTGGATGCATCACATATGCGTCAGCTCAGTCGACAAAGGATCGTCAGGCTGGTTTTGAAGAAGCTGTTCAGAAGGTGATTGATGGTGGTAAAGATCTTACTTTAATTGAATCTATGGACGCTGATAATGATCAGGCTAAAGCGGCTGATATCATGCAGAATTGGATTACGCAGCATGGTGATGATCTGTCTTATATCTTCGTGGTTGGTGATCCAACTGGCTATGGTGCCCTTTCTTCTATCCAATCAGCAGGTGCTAATACAAAAATCGTGGGATTTGATGCGGGTCAGACAGCTTGTGAATATATCAAAGACCCAACCGTTGGGAAAATTTGGGAGGCAGAAGTTGCTCAGGATCCGAAAGGGATTGGGTCTGGTATTGTTGATAAAATTGCAGAGTATTTCCAAAATGGCTCGCTGGAAGGTGAACAAAAAGATCTGATTGAATGTCAGCTTGTAACAGTTGATAATGTGGATGACTATTTGGAATAAGAATCAAATATTTAGAAACTAACTGTTAAAATGATCTCAGGTGCCCAAAACACTTGGTTTGGGCACCTTTTTTAGTAAAGAGCACTCTCGGAAACTCCCTGCATACGTCTTTGTGGCTGATTTTCCGCCAGCTGCACACAAATTTAATCAACGAACGCTCCACGTACGCCTCATAAATTTGTGCACATCTGACAAAAAATCATCTCACAAATCCGCATACAGTGAGTTTCCGAGAGTACTCGTAAAAAGAAATGGAGGGACTGGGATGGAACCGTTCTTACAGGTGAAAAATATTGCCAAAGATTTTCCGGGAGTGAAGGCATTAGAGGATATAAGTATTGATTTCTATCCAGGTGAGTGTCATGCGTTAGTCGGTGAAAACGGTGCTGGTAAATCTACATTGATCAAGATTATCGCATCAATCTACAAACCAACAAGAGGTCAGGTGTTTTTGAATGGAAAACAATGTGACTTCAAATCTCCTAAAGATGCACTGGATGCGGGTATTGCGGTTATCGAACAAGAGACATCTATTGCGCCTCACCTTACTGTAGCTGAAAACATGTATTTGGGATGTGAGCCTAAAAAAGCAAATGGCTTGCTTGACAGAAAGAAAATGGAGTCCGATGCTCAGAATGTATTAGATGAAATGGGACTGGAAATTGATTCTCATACAATTTGTGCTACTTTAACAGCAGCTCAATTACAGATGGTTGAAATTGCAAAAGTCGTTTCAAAAAATTCAAAAGTTGTAGTATTGGATGAACCAACATCTTCACTTTCTGAAAAAGAGATAGATTCTCTTTTTGCACAAGTGCGTAAAATGAAAGCGGCAAATACAACGATGATCTATGTAACACACCGGATGGCTGAGTTACCGATCATCTGTGAGAAATGCTCTGTTTTTAGAGATGGTCTTAAAGTAGTAGAATACAATATAAAAGATGTAAATGAGCAGACGATTGTTAACAGCATGGTTGGCCGTGAATTAGGTGCTTACGTTAAGGTGAATCATGAGGGCAGAGAAGAAGTGCTCCGCGCCCAGGATCTTACACGTAAAGGGGTGTTTAAAAATGTTAATTTTCACGCTAATGCAGGAGAAATTGTAGCGTTTTCGGGACTGGTTGGAGCTGGACGGACCGAAGTTATGGAAGCGATCTTTGGCGCAACAAAGATTACCTCCGGCAAAGTATTCCTGTATGGTGAAGAAGTGCAGATCAAGAACCCCGAAGATGCAATTGTCAAAAAGGTTGGACTTGCTACAGAGGACAGGCGACGGACCGGTCTTCTTCTCGCAAAGAGTATCCAGGAAAATATTGCACTTCCAAATCTTCCTTTTCATGCGAAATATGGTTTTGTAAATGTACCATGGGAAAAACAAACCAGTGAAGATTATATGGAAAAACTGAAAATCAAAGCTCCCGATATTCAGACCCTGTGCGGTAATCTTTCCGGTGGTAATCAGCAAAAAGTCATTCTTTCTAAATGGTTAGCGGCTGGTATTAAATTGCTGATTTTAGATGAACCAACAAAAGGTATTGACGTCAATGCAAGAGCAGAATTCTATGCATTGATGAATCAGTTCGTTGACGATGGCGGGTGTATTGTTATGGTGTCCTCAGATATGCCGGAGGTCATTAAAATCGCGGATAGAGCATATATCATGTCAGAAGGACAGATAACGGGTGAATTGGTCAGTGAAGAAATTACAGAGTTAAACCTGATATCCTTAGCCAGCCCTGTTTCTGATGAATCTAAATAAGATAAAATATAGACATGAAAGAAAGGAAGATAGAATGAAAAAAGGTAATGCAAAAAAGATAGTTACTGACAATATTGTTATTATTGTACTGATTTTACTTGTGATTGGATTCTCTATTGGAAATGTTACATTCATGAAAACTGCAAATATTATTAACTTGTTTGGCCAGATGTGTTTGAATGCTATTCTTGCAACGGGTCTTACATACGTAATTATTCTTGGTGGTATCGATATCAGTGTTGGTTCGACCATGGCTATTACAGGAATTGTCGTAGCACAAATCGTTCTGAGACTGAATACACAGAGCACGCCTTTGATCATACTTTTGCAGATTGTTTGCGGTGTTGTGGTAGGTGGAATAATTGGAATGTTTATTGGGTGGTTAATTGCTTATAGACGGCTGGTACCGATGATTTGTACATTGGCTTTAATGCAGGCATTTAGAGGTTTGGCTTACATTATTTCAGGTGGTGGTCCGGTATATGGACTTCCTACAGGTTTCGCTGTATTAGGGGCTGGACGATTGATTGAAACCGAAAGTTTCCCAACCGGTATTTTTCCTATTATCATTATATTCACAATTGCAGTAGTAGCCATTTTCCATATCATCTTAACAAAAACGGTATTTGGCCGTCATGTATTTGCAGTTGGCTCTAATGAAAATGTAGCGCATATGTCAGGTATTGATACAAAGAAAGTAACTCTGAAATGTCACATGATTTGCGGTATTACCGCCGGTCTTGCTGGCGTAGTTGCTGCTTCTAAGGTTAATAACGGACATCCTGCGACTGGTGATGGATATGAAATGTTTGCGATTGCAGCAACCGTACTTGGTGGTACTTCACTATCGGGTGGATCGGGATCCGTAGCCAGAGCTATGTTCGGGTGTGCCATTATTGCAGTTATCAATAATGGTATGACGTTGATGGAAATCTCCGCATACTGGCAGAAAATCGTTATCGGGGCAATCATTATTTTGGCTGTAATGCTTGATATGGCTCAGCGGGGGAAATCCGAATGATAAATAAAAATATAGGAAGAAGAAAATGAATTATTATTTAGTTATTGATATTGGTGGAACGAAAACCACAGCAGGAGTTTTTAACAGTCAGGATGAGGTGGTAGGCGGCTTCATTGTTCGGAAATCCAGAACCTATGAAGGGGAAAATATAGCATTAAGAAATATCGTTGAACTTGCTTATGATGCATTAAGGGCAGCCGGAAAGGCAAAAGAAGATATTTGTGGCATTGGCGTTGCGGCACCCGGTCCTCTTGATTACAAAACCGGACTGATCATTGATGGACCGATGACAGGGTGGAAGAATTTTCCGTTGGGAGAAAGCTTGAAAGAGGAGTTTGGTATTCCGGTGTTTGTAGATAATGATGGAAATCTTGGTGCTCTGGCAGAGGCGAACATTGGTGTTGCAAAAGGAGAAAATGTTGTTTTGTATCAGACTATCAGTACCGGATGCGGTGGAGGAATTGCAATAAACGGTGAGATTTTTCACGGCCGCAATGGTTTTGCAGGAGAGTTTGGCCATATTTCCATTAATTTTTCGGGACCGAAATGTGGCTGCGGCGGCAGCGGATGCTTTGAGCAATATGCTTCAGGAACTGCTGTAAATGAAAGAATGAAAAGAGATATCAAAAATGGAATCGAGTCGCTGGCATTTGAGAGCATAGGGTATGCCCCGGAGAAAGTCAGTGGAGCTATTTTAAGTGATGCAGCCGAAAAAGGTGATCCTTATGCCATCAGTATGCTGCAGCAGGAAGGTTATTACATAGGCGTTGGGTTGGCGAATTTGATCAATTTGCTTGATCCGGATGTTATTGTACTGGCAGGAGGTATGGCGAAAGCAGATAAATATTTTTGGTATACCATGATGAATGAGGTTCGAAGGCATGCATGTTTTGAGTTCGATGAAAACCAAATTAGAATTTCACAATTAAATGATAAGGTTGTAGTTTACGGTGCTTATATTATGGTGAGGAATGCACTGAAAGAACAATAATAAAACAATGATGTACAAAAACATATATTACATACAAAAAAGGAGATTTGAAATGTCATTAGTTACAATGAAACAGATCATGGCTGATTCTGTAAAACGCGCTGTTACTGAGAAAAACCCAGCAGAAAGATATGCTGTAGGGGCCTTTAACTTCAGTACTCTGGAAGAAATGGTCGGTATTGTAGAAGGAGCGAAAGAAAAAAATGCACCAGTTATTCTAATGGCCTCACTCGGCTGTATCAAATATTATAATAATTCCCTGGAGTTGATTGCTGATACTGCAAAAGGTCTTGCGATGGCTTATCCCAAGGTGCCAATTTGTCTTCATCTGGATCATGCAGCGGACTTGGAACAGATTAAACATGCAGTAGTAGTTGGATTTACGAATGTTATGATTGATGCTTCGGGGGAAACGTTTGAAGTAAATATTGCAAAGTCGAAAGAGATTGCTGATTTTGCTCATGGTCACAGCCCATATGGCAGAGGCGGATGTTCTGTGGAAGCAGAACTTGGTATGTTAGCCGGACATGAAGATGAAGTACATGTAGAAGAAGATGGTAAAGCATATACGGATCCTTCGATGGTCAAGGAATTTGTCGAAAAAACGGGAATTGATGCTTTGGCAGTCTCGATTGGTACTGCTCATGGGTATTATAAAGCAGAGCCGAAGATTCGGTTTGATCTGTTAGAAGAGATTCGCAAACAGACTGATATTGCCCTGGTTCTTCATGGAGGTACAGGTGTACCGGACGCAGATTTTAAAAAATGTGTTGAAATGGGAATGAGTAAAATCAATGTCGGTACCGGCTTAAAAAAAATATTTTCCGATGGTGTTAAGGGTGCAATATCACCAGCAGAGGACGACCCCCGTAAAGTTGTTGGGCCAGGACGCAGAGCAGTTGCAAAAGCAATTGCAGAAAACTGTGATTTGTTTAATTGTACAGGAAAAGCACCGGCTGTTATGAAAAGTCTTTATGAATAATTTGGAACAGATAGAAAGGTGGTGAGAGCCAGTGGCTGAAATTTGGACAATGGGTGAAGCGCTGGTTGAAATCATGCGAACAGATGTAAATATGCCCCTGAATGAAATAAATTTATTTCGAGGGCCGTTTCCGTCGGGCTCTTCGGCAATTATGGCGTCTACCGTTGCCAGAATGGGACATAGTGCCGGAATTATTTCTGGAGTTGGAAAAGATGAATTTGGTGAATGCATTTTAAATCGCCTGAAGCAAGATGGTGTAGATATATCAAAGGTATTGGTGGACCCAAATGGTTCTACTGCCTGTGCATTTGTATCTTACGATGATAAAGGAAACCGCAGATTTTTATTCCATTGGGATGAAACACCTGCAACAAAAGCAAAAATGCCGGATGTGACAGAGCCTTCTCTGGCAGAGGCTAAGTTTTTTCATATTATGGGGTGTGCGCTGACTGCGAGACTCAGCTATGGGTGGGAGATTGTTCATACCGCAAAAGCGATGCAGGCTCAGGGAACAAAGATAAGTTTTGATCCCAATGTGCGCATTGAACATCTGAATTCGAAAAAGCGTGAAGAATCTTTTGCGATTATCAATGAGATTTTGGAAATGGCCGATTTGTTTGCACCAGGTGAGGAGGAATTAAAGCTTATTACTGGTATTGGTGATGTCGATGCAGCTGTGAAAAAATGCTTTGAAAACCCGAAATTGGAAATTTTGTTCCTGAAGAGAGGGGCTGAAGGATCTTGCATCTATACCAGAGAGGGTCAGGTGATCTGGCAGGGTCTTTACAAAGTTGCATCTGTGGATTCAACTGGTGCAGGAGATACCGCGATCGGGACTTTTTTATGTGCACTCATAGAAGGCGACGATATCGCGACCTGCGCAAAGAAAGCAGCAGCAGCAGGAGCATTAAATGTTGCGGCGTTTGGGCCGATGGAAGGTAAGATCAGTCCGGAAAATGTCCGTGCTATGATGAACGAAACATATCAGGAACAGGGAGTGGGATCATGAAAAAAGAGTTCCCCCAAAAGCGGTTATTGATTATCTTTACAGGCGGTCCGGGAACCGGAAAAAGTGGAACTGCCAGGCGTTTTTTGGATTATCTGGATAATGATGAAATCATCAAAATCAGTTATGACCAGATAAAAGAGAAGAACTGGGATCAATTCGGATTTGAAAATCTGCAACAAAAAGATCGTCTGAATTGGTGGAGTCTGGAAGAATTCTATCTGACTATACAAAAGAGAATGTGGGAAAATAAGACGATCCTGATTGAATATCCATTTTATCAAAGGCACAAACCGGAGTTAGAAAAATTAGTTAAGGAATCTAAGTATCTGGCAGTAACTATTTTCCTTTATACCGATATGCGTACAGGATATGAAAGAGGATTGAACAGAGATCAGTTGGACAACCGTCATCCGGGACATTTGCTGACCGGTTACCATAAAGAAACTTACCGGACAGAGATGCTTGCTTCAATATCCAGGATAGCTCCTTCGTATGAAGAATTTGTAGAAAGTATCGCCGATAAAGTCTATAATGTGGAACTTGGGCTGAATATTTCAGTGGATGTGACAGACTTTAGCACAATCAGTTATACGCAACTGTATCATAAGATTGTTCAATATCAGAATAAAAACAAAATTATTCATCAAAACTAAAATTTTCAGGTTTATGAAGAGGAGGTATTCTACATGTCGTTGGTTACATCAAAGGAAATGCTTTTAAAAGCGCAAAGAGAAGGTTATGCTGTGGGAGCTTTTAATGTTGAAAATATGGAAATGGTTTTAGCGGTGATAGAGGCTGCAGAAGAGGTAAAGGCACCTGTCATGCTGCAGACAACTCCGTCTACGGTAAAGTATGCGTCAGTTGATATGTATGCGTCAATGGTAAAAGCGAGAGCAATGGCTTCGGATATGCCGGTATGTATCCATCTGGATCATGGAACAGACTGTGAATTGGTCAGGAGAGCAATTATGGCGGGATATACTTCAGTTATGATTGATGGTTCACATAGTTCATTTGAAGATAATATTGCCAAAAGTAAAGAAGTAGCAGATATGGCAAAGAAAAAGGGGATTCCGGTAGAAGCGGAGTTGGGAAAAGTCGGCGGCAAGGAAGATGATTTGGAAGCTTCCGGAAACGCAAATACAGATCCTGTGGAAGCGAAGGAGTTTGTGGAGCGAACGGGAGTAGATTCGTTGGCCATCGGAATTGGAACCGCTCACGGGTTTTATGTGGGAACTCCTATTCTTGATAAAGAGCTGATATCAAAAGTGAAAGAAGTTGTGAGTATTCCCCTTGTCCTTCATGGGGCATCAGGACTAAGTGATGAAGATATTTCCGAATGCGTAAAACGTGGAATGTGCAAGGTGAACTTTGCCACAGAGCTTAGAGTCGCATATACAGATGCCATGAAAAAACTTGTGAAAGATGCACCGGATATATTTGATCCTAAGAAATATGGAAGCGTCGGCATGAAGGCGGTAAAGGATCTGGTAAAAGAACGTATGGCAGTTTGTGGCTGTGTAGAAAAGGCGGAATATTATCCGTGAACTGCAACGGTTGCAGTTTGGTTATGTAAGGTTTCAGGGGGAGTGGACTGTTTAAGGTATGGGTTGCCAGCACACAGTGGCTGGTATTGGTAGTTTATAAGTTTAGTGTAGGCAATGCAGTGAATTTCCTTGTGAAAAATATGAAGGGATAGAAGACTTTGATTCATTTATTACCCAGCGAAATCAAAGAAAGGATTTAGAGAAATTTAAATTAATAGGTTTAGATGCATATCAGGCAGAGCAGAATAATATCGTATTAAAGCTAATAAAGAAACCTGGAAAAAAGAATTCTTGATTACATGGATTACTGATATACTGAAGGCAATAATATGAGAATGATATAAAAACAGCTTTTAGTAATCAAGTAGAGGTCACCTGATACAAGCAAAGTAATGAATCAATATTCATAGATATTCAAATCATTCAGTACTGCCTGAGCAATTTTCACAGCAGCTGAACCGGTTGCATTATCTTTGCTTTGGATGTTTACTGCGAAGAAGTAGGTATGATAGGACTGCTCCACATATCCAACAAACCATCCATTGACATTCTGGCCATTTACCTGACCGCTTCCTGTTTTCCCGTAAAGAGAGCCGTTGGCAAAAGAGGAGAGAAGGATAGAATTCTTCACTGCATCAATATTTTTCGGCGAGCATTGGAAAGCATTGTAATAGAATTTCCTTAAAAGCTCTACTTGTTCAATTGGTGAGATTTTCAAAGAAGATTCTATCCAATAAAAGGTTAATCCACCGCTTGTGTCTTGATTTCCATAGCTGATCTTCTGAAAGTATTGTTTTACAACAGCAGCACCGGCTTGCTTGTCGATGTTTTGAAAGTACCAATTAACAGAATTTCGCATAGCAGAATTTAAATCTTGATCATCATTCCAGGATTCAAAAGGATAGGAGATGTTGTCCCAAGGCATTACCGAGTACCCAGGAGTAATGATTCCTGTTTCCAAGCCCAGCAGTGCGTCATAAAGTTTATAAGTAGAATCAGGAGACACGCGCATAGCAGCATATTCCGGATTATAAATCTGCCAGATGTCAGAGTCAGTATCATATAACACGAAGCTTCCAGCATAGCCATCAAAATAAGAAGTGAGGTTAATATAAGACACATTTTTTGCCGCTTCATTAAATTGATAATGTTCTTCTTCGGCAGCGAAGACAGAAAGCTTGGGAGCAAGACCAAGTAAAAGCACTGCTATCAGTATATAGGAACAGATACCGGTTATCTTTTTGACCATCGATTGCGGCTGATACACCGCAATATTTGTGATTCTTTTTTGGATTTGTTTTATGTTGCCGCCGGTTCCGGTCGTAAAGGGAAATGGGGTGCGGGATAATTTTTCAGCAAAGTTAATAAGTGTGTTCCCATAATCTCCATAGTCTTTTTCTTCTAAACAACTGTAAAACAGAAGAATCGCAGACAATCTCACGGTCATTTCGCATTTCTCTTAGTCCATACCAGACCAATGGATTAAACCAATACACAATTCCCATAAGCGTTATCAGATAATTTGCAAGAGCGTCTTTATGTCTGGCATGCTGCAATTCATGCAGAAGGATATAGCGCATATCTTTTGTAGTGAAGTCTGCTATCAGCCATACGATCAGAATCAATTGATTTAAGAATAGTGGTGTTGTCTTGCTCACAGATACGCTAAAATCGTTCATCCAATTCATAGCAGCATCCGAGGCAGCAGTGCCTGCGGCAGTCTGTCCGCCGGCATTAGTGCTGCCGGTCGATTGCAGCGATTGATAAAACCAGGGAAAAAAATATGTAACATCCGGTGTGTTAACTGGCGAAAACGGCATAGCTAATAGCGTGATCAGCAAAAACCAAAGATTATACTGAACGCGCGGGGAAAGATGCTTTTTTAGAATTTTTTTAGCTGCCAGAAAGATGATGATTATTCAGAAAGATGATGATTATTATACCAATGAAAGTATTGCAGATTAAAAAGCGGATGCCAAAAGAAAGCAAATTAACCCCCTCCCTTTTTTGAACGGGTTGAGAGCAGTTGGCGAAGGTTTTCAATATCTGTTTCGGTTAAAGCATCATCTTCCAGATAAGCGGATACCATAGCAGAGATGCTGCCCTGATAAAAACGCTTAAGAAAACTGCTGCTTTCCTGAGCTTTATACTCCTGCTCCTTTATGAGTGGGGTGTATACAAAGACCCTGCCTTGCTTCTCATATGTAATTGCCCTTTTTGATACCAGACGTTTGAGGAGGGTTTGGATTGTTTTGGGGCTCCAGTCTGAGGTGGCAGTTAAATATTCGGTTACTTCATTCGTACTAATAGGTGCGCATTCCCAGATGATTTTTAATACTTTATATTCAGCTTCAGAAATCTTTGGTAAGGATGTCATGTATTTCTATCTCCTTTTAAATCTTACATGTGTAATAAAAATAGTATAACTTTTTAAGATTACATTGTCAACAATCAGAAAACGTTACTGTTCACTTCGAGACCAGTAACCAGAAAACAGCTTGTATTTCAATTGTAAGTTTGCTAAAATTCACTCATAATCAAACAGCCTTTTCGTTTTTTACAGCAGATGCTATAATTAATTTAATAATCTGAGATACTGGGAGAAAATCATGAAACCTTTAAATGGAGAATTTTACTTAAGGGATACCTTAATGATAGCGAGAGATTTATTAGGAAAATATTTAGTTCGGAAGATTGATGGGACTTACCTGATTGGCAGGATTACGGAGACA
>Ga0153922_1000452_pt1 | contig 16767 bp, 14 predicted proteins | sample TSNJ006MetaG_FD_104723 | JGI IMG/M metagenome (GOLD analysis project Ga0153922, IMG submission 104723) | Attine ant fungus gardens microbial communities from New Jersey, USA - TSNJ006 MetaG | ecosystem: Host-associated > Fungi > Mycelium > Unclassified | place: USA: New Jersey, Brendon T. Byrne...
GATGTGGTTCGCCGATCCCCCGTTTTCCACGGCTATGGCCAGGGCAACCTCACCGAAAACACCGACCTGCTCGTAGACCGGTACTACACGATCTCATCGTAAACATCACCACCGACAGAAACGGCACGCGCGCCCGCCGTCAAGAACGCGATCGGCTATCCCACCAGTGAAGTCGTGGGCTTGCGCCGAAGAACATTCTGGTCAGACAGCTCGACGAGGACCTCGAATAGTCGCCGGCGTCGACGTCGGATTGGCTCTGTACGCGGCGACGACGCCGATCGCCGCGAGTAGCCCGAAGATACCGAAAAGCCAACGGGCCGTGGCCACCTCACCCCCAGCTGTCGCGTTGACGACCACGCCGGCCAGGCCCGCACCGAACGCGCCGGAGATCAGTTGGACCGTGTTGATGGCGGCCGCCGCGGCACCCCCTTCGAGGGGATCGTCAACCGCCCCCATGATCCAGGCCGACAGGTGTGGCCATGCCATGCCGACGCCGGCACCGGTGATCAACAGTGCGGCGACCCAAGCGACAATAAGGGGCCAACGGGGCTGGTCGTTGACGATGAACGCGGCCAACCCCAGGCCGATGGCCATGATCACGGGTGCCGCCGCCACCAACCGGACGACGACGCGGATGGTGTTCACCGACGCGCTGGCGATCTCCGACAACGTCCAGCCCACGGCAAGGACCGCGCCGAGGAAGCCGGCGGCCACCGGAGTCATGTGAGCAAGCCGCTGCCCGAACAGCGGCACATACATGTCATTCATCGTGGCGGCCATCAGCAAGCCGACGCTGACATACATCCACTTCAGCGGGCCGGACCCGAATGCCGCGCGGGGCAACACCCGCGCGCGGGTCCGCCGGTCGATCACGACGAAACAGCTGACGAGGGCGACACCGAGCGCAAGCAGGCCGGCGGTGGCGACGGCGATGTGCTGTACCCCCGCGAGGCTGATGGCCAGCGCCGCCGCGCCTAGCAAAAGCAGCGACCACACCGGTATCCGGGTGACCGCGGAGGTAGGTCTGCTCTTCTCTTGAGACGGAAGAGCGCCAGGAACCAACGCCGCCATCGCGAACGTGGCGATCGCCAGTGACCCGAAACCCCACCGCCAGATGCCCAATTGGGCGAACACACCGCCCATGGCCGGCCCGATGATGACGCTGACACCCCACATCGCCGACACCAAAGCCGACGCACGAGTCCACAGCCGGTCCGGCAGGGCCGTGTTGATCACCGCGTACCCGAGGCCGGCGAGCGTTCCACCCGCGGCCCCCTGCACAATGCGCGCGACGAGCAGCAACTCCATCGTCGGCGCAATCGCGCACCCCACCGTGCCCGCACCGAACAGTGTCAGCGTCAGAAGGTACGCCATCCGCGGCCCGAACCGGATGAGCAGCGGATTGACCGCGGTAGCCGCGACCACCGAGCCGACGAGGTACACGGTGACGACCCAGGCGTAGAACCGTTGGCCGCCGATGTCCGCGATCGTGCTCGGAAGCAGGCTGATTGTGAGGAACTCGTTGGTCGCGAAGAGCGCGACGCCGCCGGCCAACAGCGTCGAGGTTCCCAGGCGGTCGCGGCCCAGTAGCTCGCGCCACCTGCCTGTGGTCACCGTGGCGGCATCGCTCATCGAAGCCACGCTAAAGCCTCAACCAGGGTTTAGATCAAACGCCGGTCTACTTCAGGCCCGCTGCGTCCATCCCTCTCAGTTCCTTCTTCAAGTCGGCGATCTCGTCGCGAATCCGCGCCGCGAGCTCGAATTGAAGGTCGCGCGCCGCAGCCATCATCTGGGCGGTCAGGTCCTTGATCAAATCGGCAAGCTCTGCCCGCGGCATGTGGGACGTGTTGCGGCCCTCATAGATCCCGGCGCTCACCGCGCGGCCCGGCTCGCCCTGGGCTCGCCTGCCGCGCGACGCGTTGCGGCCGGAGCCACCGATCTCCACGGTGTCGCTGTCGTCGGCCTCGCGGTACACCTGGTCGAGAATGTCGGCGATCTTCTTGCGCAGCGGCTTGGGGTCGATCCCGTGCTCTTCGTTGTACGCGATCTGCTTCGCGCGACGCCGCTCCGTCTCGTCGATGGCCTCTTTCATCGACTCGGTGACCGTGTCGGCGTACATGTGCACCTCCCCCGACACGTTGCGGGCGGCGCGTCCGATGGTCTGGATCAGGCTGCGCGTCGACCGGAGAAAGCCCTCCTTGTCGGCGTCGAGAATCGCCACCAGCGACACTTCCGGCAGGTCGAGGCCCTCGCGGAGCAGGTTGATCCCCACGAGCACGTCGAAGTCACCGAGCCGCAGCTGCCGCAACAGCTCGACCCGCCGCAGGGTGTCGACCTCCGAATGCAAATAGCGCACCCGAATGCCCATTTCGAGCAGGTAATCGGTCAGATCCTCGGCCATCTTCTTGGTCAGTGTGGTGACAAGCACCCGTTCGTCCGCGTCGGCCCGCGTACGGATCTCCCCGATCAGATCGTCGATCTGGCCCCTCGTCGGCTTCACCACCACCTTCGGATCCACCAGTCCGGTCGGGCGGATCACCTGCTCGACGAACTCGCCGCCGGACTGGCTCAATTCGTACGGGCCCGGCGTGGCCGACAAGTAGATCGTCTGCCCGATCCGATCGGCGAACTCCTCCCACGTCAGCGGCCGGTTGTCGATGGCGGACGGGAGCCGGAACCCGAAGTCGACGAGATTGCGCTTGCGGGAGATATCGCCCTCGTACATGCCGCCGATCTGCGGCACGGTGACATGGGACTCGTCGATGACCAGCAGGAAGTCCTCCGGGAAGTAGTCCAGCAGCGTCGCCGGCGCGGAGCCCGCCGGCCGCCCGTCAATGTGGCGTGAGTAGTTCTCGATCCCCGAGCAGAACCCCACCTGGCGCATCATCTCCACGTCGTAGTTGGTCCGCATCCGGAGCCGCTGCGCCTCGAGGAGCTTGCCCTGCCGTTCCAGGTCGGCCAACCGCTCGGCCAGCTCCTCTTCGATCGTGGAGATCGCGTGCGCCATCCGCTCCGGTCCGGCAACGTAGTGGGTGGCGGGGAAGATCCGCAGCGAGTCGACCCTGCGAATGACATCGCCGGTCAACGGGTGCAGGTAATACAGTGCGTCGATCTCGTCGCCGAAGAACTCGATCCGCACCGCCAGCTCCTCGTATGACGGGATGATCTCGACGGTGTCGCCGCGCACCCGGAATGATCCGCGCGTGAACGCCAGGTCGTTGCGGGTGTACTGAACGTCGACGAGCAACCGCAGCAAACCGTCACGTGGCACCTCGGTGCCCACCTGCAGCTCGACGGACCGATCGAGATAGGACTGCGGCGTGCCGAGTCCATAGATGCACGACACCGAGGCCACGACGACGACGTCTCGCCGGGACAGCAGGCTGAACGTCGCCGAATGCCGCAGCCGCTCAACATCGTCGTTGATCGAGCTGTCCTTTTCGATGTAGGTGTCGGTCTGTGCGATGTACGCCTCGGGTTGGTAGTAGTCGTAATACGACACGAAGTACTCAACGGCGTTGTGGGGCAACATCTGTCGAAGCTCGTTGGCCATTTGGGCGGCCAGCGTCTTATTCGGCTCCATCACCAGCGTGGGCCTCTGCACGCGTTCGATCAGCCACGCGGTGGTCGCCGACTTGCCGGTGCCGGTGGCCCCGAGCAGCACGACGTCGCGCTCGCCGGACTTGATGCGGCGCTGCAGCTCCGCGATGGCGACGGGCTGATCCCCCGCCGGCTCGTACTGGCTGACCACCTCGAAGCGGCGGCCGGTGCGCACCACGTCTTCGACGGCGCGGTATTCCGAATGCGCCAGCACCGGGTGTTCGGTCGCGAATGCCATGTTCACCAGCCTAGAACCAAACACCGACAGGTTCTGTTCCCGGCGGATCCTGCGGCTTCGCGCCGTATGCTGGCCATATCCACCCGCCCAAACGCGAGACGTTCGACCTAGTCGCACGCACTAATACCGACCCGAAGGGCATCGTGCGCGCGGTGGACGTCTACACGGTCAAGCCGTGGGGCCTCTACATGGCTCGGCCGACGCCGGGCCGCGTGCAGTTTCACTACCTGGAATCGTGGCTGTTGCCATCGCTGGGTCTGCGCGTCAACGTCTTTCATTTCAACCCCGGCTATGAGAGCGCGCAGGACTATTACCTCGATGTCGGAGAGTTCACTCCCGGCGAAACTGTCTGGCGCGCCGAGGATCACTACTTGGACATCGTCATCCACGCCGGTAAGCACACCGAACTGTTGGACGTTGACGATCTGCTGGATGCGCATCACCACGGGCTGGTCTCGTCACGGACCGCAGAACGCGCGATCCAGAGGGCAATCCGCGCGATAGAAGGCCTCGCCGGACACGGCCATCACCTTGACCGCTGGCTGGACGGCAACGAAATGGAACTCTCGTGGCGCGACGCGTAGTGTCAAAAGCCATGAGCAGGAGCAGGGCCAGGCGTGCCCGAGTTGTCGCCGCGCCTTTCGCGGCGCTGCTCGTCGCCCAGCTGACGCCCGCGATTGCGCTCGCTGACCAGGTCCTGCACAACGTCACCTATCGCGCCCGAATCGATGGTGTTTCGCGTGGCGCGACGATCATTTACAACATCAGTGACACCGAGGTCGAGACCGCCAATCCGACCATTCTGCCCGGCCAAACGTTCGAGGCGAACGCCGTGCTGGCCGACCCTCAGCACGCCGGCATGGAGATCTCGATCAGATGGCCGTACACAGCCAACCTGCACTGCGAAATTCTGGTGGACGACGCGGTCACCGCGCAGGCCGATGAATACATCGCGCCGAGAATACTTCCTCAAAGCAATGACCCCGGCTACGGCGCCATGCCCTGCGGCGGCCAGCTGGCCAACGCCGCGGCGATCGGCGCGGCCAGCAACTCCCCGGTGGGCGCGCCGCCGACCTGAAGCTACGGCCGCTACGGCCTCCAGCTGGTCGCATCCGCCCAGTCCCACGCGCGCCGATACGCCTCGAGGAACCACGGCTCCTTCGCCTCCGTGTATTCCGGCGACGCCTCGGCAGCACGCTTGGCGGCGACATAATCAGCTTGCGCCGCCGGGTGCTTGGTGAGCCAGTCGACGAACAGCAATGCGAACTGCTGGTTCGGCCAGCCGTCGACCCGCACATGCACGTTCGTCGGTCGGCCGGGATCCGCGGACGCGTGAATCCTTTTCTGCCACACTGCCGGATCCTGGGTGTGGTCGTACTCGGCCACGGTGCTGCGGGCGTCCGGTTTGGCCATATCGGCGGTGATCCGGTCGATACGCGGGTAGCCGGCGTGGGTCAGGGCATCGGCAATCTGATCGGCCACCGCCAGCGACGCGACGGTGACTTGCACGTCGATGACGTCCTTGGCGTCCAGCCCGGGCACCGCGGTCGAGCCGACGTGATCCACCCGCGCGGCGTTGTGCCCGCACGCCGTGTTCACCCGCTCGACGATGCGACGGGCCTGCGCCGGCCACGTCGGGTCGGCAGGTGCCACAGTCGGCCTAGCCTGGACCGTGCGACGTTCCCGCAGGTTGTGTGCGAACGGCAGAATGCGCTGGTGCCACAGCTCGCGTGTGCGTCCCACCAGATCGTCCTGGCGCCCCGAATTCTCCAACCACACGTCGGCGACCGCGCGCCGCTGCTCATCGGTGGCCTGCGCGGCGATCCGCGCGCGAGCGTCGCTCTCCTCCATTCCCCGCTTGACCAATCGTTTCACTCGGACCTCTGGGTCGGCATGCACGACGACGACTAGCGGGAACAGCCCCGCCATGCCGGCTTCAACCAGAAGTGGGATGTCCTCGACGACGACCTGATCCTCGGATGCGGCTGCGATGACCTGGGCACGACGTTGCGCGACCAACGGGTGCACGATGCCGTTCAGTGTTGCGCGGGTTTCCTCATCGGAGAACGCTTTGGCGGCCAGCGCCGGCCGGTTCAGCGCGCCGTCGCCCAACAGGATGTCGGCGCCGAATGCGTCGACCAGTTTGGCCAGCCCCTCGGTCCCCGGCTCGACGACTTCGCGCGCGATAACGTCAGCGTCGACGATGATACCGCCGCATTCCGCGAAAACAGCTGACACCGTTGACTTCCCGGCGCCGATCCCACCGGTCAGCCCGATTCTCAGCATCCGCGGCCGCGGCGCTAGGCGCTGCCGGCCAGCTTCTCTCGCAGGGCGGCCAACTGCTCGTCACTGGCCAGCGACCCACCAGACTGCTGCTCATCCGACCGTGGCGACCCGTTGCCCGACGGCTGCTTCTCGGCCGCGGCGGCTTCGGCGGCGGCGAACTTCTCCATCTGGGCGGTGTGCATCTTGTGCCGGCGCTCGGCCTCCGCGTACCTCGCCTCCCACTCGGCTCGCTGAGTGTCGAAGCCCTCGAGCCACTCGTTGGTCTCGGAATCGAAGCCCTCGGGGAAGATGTAGTTGCCCTGTTCGTCGTAGCTGTCGGCCATGCCGTACTTGGACGGGTCGAACTCCTCGGTGTAGTCCTCGTTGGCCTGCTTCAGCGACAGCGATATTCGGCGCCGTTCCAAGTCGATGTCGATGACCTTCACCATCGCGTCGTCGCCGACCTGCACCACCTGGTCGGGAACCTCGACGTGACGCTCGGCCAGCTCGGAGATGTGCACGAGACCCTCGATGCCTTCCTCGACACGCACGAACGCACCGAACGGCACCAGCTTGGTGACCTTGCCGGGAACGATCTGGCCGATCGCGTGGGTTCGGGCGAAATGGCGCCACGGGTCTTCTTGAGTGGCCTTCAGCGACAAAGACACCCGCTCGCGGTCCATGTCGACGTCGAGGACCTCGACGGTCACCTCGTCGCCTACCTGCACGACCTCCGACGGGTGATCGATGTGCTTCCAAGACAATTCGGACACATGGACCAGACCGTCGACACCGCCGAGGTCGACGAACGCGCCAAAGTTGACGATCGAGCTAACCACGCCCTTGCGAATCGCGCCCTTCTGTAGCTGGTTGAGGAATTCGCTGCGCACCTCGGACTGTGTCTGCTCAAGCCAAGCGCGCCGCGACAGCACCACGTTGTTGCGGTTCTTGTCCAGCTCGATGATCTTCGCTTCGATGTCCTTGCCGATGTACGGCTGAAGGTCGCGCACGCGGCGCATCTCGACGAGCGACGCCGGTAGGAAGCCGCGCAGGCCGATGTCGAGGATCAGTCCGCCCTTCACGACCTCGATGACGGTGCCCTTGACGGCCTCGTCCTTCTCCTTGAGCGCTTCGATCGTGCCCCAGGCGCGCTCGTACTGCGCGCGTTTCTTGGACAGGATCAGGCGACCCTCCTTGTCCTCCTTGGTGAGAACAAGCGCCTCGACTTCGTCACCGACGGAGACGACCTCGTTGGGGTCGACGTCGTGCTTGATGGACAGCTCGCGGGAAGGGATCACACCTTCGGTCTTGTAGCCGATGTCGAGCAGGACTTCGTCGCGGTCAACCTTGACGATTGTCCCTGTGACGATGTCGCCATCGTTGAAGTATTTGATGGTCTTGTCGATGGCGGCGAGAAAGTCCTCGGAGGAGCCAATGTCGTTGACGGCTACTTGCGGCGAGGTGACGGAGGGACTGGGCATGTTGTTGGGTTGCTCCGGACAGGTTTAGGTCGTAGGGACAATTGCATGGTGCTACCCGCGAACACGTCGCGAGTCACCTGTCGAGGCTACTCGACTGTGTACATGCTGGACAAACTCGCCTGCGCTCCTGGTGCCCTGCCGCCGCCGGGGAACGCAGGCCGACATAGCCGAACGGCTGACTGGCCAATCTGTGCAGCGGACCACGACCCTGCCAACCGAGCGTCGACGCGATCGTCGTCGCGATCGTGATAGCGAACAGGCAAACCGCGTGGATGCGCGTCACGGTGGTGCGCAGGCCCGAACCGGCGTCGGCCGCGGTGGTTCTCATTGGTGCCCTTAGCTGCACCCTAATGCGCCGCCGCGTCCCAGCTGCGTCCGTAGCCGACGGAAACCTCCAACGGCACGTCCAGCGGATACGCGCCACCCATCTTGTCGCGGACCAAGGCTTCGAGTTCGTCACGCTCGCCCGGCGCCACTTCGAACAACAGTTCGTCATGGACCTGCAGCAGCATCCGGGACTTCAGACCTGCGTCCCTCAGCGCTTTGTCCACCTGAATCATCGCCACCTTGATGATGTCGGCGGCGCTGCCCTGAATCGGGGCGTTGAGCGCTGCGCGCTCCGCCGCCTCACGCACCTGACGGTTGCTGCTGTCCAGCTCGGGCAGGTAGCGACGCCGCCCGAGCACCGTTGACGTGTAACCGTCCTTACGAGCCTGGTCTACGACCTCATGCAGGTAGTCGCGCACCCCACCAAAACGCGCGAAGTACTGATCCATCTGATCCTTCGCTTCCTCGGTGGAGATTTTCAGTTGTTGGGCCAGGCCGTAGGCGCTGAGGCCATAGGCCAGGCCGTACGACATCGCCTTGACGCGTCGCCGCAGTTCCGGAGTGACCTCCTCGATCGGGACGCCGAAAGCGCGCGACGCGACAAAGGAGTGCAGATCCTCGCCGGTTCGGAAAGCCTCGATGAGCCCATCGTCGTGAGACAGGTGGGCCATGATCCGCATCTCGATCTGGCTGTAGTCGGCTGTCATCAATTCTGCGAAGCCTTCGCCGACCACGAACGCGTCGCGAATCAGCCGGCCCGCGTCGGTGCGGATGGGGATGTTCTGCAGGTTGGGCTCGGTCGACGAGAGCCGCCCGGTCGCCGCGATGGTCTGGTTGAAGGTCGTGTGGATCCGGCCGTCTGTGGCCACGGAGTTCAGCAGGCCGTCGACGGTGACCTTGAGGCGGGTGACGTCGCGGTGGGTCAGCAGGTGCTGTAGGAACGGGTGGCCTGTCTTTTCGTACAGCGATTGCAATGCGTCGGCGTCGGTGGTGTAGCCGGTCTTGGTGCGCTTGGTCTTCGGCATCTCCAGCTCGTCGAACAGCACCACCTGCAGCTGTTTTGGCGAGCCGAGGTTGATCTGCTTGCCGATGACTGAGTAGGCGGCCTCGGCAGCGTCTCGTATCTGCGCGGCGAACTGATGCTGCAGCTCCGCCAGCTGCGCGAGATCGACAGCAATGCCGGCCTTTTCAAGGTCGGCGAGCACGCGCTGCACGGGCAGCTCCATGTCGCCGAGCAGTGACGAGCATTCCATCCTTTGGAGCTCGACGTCGAGTGCGTCAGCCAAGTCCACCACGGCCCGAGCCCGCAAGATCTGCGCCTGCACGGCCTGGTCGTCGACGCCGTCGCTGTCGTCGAGCAGCGACAGCTGTGCCTGCTCGGGATTGTCTGCGCGCAGCTCCCGGCGCAGATACCGCAATGAGAGGTCTTCCAGGTTGAAACTCCGCTGGCCCGGTCGCACCAGGTACGCCGCGAGCGCAGTGTCCGACGTGATCCCGCGCAGCTGCCACCCCCGGGAGGCCAGGTCGTGCATCGCCCACTTAGCCTCGTGCGCCGCCTTCGGCCGCGTCTCGTCGGCCAGCCACCGACCGAGCGCCGCCTCATCCTCGGGCGTCATCGTCGCGGTGTCGAGGTACGCGGATTCGCCGTCGGCGGCCGCGATCGCGACCGCGGTGGCGTCGCCGTCTGCCACCGTATGGGTGCCGACCACCGACAAGCCCGTTCTGCGACCGTCGGCGACGTGCGCGGCCAGCCAGTCAGTCAGGCCGCCCGGTTGCAGGGCACCGCCGCGGACGTCGAAACCTTCGTCGACCTCGGGTTCGACCGCCACGAGCGTGTCGAAAAGCCTGTCCCGCAGCACCCGGAACTCCAGGTCGTCGAACAGCCGATGGATCTGGTCGCGGTCCCAGGGCTGCATTCGGAGCATGTCGGGGGTCTGGGCCAGTGGCACGTCTCGCACGAGGTCGGTCAACTCGCGGTTAAGCACGACGTGAGAGAGGTTGGCGCGCAGTGCGTCACCGACCTTGCCGCGCACGGAATCGACGTTGTCGACGAGCGACTGAAGCGACCCGTACTCGGCGATCCACTTCGATGCGGTCTTCTCCCCCACTCCGGGGATGCCGGGCAGATTGTCGCTGGGATCGCCACGGAGCGCAGCGAAGTCGGGGTACTGCACCGGAGTCAGCCCGTACTTGTCGAGCACCGCCTCCGGCGTGAAACGCGTCAGCTCGCTGACACCCTTCCGCGGATAGAGCACGGTTACGTCGTCGGTGACGAGTTGCAGCGAGTCGCGGTCACCGGTGACCACCAAGACCCGAAAGCCGGCCGCCTCGGCGCTCGTGGCGAGGGTGGCGATGACGTCGTCGGCCTCGAAGCCGGGCTCCGCAAGCACCGTGATGCCGAGGGCGACGAGCACCTCCTTGGTGATCTCGATCTGGCCCCGAAACTCATCGGGTGTCGATGTCCGGTTGGCTTTGTACTCGGGATACCTGTCGGAACGGAACGTCTGGCGTGACACGTCGAATGCGGCCGCTACGTGTGTGGGCGCCTCATCGCGCAAAAGATTGATCAGCATTGCCGTAAACCCGTAGACCGCGTTGGTGGTGAGCCCGCCCTGCGTCTTGAAGTTCTCGGCAGGCAGTGCGTAGAACGCTCGGAAGGCCAGTGAATTGCCGTCCAGCAGCATCAATGTGGGCTTGTCGGCCGCCTCGGGCGGATCGGATGGCGCGGGCGCGGTCCGTGCTGGGCTCACGAACCTACTCTAGGCACCCGTCCCGACATCACGTCAGACGTCGCTGACCCGTTACGTCGTACTCCGTCACGCTCGCCGAACTGACATCGCCCACCTGCTCGTCGCTGGGACCGCCGCCGCGAAACGCTTTCACCGCGTCCTGAGACTCCCAGCGCTCCAAGATGACGACGCGGTCGGGCTCAAGCAGGTCGGCAGTGATTGAGAAGTCGAGGCAGCCCGTTGCGCGACGGGCCTGTTCGACGACCTCCTTGCAACCCGCTAGATAGCGGTCGCGCTGTCCGCGCGCGACGACGAGATGGCCTGCGACGATGATCATGCGCATATTGACCGGCGCCCGAGCCCACACTCATCGGCGGCAGAACTGGAACACGTTTCAGTTTTCTGGGCTGGGTGAGTAATCTGACGGGGTGCCAGAAGCCAGTGACGCGGCGAAACCGGCGATCGACGGCTGGTTCGCGGTCGACGAATCAGGATCGCCGCATTTGATCGGCAGCCGCTGCCCGGAGTGCCGGACGTATGTGTTCCCGCCGCGCTCGCTGAACTGCCCGAACCCCGCTTGTGGAAGCCGCGCGCTGGAGGAGGTGGCGTTGTCGCGGCGCGGCACGTTGTGGAGCTATGCCGAGAACCGCTATGCGCCACCGCCGCCCTATCCCGCGCCGGACCCGTTCGAGCCGTTCGCGGTCGCCGCGGTGCAATTGGCCGAGGAGGGGCTGATCGTGCTCGGCAAGGTCGTGGCGGGCACGCTGGCCGAGGATCTGTCGGTGGGAATCGATATGGACCTGGCCATCGAGCCCCTGTATCGCGACGACGAGGGCGTCGAGCGCACCGTGTACGTGTGGAGGATCGCATGACACCCGAACCCCTCTACATCCTCGGCGCGGGGATGCACCCCTGGGGCAAGTGGGGCACAGATTTCACCGAGTACGGGATGATCGCCGCGCGCGCCGCGCTGGGCGAATCGGGCCTGGACTGGGCACAGATTCAGTTCGTCGCCGGCGCGGACACCATCCGCAACGGCTATCCGGGATTCGTCGCCGGCGCGACGTTTGCGCAGAAACTGGGATGGACCGGTATACCGGTGAGCTCCAGCTATGCCGCCTGTGCGAGCGGTTCCCAAGCGTTGCAAAGCGCGCGCGCCCACATCCTGGCCGGATTCTGCGACGTCGCACTGGTGGTGGGCGCCGACACCACCCCGAAGGGATTCTTCGCCCCGGTCGGCGGTGAACGCCGCAATGACCCAGACTGGCAGCGGTTCCACCTGATCGGCGCGACGAATCCGGTGTACTTCGCGCTGCTGGCGCGCCGGCGGATGGATCTGTACGGCGCCACCGCGGAGGACTTCGCGGCGGTCAAGGTCAAAAACGCCAAACACGGTCTGGCCAATCCGAACGCCCGGTTCCGCAAGGAAGCATCGGTCGACGATGTGCTCGCCAGCCCGGTGGTGGCCGATCCGTTGCGGCTACTGGATATTTGCGCGACATCTGATGGCGCCGCTGCGCTTGTGGTGGCCAGCGAGCAGTTCGCCCGCAAGCATCTGGGTTCACTCGTCGGTGTGCCGTCGGTGCGAGCGGTCAGCACCGTGACGCCCCGGTACCCGCAACACCTGCCCGAATTGCCGGACATCGCGACGGATTCGACTGCTGTGGTCGCAGCGCCGGGTCGCGTGTTCAAGGATCAGATCATCGACGCCGCGTATGCCGAAGCCGGCATTGGGCCGAACGATATCGGGCTCGCCGAGGTCTACGACTTGTCCACCGCGCTGGAGCTCGACTGGTACGAGCATCTGGGGCTGTGCGCCAGGGGCGAAGCCGAAGCGCTGCTCCGCAGCGGCGCTACCACGATCGGCGGCCGGGTACCGGTGAACCCGTCGGGTGGGTTGGCGTGCTTCGGGGAAGCCATCCCCGCACAAGCCATCGCCCAGGTCTGCGAACTGAACTGGCAACTACGTGGCCAGGCGGTGGGACGCCAGGTCGACGGTGCGACGGTGGGTATCACCGCAAACCAGGGCCTGTTCGGCCACGGTTCGTCGGTGATCGTCGCCCGCTGAGCGCACCGCCGCCATCACTGCAGTTTGTAGACCCAGACCGTCGGATCGGTAAGTTCGCCGGTACCGGTCCACTGATACCTGCGCACCACTCCCGTGCCGCTGTAATGCCGCATCCAGTCCAGCATTTGCCGCCGGACCAGCATCCCGGCGTCGATCCCACCGAGCATGATCGTCGCCAGGTCGTAACCCTCGGCGCTGTATGCGCCCGGGTCCCTCCCGAACTCGTCGCGATACTCTTTCGTGAACCAGTCCGGGTCGGGGCCGCACGGGCAGGACAGCAAGACGTTCGTTCCGGAATCCCCGGCCTGCGTTACGAATTGCGCGTTTACGATGCCTTGTGCGGAGATGACTGGTGACATAATCCCGGCATCCCGAAGCCGGCGTAAGAATTCAGCCGTGCCGCTGTACGCCCCGGTGCGCAGAACGGCGTCGGGCGGGGCGGTCCTCATCCGATTGATGACCTCGCCGAAGTGCTTGTCGTCCAAAGCGCCGGAAAATCGGCAATCTGCAGGCGCCAACCCGGCCAGCGCTTCGCCGGCGGCGAACGCCAACGCATCGCCATACGAGCTGTTGTCGCTCATCACGCAGACCTTGCGGTAGCGGAGGACGTTTCTCAGGTGGTTGGCCACCGCGCGACCCTGCACGTCGTCACTGGCGACCGCCCGGAAGAACGTCGTCCAACCCTGCTCGGACAGCGAGCTTCTGGATGCCGAAGCGGTGGCTGCCGGCAGGCCGTTCGCCTGGAACAATGCCCCCGCCCCCTGCGCGACACCGGATAAACTGGGCCCTATCAAACCAACTGTGTACGCGTCCGCGACTATCTTTGGGGCAACGTCGCTGACCCGCTGGGGATCACCGCCAGTGTCGAATAACTTGATTTGAACCTGGCATCCCGCGTTGGCGGTGTTGTGTCTCGTGATCGCCAGTTGCACACCGTTCTTGATGTTCATTCCCACCTCGGCGTCCTGCCCGGTCAGCGCGCCGGCCACCGCGATCGAGACTGGCGGGCAGATCGCGGTGCCCTGGCCCGCGGGATTCGCCCGAATGGTGTTGTCCGGCGGAACCGGCTGGCCCTTCTCGTCGATCTGACCTTGGACCACGACGCGGAGATGACTTGATTCGCGGCCAACGATCAGTGCGCCCGCCGCGACCATCAGCACGATGAAACCCGTTGCGGCCAAGGCTCGCAACAGGTTGTTACTCCCCAACCGGGTTAGCCGTCCCGTCGTCACGGTTCACGCAACGCCGAGATAGGCGGCCCGGATGCCGTCGTCATGCAAGAGCTCACGTGCCAGCCCCTCGCGGGTAATGGTGCCGGTCTCGAGGATGTAGGCGCGGTCCGAGCGGCTCAGGGCCTGCTGCGCGTTCTGCTCCACCAAGAGGACTGTGGTGCCTTGCGAGTTGATGTCGGCGATAATGCCGAAGATCTGCTGAATAACCATGGGTGCCAGTCCCATCGACGGCTCATCGAGTAGAAGCACTCGTGGCCGGGCCATCAGCGCCCGTCCGATCGAAAGCATCTGCTGTTCGCCGCCAGACAACGTACCGCCGACCTGGCTTCGCCTCTCGGCCAACCGTGGGAAAATATCGAAGATCCAGTCCAGCTTCTCCCGGTGCTCGACCCTTGTCGGGAACGTCCTTCCATAGCAACCCATTTCGAGGTTCTCGATCACCGTCATCCCCGGAAACACGCCGCGGCCCTCGGGCGCCTGGATGAGGCCCTCGGCCACCCTTATGTGGGCCTTCATGCGCGAGATGTCGCGACCTTCGAACCACACGGAGCCGCGGGTAAGCGGCCGCAATCCTGATATCGCTCGCAGCGTGGTGGTCTTGCCGGCGCCGTTGGAACCCAACAGCGTGACCAGTTCGCCTTCCTGCACCGCCAGCGAAACACCATGTAGCGCCTCGATCCGGCCGTAGTGCACGACAATGTCGCGCACCTCCAGGAGTGTTTCATTGGACTTCGTCATCGGGCACCCCCAGGTAGGCGGCGATGACCGCTGGGTCCTCTCGGATTTGCGAGGGAACGCCGTCGGCGATCTTCCTGCCGAACTCCAGCACCACGATGCGGTCGGTGACACCCATCACGAGTCGCATGTCGTGCTCGATGAGCAGCACGGTGTACCCGTCGTCGCGGATCTTGTTGATCAACTCGATAAGCGCGGCCTTTTCACCCTGGCTGAAGCCGGCAGCGGGCTCGTCAAGGCACAACAATTTCGGCTCGGTCGCGAGTGCCCGGGCGATTTCCAGCCGCCGCTGATCGCCATAGGGCAGGTTCCTGGCCTTCTCGTCGCCGCGGTGAGCGATGCCGAGAAAGTGCAGCAGCGCCGTCGCGCGTTCGACGGCGTCCCGCTCCTCGCGGCGGTGGCGCGGGCTGCGAAGAACCGCTCCCGGCACCGAGGTGCGGTGGCGGGCATCGGTTCCCACGACGACGTTTTCCAACGCTGTCATCTCACCCCAAAGACGGATGTTCTGAAATGTGCGTGCGATGCCGCGGCGCGTGATCTGGTGACGCTTGATCCGGCCAAGCGGCGCACCGTCGAAGATTACCGTCCCGCCGGCCGGGCGGTAGACGCCGGTGATCGCGTTGAAGCAGGTCGTCTTGCCGGCCCCGTTGGGCCCGATCAGCCCGAGAATCTCTCCGCGGCGGATGTTGAAGCTCACACAGTCGAGCGCCACCAGCCCGCCGAAGCGGACAGTGAGATCCCGTGTCTCCAGTAAGGTTTCTCCTTCGGCGGCGTGCACCTCGCGATGAAGGCCGGCGATCTCCTCCACGCTCACGTCGCCGCCTGTTTGCGCTGAAGCAACTCACGCGCCGATTTTCCGTACGCCAAGAGTTGCTGCCGCACCGGGAACACGCCCTGCGGCCGGAAGATCATCAGCAACACCAGCGCCAGTCCGAAGAACAAATACTTCAGGTCACCTATGTCGATGCCGAACAGGTGCACGCCGAGCAGTCGGTTCGGCAGATAGACAATCACAAACGCGCCGAAAATCACGCCCAATTTGTTGCCCTGCCCACCCAACACAACAGCGCACAGGAAAAGCATCGAGTTGACGATGTTGAAGTTGGTCGGTGCGACGAACTGCACCTGCCCGGCGTAAAGGGCGCCTGAAAGGCCTCCGACCGCGGCGCCGATCACGAAGGCCCAGAGTTTGAACCGAAACGTGTTGACGCCCATTACCGCCGCAGCGTCCTCGTCCTCGCGGATTGCAACCCAGGCGCGTCCCACGCGACTCCGTTCCAGATTGCCGACGATCAACAGGGTGACGGCAATCAGCACCAATCCCAACCAGTACCACCAGGTGCCGTAGTTTGCGTGGCCGGTGACGTTGCCGCTCGAGAAATACCCACCGGGCACCTTGTTCTCGCCAAGGCGAGGAAACGCAATACCGGGCAGTCCGCGTGATCCGTTGGTGATATCGGACAGGTTGTCGGCGAGGAGTCGGATGATCTCGCCGAAGCCGAGCGTCACGATGGCCAGGTAGTCGCCGCGCAGCCGCAGGGTGGGTGTGCCCAGGATCAGGCCCGCCAGCGCGGTGATGGCCATGGCCAGAGGAAGACAGGACAGCCACGCCCAGTCAGGGCTGAAGAACCCAGTCGCACTCATCTTGTTCCACGGGCTGTTCGGGCTGGTCAGCAGTGCAATTGTATAGGCGCCAACGGCGTAGAAGCCGACGTAACCCAGGTCGAGCAGGCCGGCCTGGCCGACCACGACGTTGAGCCCAACAGCGATCAGCGCGACCATCGCAAACTGCGCCATCGTGCCACCGAAGCTGATGCCGGGGGTGTTCAGGAAGGACGGGGGGTTGAGCGGCAGCAGGGCCATCACCGCGAAGCCGACCGCGCCGAAGATCCACTTTTGCGCCCGCGTCAGGCTTGCCCACCACTCCCGGAGGCGGTCGCCGGGCGCCATGAGCGGGTGGCTCCAGCTAGATGCGCGATCCGCCTTCGGCTCCTCGCTCCGGCCCGATGCGCGATCCGCCTTCGGCTCCTCGCTCCGGCCCGATGCGCGATCCGCCTTCGGCTCCTCGCTCGTCATACCCGTGCCTTCCCCA
>Ga0153922_1000453_pt1 | contig 16755 bp, 15 predicted proteins | sample TSNJ006MetaG_FD_104723 | JGI IMG/M metagenome (GOLD analysis project Ga0153922, IMG submission 104723) | Attine ant fungus gardens microbial communities from New Jersey, USA - TSNJ006 MetaG | ecosystem: Host-associated > Fungi > Mycelium > Unclassified | place: USA: New Jersey, Brendon T. Byrne...
ACCGCTGCTCTGGGAATTACTTTTAATTTTGTCGGGGGAACTGCGTTAGCCTTGTTCCTGGCTATTATATTTATGATATGCTATTTAAAATTCGAAAAGGAAGGTGATTCGATTGTTTGAAAACACCCAAATAGAAAACAAAATATATTTGAAAAGACCCCGCTTGCACCATCAGCTTAAACAATCATTACAAAAACCATTGACCACCGTCGTTGCCGGTCCCGGATACGGTAAAACACAAACCGTTTATGAAGTTTTACAAGAAAATGAATATACACCAATATGGCTGCAGCTCTCACAATTTGATAATTTAAACATAAGATTTTGGGAAAGTTTTGTTTATGCCATCTCCTTATTAGATGAAAAATTAGCTTCGGATTTTAAACGGGAGGGGTTCCCGGAAACAATACAGGAATATGGCAGATTTTTAGTTCTCTTGAGCAATACTATGAAGGCGGACAAAAAATATATTTTAGTCTGTGATGATTTTCATCTGATCCATAAAGAAAATATTTTGGCCTTTTTCGAAAAACTTATTGAGGTTCATATCCCGAACCTCTCAATCATCATCATTTCCCGAAAAGAGCCTAATCTTAATTTTATAAGGCTGTATTCCAAGGATATGATTTCTATTATAGATGAAGATAACCTCCGTTTTACCAGAGAGGAAATGATTCGCTATTTTGAACTGTTGAATATTGCTCCTTCGACAAAAGCAATATCAGACACATATCATTATACAGATGGCTGGATTTTTGCCATCCGCCTTGTGGGATTATCTCTGTACAAAAATATACATAATGAAGCTTTTGCCATTTCAATCATGGAGCAGAATATATTTAAACTGATTGAAAGTGAATTATTTTCCACCATTTCAAAGGAGCTGCAAATCCTTTTAATTAAACTGTCATTGATTGAGACGCTTCATTTGGAGCTTTTAATCGTTCTGTCTTCTCATGATATGGACATTGTTTTCGAAGTTAATGAGTTTAGTTCTTTTATACGGTATGACGCTTTTTTAAAAACATACAGAATACATCATCTGTTTTTAGAATTTTTAATTGACAAACAGTTTGTATTAAACACCGAAGAAAAAATCGAAGTATATCATAAAGCTGCCGATTGGTATGTTAAAAATGGATACACGATGGATGCTTTGACCTATTACGAAAAAGCCGGTGAATATGATAATATAATGGAAATTATTTCTACTTTTTATGCAGCCTGCCCGAAAGAAACAGCGCAATTCATTTTGGATATATTAGACAGAATGCCTAAAAGTATCTATGAAGAAAAACCGTTCACGCATGTACTTCACGCTAAATTTGTCCTGAACTGCTTTAGGTTTGAGGATTCCAATAAGGAAACCTTAAGAATAGTAAAAAAATATAAAAGACTGCCGCAAATTGAAGAAAACCGAATAATTCTTGGTGAAAGCTATATCATTCTTGGTCTCACAGATTTTGTCAAATGCACCTATACCGGAGAATATGCCTTCCCAGAATATTTCAGGCTGGCTGACGGTTATTTGCCCGGCGGCAGCACATTAATCAATAAAAATAATTTTACATATAATCCAGGTGGTTATAACTGTATTATCGGCAACTCTTTTGCCGGAGCGTTTGATAAATTTATTGATGCGATACGCTGCTATGAACCCTATGCCACAAAGGTCACAAATGGCAGTGGATCTGGTATGGAATATCTATGTTTGACTGAGAAGTCATACTTTCAAATGGTATTAAAGGATGTTGAAAAATATGCTTCACTGACAATAGATGCAGCAGAAAAGCAAGATCAGTCTAACACTATATGCATGGCTATCTTTTATCTGGTCCGGGCAAATATTGCCCTTGGTAATTACGGACGGATTATGTCTTTATTGGAACAGTTAAAATCCGTATGCGAGAAATATAATACCTCTAGAAGTTACAAATTACTTGATCTGACCGAGAGCTGGTTTTATATTCAAATCAGGCAGCCGGACAAGGTGGCTGCCTGGATCAAGGGAGACATATCGCCGTTGAATCAGGAAACGGTTCCGATCAATTACTTGTTTGGCCGTTTAACCCAGGCAAAATATTATATGTCCGAACAAAAATATGATGATCTTTTAGCCCATCTGGATAAAGAGGATAAATTATTTGGTCCAAACCTTTATTTATTGGGAACACTAGATAATAAAGTGCTAAAGGCGGTCGCTTTATATCAAACGAAAGAAACCAAAAAGGCCATTGCCACCTTACAGGAAGTTTATGATCTGGCCGCGCCGGATTCTTTGTATATGCCCCTTGTTGAAATTGGGAATAAAATGCGTCCCCTCACAAGGGCTGCTATGAAAGATGAGACTTGCACGATCCCAAAGGAATGGTTGGAAATGATTTCCACAAAATCTTCTACATATGCCAAAAGAGTTTCTAAAATCATGACTGAATACCGGATCGCAAACTCAGAAAATGATAAGCAGCCCGAGTTAACCCTAAGGGAATTGGAATTACTAACTGATCTCAGTCATGGATTGTCAAGGGAAGAAATAGCAAGTGACCTGAATATATCAATTGACAAGGTCAAACATATGCTTCAAAGCGTCTTTGATAAATTGGGGGCAGCAAACACGATCGATGCAGTTCGTATCGCAATATCCAAGAAATTAGTGGAATAGGAAGGTGATTCAGTTGTTTGAAAAGACCCAAACAGAAAACAGAATATATTTGAAAAGACCCCACTTACACCACCGGCTTAAACAATCATTACAAAAACCATTGACCACCGTCGTTGCCGGTCCCGGATACGGTAAAACACAAACTGTTTATGAAGTTTTACAAGAAAATGAATATACACCAATATGGATGCAAATCTCACAATTTGATAATTTGAACATAAGATTTTGGGAAAGTTTTGTTTATGCCATCTCCCTATTGGATGAAAAATCAGCTTCAGATTTTAAACGGGAGGGGTTCCCGGAAACAATGCAGGAATATGGCCGATTTTTAGTTCTCTTGACCAATACTATGAAGGCGGACGAAAAATATATTTTAGTCTGTGACGATTTTCATCTGATATGCAAAGAAAACATTCTGGACTTTTTCGAAAAACTTATTGAGGCTCATATCCCAAATCTCTCAATCATCATCATTTCCCGAAAAGAGCCTGATCTTAATTTTATAAGGTTATATTCCAAGGATATGATTTCTGCTATTGATGAAGATAACCTCCGTTTCACCAAAGAAGAAATGATTTGCTATTTTGAACTGTTAAATATGGTGCCTTCGACAAAAGCAATATCAGACACATATCATTATACGGATGGCTGGATTTTTGCCATTCACCTTGTGGGATTGTCTTTGAGCAAAGGTATACGCAATGAAGATTATGCCATCTCAACAATGGAGCAGAATATATTTGAACTGATTGAAAGTGAATTGTTCTCAGCTATTTCAAAGGATCTGCAAATCCTTTTAATTAAATTGTCGTTGATTGACACGCTTCCTCTGGAGCTTTTACTCATTCTGTCCTCTCATAATATGGATATTGTTTCCGAAATTAATGAGTTTAGTTCTTTTATACGGTATGACGATTTTTTAAAAACATACAGAATACATCATCTGTTTTTAGGATTTTTAATTGACAAACAGTTTGTATTAAACACCGAAGAAAAAATCGAAGTATATCATAAAGCCGCCGATTGGTATGTTAAAAATGGATACACGATGGATGCTTTGACCTATTACGAAAAAGCCGGTGAATATGATAATATAATGGAAATTATTTTTACTTTTTATGCAGCCTGCCCGAAAGAAACAGCGCAATTCATTTTGGATATATTAGACAGAATGCCTAAAAGTATCTATGAAGAAAAACCGTTCACGCATGTGCTTCACGCTAAATTTGTCCTAACTGCTTTAGGTTTGAGGATTCTAGTAAGGAAACCTTGAGAATAGTAAAAAAATATAAAAGACTGCCGCAAATTGAAGAAAACCGAATAATTCTTGGCGAAAGCTATATTATTCTTGGTATCGCAGATTTTGTCATGTGCACCTATAGCGGTGAATATGCCTTCCCAGAATATTTCAAGCTGGCTGACGGTTATTTGCCAGGCGGCAGCACATTAATCAATAAAGATAATTTTACATTTAATTCAGGCGGTTATAGCTGTGTTGTCGGCAGCCCTTTTGCAGGAGCATTTGACAAATTTATGGATGCGATATTCTGCCATATACCTTATGCCACAAAGGTTACAAATGGCAGTGGTTTTGGTACGGAATATCTATGTTTGACCGAGAAGTCATATTTTCAAATGGCATTAAAGGATGTTGAAAAATATGCTGCACTGACAATAGGTGCAGCAGAAGAACAAGATCAGCATACCACCATATGTATGGCAATCTTTTATCTGGTCAGGGCAAATATTGCCCTTGGTAATTATGGACGGATTATATCTTTGTTGGAACAGTTAAGATCTGTATGCGAAAAATATAATAACCCTAGAAGTTACAAATTACTTGATCTGACAGAGAGCTGGTTTAATATTCAAATTAAGCAGACAGACAAGGTAGCCGCTTGGATCAAGGGAGATGCAGCGAATTCGAAGCGGGAAACGATTACGATCAATTACATGTTTGGTCACTTAGCCCGGGCAAAATATTATATGTCCGAACAAAAATATGATGACCTTTTAGCCCATCTGGATAAAGAGGATAAATTGTATGGTCCGAATTTTTATTTACTGGGAGCAATAGATAATAAAGTGCTAAAGGCTGTCGCTTTATATCAAACGAAAGAAACCAAGAAGGCCATTGCCACCTTACAGGAAGCTTACGACCTGGCCGCGCCGGATTCTTTGTTTATGCCCTTCGTTGACATTGGGAATAAAATGCGTACCCTTACGAGGGCTGCTATCAAAGATGAGACTTGCACGATCCCAAAGGAATGGTTGGAAATGATTTCCACAAAATCTTCTACATATGCCAAAAGAGTTTCTAAAATCATGACCGAATACCGGATAGCAAACTCTGAAAATGATAAGCAGCCCGATTTAACCATGAGGGAATTGGAGTTACTAACCGATCTCAGTCATGGGCTGTCAAGAGAAGAAATAGCAAGTGACCTGAATTTATCAATTAATACGGTCAAACATATGCTTCAGATCGTCTTTAACAAACTGGGGGCAGAAAATACGATCGATGCAGTTCGTATCGCAATATCTATGAAATTAGTGAAATAGGCACCCAAGGAGTTTTATATATCTGTCAGGTGCCGGTTCATCAAGGTTGACATTGATGATTTCTCGCCCTTTAAAGTTCTTTGATTTAATGCCAAAATATTTATTTGTAAAAATTAATAAAATATATTTATTCCGTTTTTCATAGATGCCGGATATGATATCGCGATATTCATTTCCAAGTCCATTGATTAATGAATTCATTTTATCTTTGTCTAATTCCGGTAAAACAAGGATTACCTTTTCTGCCCGGTTAATATTATCATACATAATCTCTGATAAATTATTAGACGCTTCATATGCGGTATCAGATTTAACATTATATCCAAGATTATGTAAATCATTAATGAGCATTACAACTTTACTCCCTTGTGCTTTATGTTCTGAGAGACTTGTTACAAAGACCATATCTATCCCCCCCTCAGACTACTGCACATTCATTAATAATTGATGTTTAATACCGATTCCAATTTCAATTGTGTGAAAACCATATTTAATATTCTCCATGTAGGGTATAAACAAAGTCGCTTTTTCATCCACCTTCCATAAAAAAGCATTGTTGCTGTCAATATCGTATATTGAGAATATATTGTTGCCGATTGATAACGTGATATCGTCTTCAGTGAATTTGAGATTATCTACCCTTGCATGTAACATTCCAATTTCATGAAGAAAAATATCCTCAAAGTATGGACACATAATTTTCGAATTAAAACCGATGATTGTTCCATTATTGAATACATTCATACATTTTTTTGGGGTGATTGAATAATGTTTGTACATTCTATGCCTCCTTATCTTATTGCTAGTGTATTGTTTTATTATATAACTAAAAAAAGTCGCAAACATCACCCTGTTTTTTGATTTTTGAATATTCCGATGCAAAAATTCGGACATATGGCTTAGAGAGCCATGAGAAAACAAAACGTAGGATGATGTTGCGATTTCTTTTAGTAACAATTATTAACAAAGATCAGCAATTGTATAAAGCAAGTGGCTGGAAGCCTCCCAGTCCAGGCAGGGATCGGTTATGGATTTACCATAGATCAGGTTCGGCCCGATTGGCTGTGAGCCGCTTTCAATGTAACTTTCAATCATAACTCCTTTGACAAGCTTATTGATGTCAGCGGAAACACTGCGGCTGTGCAGTACTTCTTTAACGATTCGGATTTGCTCTGCGTATTGTTTGTTGGAGTTTGAGTGATTGGCATCGATAATTGCTGCCGGATTTTTCAAATCACGTTCCTGATACATTTCCAGCAGACGATACAAATCTTCATAATGATAATTTGGTGTAGAATTACCACGTTTGCTGACGGCACCGCGCAAAATGGTATGAGCCAGCTCATTACCGGTAGAACGGGCTTCCCAGTTGCGGTAGATAAAGTGGTGACCGCCCTGTGCGGCAACGACTGAATTCAGCATCACGGAAAAGTCACCGCTGGTGGGATTTTTCATACCCGCGGGAATATCCATACCGCTGACTACCAGACGGTGCTGTTGATTTTCCACTGAACGGGCGCCGATGGCTACGTAAGAGAGAAGATCGTCTAAGTAGCTCCAATTTTCAGGATAGAGCATCTCATCAGCAGCCGTCAGGCCGGATTCTTCGATGGCCCGCATATGGATTTTCCGTACGGCGATCAGACCCTGCAGTAAATCCGGTTTTTTCTCAGGATCCGGCTGATGGACGATTCCTTTATAGCCTTCGCCGGTGGTGCGGGGTTTATTGGTATAAATGCGTGGAACGATGACCAGCTTATCGGCTACATCTTCCTGTATCTTGGTAAGCCGGCTGATATAGTCACAGACAGCATCTTCATTATCAGCTGAACAAGGTCCGATGATCACAAGGAATTTATCTGATTCTCCGGTAAGGATTTTGCGGATCAATTCATCACGCTTTGCTTTAACAGAAGCAATACGCCCGGTAACCGGGTACTCTTCTTTGATCTGTTCCGGAGTTGGTAACTTTTTGATTAATTGTATACTCATGAGGTTCCTCCTAATTGTATGATTAAGAAACATGCCGGAATGGTGTACTGGCAAGTCAGACTCTTACTATTATAATACAATCATAATCACCTGGCAATGAATAAAATATGCGATTCACAACACGTTACAGTTCAATGTATGAATTTTAAGAAGTTAAGTGGTAAACGTGTTGGCTGCCCGGACGCCGCTGTGTACGAGGAGAGGTGCGGTGTTGGTAGTATATAAGTTTTGTGTGGATTGGAACGCGTTGTTCGCGTCCGTCAACCAAAATACTACTTAATAAATTTACCTGTGCCCCGCTTTGGAATGTGTATTAAGCCAAATAGTAGAATAAAAATAAAGAATACCAGGCACATGGTACCAGCGGATAGAATCAGAACTGCTATGCCAGGCAATGCAGACACATATGCACAGAGGGATTCCGCAAAGCGTCCGCAGCCAATACTGATAATAAGAGCAATAAGAGGCTTTATAATTGCCTGATAAGAAGAAAATGTTAACTCAGCGGAACGTGAAAGAGTGATCAGGCAAAAAATACTCAGGAGGACTTCATTTGCTAAAATACCCCACAGATATCCGTTGATACCGTATCGGGGAATGAGGAAATAAACGAAGATAATCCGAATTCCCAGGCCGACCATGTTCTGAAGAAAATGTACAGTGGTTTTCCCTAATCCATTGATAATACTGGATAGGGTCGTGTTCAGGTAAAGAAAAGGACAGAGGAATGACAGTACCTGAATATAAACGCCCGCATCTTTATTGGCAAATATATAATGGCCGATGCTTTCACCATAGATAAAGAATAGACCAAATGAGAAAATCCCCAGCAACAGTGAGTATTTGATGGTTTTTTCAATCGTGTAGCCGATTGCCCGGTGGTTGTTCTGGGCTTTTGATTCAGCAATGGCAGGCAGCAGCATGACTGCTACGGAATTAGTAATAGCCGTCGGGAACAGAATCAAAGGAAGGGCCATTCCCGATAAGATACCGAAGACACTTAGGGAAGCGGAGGTGCTCATACCAAAGACACGCAGTCTGGCTGGAATCATAATGGTTTCCACACTTTTTAAAAGATTAATGATAACCTTGTTTGCTGTCAGCGGGGCAGCCAGTTTCAATATATCCTTCAGGTGGGAAGCGGGTTTGGTCAGATCTGATAAATGGTATCCTTCTTTGTTAAAAGTCAGTTTTAAGGTTGCAAACATATATAAGAAGGAGGTTGCTTCAGCAGCGACGATTCCTACTGCAGCGATGATGGGGGTGATCGGAATCTGCTTAGTGATCATGAAGCAGTAGACAATAGCAGAAGCCAGTACCCGCACTAATTGTTCTAAAAACTGTGCCATTGCGGGGGTTTTTGTCTGTTGCTGCGCATAATAGTAAGATGCGATACAGATATGTAATGTGCCAAAGGGGATGGAAAGAGACATTAACTGTACCAGCGGAAGACAACGGGGTTCCTCCAAAAGTACCTGACATAACCAGGAAGCATTCGTATAAACAAAGAAGCTGACAATGAGAGACAGCAGCAATGATAGAATTACGCCACAGCAGAAGACATCTTTTGCACCTTTTTTATCTTTTATTGCCAGTCGGGAAGCGATACAGTTGGACAAGGCAGTCTGGATTCCCATCGATGTAAAAGCATAGCACAGGGTAAGCAAAGGGAAGATGAGCTGAAAAATCCCCATGCCTTCTGCACCAATAGTGTGGGATAAGAATATTCTATAGAAGAAGCCTATAATCCGGGTAATAAAGCCCGTAACAGTAAGTATCAGTGCGCCTAGAATCAAGCGATTGCCTTTAGACATAGTAAACTCCAAAGAGAAGCCTTAAAAAAATATATTCAATAATATCTCTTGACAGAACTATTGGATAGTGATATTCTTGCTACATAAGAAATCCGAGTAAATTAGTCGGAATTACGAGGTGGAAAAAGATGAAATTATCAACCAAAGGGCGTTATGGGCTGCGGGCACTGATCGACCTTGCTCTGCACAGCGAGGAAGAAGCTGTTTCGATACAAAGTATAGCAACCAGGCAGAATATTTCCGACAGTTATCTGGAGCAACTGGTCAGCAAGATGAAAAAAGCCGGTTTGGTGAAAAGTCTGCGAGGTGCTGGTGGCGGTTATATGTTGGCCAAACCGGCCCAGGAGATTTCAGTAGGCGATATTCTAAGATCGTTGGAGGGCAACCTGAATGCGGTTACCTGTCCTGCAAATGAGAATACCGGAGGCTGTGAAGGTGCTGATCTATGTGTGACCAGATATGTATGGAAGAGGATTAATGACAGCATAACTGAGGCAGTGGATACCATGATGCTGAGTCAACTGGTAGAGGAAAGCAGAAAAATACAAGATAAGGGACAACCTACGACGCCGCAGTGTAATCTTTAGAGAGGAAAGGTGAAATAATGATATATTTAGATAATGCAGCAACCACAAAAACAGCACCGGAAGTAGTTGAGGCTATGCTTCCGTATTTTACGGAGTATTATGGCAATCCATCCAGTGTCTATGATCTGGCAGGCAAGAGCAAGAGCGGGATTATCAAAGGAAGAGAAGAGATTGCACAAGTTTTAAATGCTGCACCGGAAGATATTTATTTTACTGCCGGCGGTACAGAAGCAGACAACTGGGCTCTGAAGGCGGTTTTTGATGCATATAAGATAAAAGGAAATCATATTATCACCACCAAGATTGAGCATCATGCCATCCTGCATACCTGTGAATACCTGGAGAAGCAGGGCGCGCAGATCACTTATCTGGATGTGGACGAGAATGGAATCGTAAAGCTGGAGGAGCTTGAAAAAGCAATTACGGAAAAGACCATTTTGATTTCGGTTATGTTTGCAAACAATGAAATTGGGACTATTCAGCCGATCAAAGAAATTGGGATGATTGCCAGGGAACACGGGATTTTGTTCCATACCGATGCGGTACAAGCTTTTGCCCAGGAACCGATAGATGTGAAAGAGATGGGGATTGATATGCTCAGCTCCAGTGCCCATAAGATTAATGGACCGAAAGGCATTGGCTTCTTATACATCAAGAAAGGAGTTAAAGTCCGTTCTTTTATCCATGGTGGAGCACAGGAAAGAAAACGACGTGCCGGAACTGAGAATGTTCCCGCAATTGTTGGCTATGGCGTGGCTGCCAAGCGGGCGGCTGAAACAATGGCAGAACGTGCCAAAAAGGAAAGTGAGCTGAGGGATTATCTGATAAAGCGTATCCAGGAAGAGGTTCCCTATACGAAATTAAACGGAGATTCGGCAAAGCGTCTTCCGAATAATGTTAATATCAGTTTTCAATTCATCGAAGGGGAATCCTTGTTGATCATGCTGGATATGGAAGGTATTGCTGCCTCCAGTGGCTCAGCCTGTACCTCCGGTTCGTTAGATCCTTCCCATGTACTGCTGGCGATTGGACTGCCCCATGAAATTGCTCACGGCTCCCTTCGTTTGACTTTAAGTGATGAAACAACAAGAGAAGAACTGGAACAGGTAGTGGAAAGTATCAAGAACATTGTGGAAAAGCTGAGAAATATGTCTCCACTTTACGAAGACTTTGTAAAAAAGCAAAAGTAGTTGACAAATTGATGGGGATTTTCAATTAGATGGTTCCCGGATACAAGATATGATGTGAAAAAAGGAGAAAAAGAATATGTATAGTGATAAAGTAATGGATCATTTTCAGAATCCCAGAAATGTAGGAGAAATTGATGAGGCCAGCGGAGTTGGAACCGTTGGAAATGCAAAATGTGGTGATATCATGCGTATTTACCTGGATATTGATGAGAATGAAGTGATAAATGACTGTAAGTTTAAGACTTTTGGCTGTGGTGCAGCAGTGGCGACCAGCAGTATGGCAACTGAGTTGGTAAAAGGGAAAACTGTGCAGGAAGCACTTGAGGTATCGAACAAAGCAGTAATGGAAGCTCTTGATGGACTTCCGGCAGTAAAAGTACATTGTTCATTATTAGCAGAAGAAGCAATCCATGCGGCTCTTTGGGATTATGCTCAAAAGAACAATATTACTATTGAAGGACTGGAAAAACCAAAGTCGGATATCCATGAGGAAGAGGTAGAGGAAGTATATTAATGAGCAAGGGCAAAGTTGTCATTGGCATGTCAGGAGGGGTAGACTCTTCGGTGGCGGCGTATCTGCTGAAAGAAGAGGGATATGATGTCATCGGTGTCACCATGCAGATCTGGCAGGATGAAGATAACGACATTATTGAAGAAAATGGTGGCTGCTGTGGCCTCAGTGCTGTGGATGATGCCAGAAGAGTAGCAGATGCTCTCTCCATCCCTTATTATGTAATGAATTTCAAGCAGGAATTCAAGAAGAATGTAATGGAATATTTTATAGAGGAGTATCTGCGGGGGAGAACGCCGAATCCATGCATCGCCTGCAACCGCTATGTAAAATGGGAGTCGCTGCTTAGAAGAAGCCTGGAGATTGGCGCGGACTACATTGCCACTGGTCATTATGCCAGAATTGAGCAGTTGGCGAATGGACGTTATGCCCTTAGAAAGTCCCAGACAGCAGCAAAAGACCAGACCTATGCGTTATATAATCTGACCCAGGAGCAGCTGGCACATACGCTGATGCCGGTTGGCGCTTATGAAAAGGATGAGATTCGGGCACTTGCCCAAAAGATAGGGCTGTCAGTAGCCCATAAGCCGGATAGCCAGGAAATCTGTTTTGTACCGGATAATGACTATGCTAAATTTATTGAAGAGAATACGGACAAAACCATTATGCCGGGAAACTTTGTTAACACAAAAGGTGATGTTATCGGGCAGCATAAAGGTATAACTCATTACACAGTGGGGCAGCGTAAAGGATTAAACTTATCCATGGGGCGCCCTGTCTTTGTACTCAAGATCAGACCTGAGACCAATGAAGTGGTGATTGGTGATAATGAAGAAGTATTTACTGCCAGCCTGCAGGCAAACCGTTTGAATTTCATGTCTATTCCGGATTTGCCAAAAGAGATGAAATTAACAGCAAAAATTCGCTATAATCATCAGGGTGCTGTATGCACTGTAAAACGCACAGGAGAAGATGAGATCGTCTGTTCATTTGATGAACCTCAGCGGGCGATCACGCCGGGACAAGCTGTTGTGTTGTATCAGGGTGATCATGTAGCAGGAGGAGGCACTATTTTATGATAGCGGATTATCATTTACACACATCTTTTTCCGGTGACAGTGAAATACCTCCGGAAGCGATGGTAGAACAAGCTATAGCGCTGGGCATGAAAACCATTTGTTTTACAGATCACTGCGATATGGACAGTGAAGATCCGAAGTTTATATTGGATACCGATGCATATATGAAAAAAATGACAGAGATCCGTGAACAGTATCGGGACAGGATAGAAGTCTGTATCGGCGTTGAACTGGGAATGCAGCCGCACCTGGCTAAGCGTCATCAGGAATATGTGAAGGAATATCCCTTTGATTTTGTGATTGCATCTCAACATATGGTATATGGGAAGGACCCCTACTTTCCCGAAGTTTTTCAGGGAAGAGAAGATCGGGAAGTATACCGCCGGTATTTTGAAGAACTTTATGAGAATGTTAAAGCATTTTCCGAATACCAGGTACTGGGTCACATTGATTATGTTGTTCGCTATGGTACGCATAAAGTCAGACAGTATGGATATAATGAATATGCCGATATTATCGATGAAATCCTGCGTACTGTGGTTCAAAGCGGCCGCGGGATTGAGATAAACACGTCAGGATTAAAGCATGGGTTGGGTTTCCCTAATCCTCACATGGATATTATAAAGCGGTACCGTGAATTTGGCGGAGAAATCATTACAATTGGTTCGGATGCTCATGCTCCGGAATATATTGGATATGACTTTTCCAGGGTGATAGAGATGCTAAAAGAAATCGGGGTTCACTTTCTGGCCGAATTTCGACAAAAAGCATTCAGATTTGTTCAAATTTAACAAAGAATTCTGCGTTTTTCTTTCAATTAGCACTTGTATTTTTTATCCAAGTTAGGTAAAATATCAAATAGTGAAGTTTCTAGTATATACCAGCCCTCTAGATACAAGCACATGAGTTTAACCTTCCACTGAAATGGCAGCGAAGCTGCCATGAGGTTACGAAGGTACTGACAGTTACTATGGATTCATGTATTTGTATTTAGAGGGTAGTACAAAGGGGGGCTTCAAATTGAAAAATAGGAGGAAATAAAAATGGCAGTAAAAGTAGCGATTAATGGTTTTGGACGTATTGGACGTCTGGCATTCAGACAAATGTTTGGAGCAGCAGGATACGAGGTTGTAGCAATCAACGATTTGACTTCCCCGGGCATGTTAGCACATTTATTGAAATATGATTCATCTCAGGGCAGATATGCACTGGCTGACAAAGTAACATCTGGTGAAAATTCTATCACAGTAGATGGAAAAGAAATCAGAATCTACGCAGAAGCGGATGCATCTAAACTTCCTTGGGGAGATCTTAATGTTGACGTTGTATTAGAGTGTACAGGCTTCTATACATCTAAAGCAGCAGCAGAAGCTCATATAAAAGCAGGCGCTAGAAAAGTTGTTATCTCTGCACCGGCAGGTAATGATCTTCCAACGATCGTATATAATGTAAACCATGAAATTTTAAAGAAAGAAGATACAGTTATCTCTGCAGCTTCTTGTACAACGAACTGCCTTGCACCAATGGCAGACACATTGAATAAATTAGCACCTATTAAGAGTGGTATCATGACCACGATCCATGCATACACAGGAGATCAGATGATCCTTGACGGACCTCAGAGAAAAGGTGATTTAAGAAGATCTCGTGCAGGTGCTGTCAATATCGTTCCTAACAGCACAGGTGCTGCAAAGGCAATCGGTCTGGTTATCCCGGAGTTAAATGGTAAATTAATCGGTTCTGCACAGCGCGTACCAACTCCTACCGGCTCTACAACAATCCTGATCGCTGCAGTAGAAGGCACTGTAACCGTTGATCAGGTTAATGCAGCTATGGAAAAAGCAGCTACAGAATCTTTCGGATATACAACAGATGAAATCGTATCCAGCGACGTGATCGGCATGACTTATGGTTCTCTGTTTGATGCTACACAGACTATGGTACTTCCTATGGACAATGGAACAACTCAGGTGCAGGTGATTTCCTGGTATGACAATGAGAATTCTTACGTAAGCCAGATGGTTCGTACAATTAAATACTTTTCAGAGAACTGCTAATTACGATCCAGAATAGTCAGGGGTCCGGTCTGTTTGGGCCGGACCCTTTTTTCCTTATGGAAAATCTATTAATGGAAATGGTTTGATGTTGGAAATAGGAGGAAATAAAATATGCTTAGCAAAAAATCAGTAGATGATATAAATGTAAAAGGTAAAAAGGTTCTGGTAAGATGCGATTTTAACGTGCCGATCATCAATGGAAAAATCACCGATGAAAATCGTCTGGCTGCAGCAATGCCAACTATTAAAAAATTAATCGCTGACGGTGGCAAAGTAATCCTTTGTTCTCACCTGGGCAAACCGAAAGGAGAGCCAAAGCCGGAATTATCTTTAGCTCCGGTTGCTGTTCGCTTATCTGAACTTCTGGTTCAGGAAGTAAAATTTGCAGCAGACGACGAAGTTGTTGGCGCAAATGCAAAAGCAGCAGTAGCAGCGATGAATGATGGTGATGTAATTCTGCTTCAGAATACTCGTTACCGTGCTGAAGAAACAAAGAATGGGGAAGCATTCAGCAGGGATCTTGCATCACTTTGCGAAGTATTTGTAAATGACGCATTTGGCACTGCTCACAGAGCGCACTGTTCCAATGTTGGTGTAACTCAGTTCGTAGATACAGCAGTTGTAGGATACCTGATGCAAAAAGAAATCGATTTTCTGGGTAATGCTGTGAATAACCCGGAAAGACCTTTTGTGTCCATCCTTGGCGGAGCAAAAGTTGCAGACAAATTAAACGTAATTGCTAATCTTCTTGAGAAATGCGATACCCTGATCATCGGTGGTGGAATGGCATATACATTTTTAAAAGCAAAAGGCTATGAAGTAGGTACTTCTTTAGTGGACAATGAAAAAATTGATTATTGTAAAGAAATGATTGTAAAAGCAGAGCAGCTAGGCAAGAAATTACTCCTGCCTGTAGACTCTGCAGTGGCAAAAAGTTTCCCAAACCCAATCGATGGACCGATTGATGCAGATGTAGTTGCTTTTGATGCAATTCCAGCAGACAGCATGGGATTAGATATCGGAACAAAAACAGCAGAACTTTATGCCGATGCAGTAAAGACTGCTAAAACTGTTGTCTGGAACGGACCGATGGGCGTATTCGAGAACCCAACGCTGGCACAAGGAACGATTGCCGTAGCAAAAGCACTTGCTGATACCAACGCGACTACTATTATCGGCGGCGGTGATTCTGCAGCAGCAGTTAATCAGTTAGGATTTGGTGATAAGATGAGTCATATTTCAACAGGTGGTGGAGCTTCTTTGGAATTCTTAGAAGGAAAAGAGCTGCCAGGTGTTGCAGCAGCTAATGACAAATAATAACAGAAAAGAGGAAAAGTATTATGGCAAGAAGAAAAATCATTGCAGGTAACTGGAAAATGAACATGACTCCAAGTGAGGCAGTAGCGTTAGTAAATACGCTGAAACCACTTGTAGCATGTGATGATGTAGATGTTGTTTTCTGCGTACCGGCTATCGATATTATTCCGGCGATGGAAGCAGCAAAAGGATCTAACATTCAGATTGGTGCAGAGAATATGTACTATGAAGAAAAAGGCGCTTATACGGGTGAGATCGCTCCGGCGATGCTGACAGATGTTGGTGTTAAATATGTAATCATTGGTCACTCTGAGAGGAGAGAGTACTTTGCAGAGTCTGATATTACGGTTAATAAGAAAGTATTAAAAGCTTTCGAACATGGGATTACTCCGATTGTTTGCTGTGGTGAAACATTAGAACAAAGAGAACAGGGTGTTACGATTGATTTTATCCGTCAGCAGATTAAGATTGCATTCTTGGAGGTAACTGCTGAACAGGCGAAAACTGCTGTAATCGCTTATGAGCCAATCTGGGCAATTGGAACTGGAAAGGTTGCTACTACTGAGCAGGCTCAGGAAGTATGTGCTGCAATCCGTGTCTGCATTGCAGAAATCTATGATCAGGCAACGGCAGATGCGATTCGTATCCAGTACGGTGGGTCTGTATCTGCTGACAGTGCTTCGGAATTATTTGCACAGGCAGATATTGATGGCGGGTTAGTTGGTGGTGCTGCGCTGAAACCGGATTTTGGGAAGATTGTGAATTATAATAAATAATTAAGTGTTGGCTGCCAGGACGCCACTGTGTACTGGGAGAGGTGCGGTGCTGTTTGCAAAACCAGAGCATTTCGCTGAAAGATACTGGCCCAGATGGAGCCGGAATTTACGGGACTATCCACATTCGATCCGTTTCCTGATGGAAACGCATCTCAGGTGGATACAAAAGCTCGCTTCGGAAGCAAGCTTTTGCCCGCAAATTCCGGCT
>Ga0153922_1000456_pt1 | contig 16692 bp, 9 predicted proteins | sample TSNJ006MetaG_FD_104723 | JGI IMG/M metagenome (GOLD analysis project Ga0153922, IMG submission 104723) | Attine ant fungus gardens microbial communities from New Jersey, USA - TSNJ006 MetaG | ecosystem: Host-associated > Fungi > Mycelium > Unclassified | place: USA: New Jersey, Brendon T. Byrne...
ATAAACCTCAGACTTAACAACATCTTTTGCTGCTTGTCTAACTTCACTTTTTTGAGCACTTTGATTATCAAATCAACCAATCACAAATCAGTAAGTGGCCATTTGTGATAGTACTACACCTATCATGGCTTCTATAGTTGTCCATTTGGAGTGTGAAACTATAGAATTTGTCTATTTTCAACACAGTTATCTTTATTTAGAATGAGTAAAGATAATTATGTAGGCCAGAGGTCTGTATATAAACCTCATATACTATTCTAGGATAGAGGAAACTAGTCTGTAATGTAATTCTACAGGAGTAGATAATGAACAGTACAGAAATAGAAGATTTGTCAAGTCTGGGGTTGCAAGGGAATTTAGATAGACCTTGTAACGTGATTCTGGATTGTAATAAGACTAGGATAACAGGAATGGAGATAGGTAACTTAGTTGAGAATGAAACTAGGATTACTCTAGGGATTACCAGTTATTTAGGGGCCACAAGAACTGTATAGTAGGACAGGAACTGGATCAGAGCTTAGAGAGTTCCAGGCCTTGTGACCATCAGTCTCTAGAGGTCACGGCCTGTGGGTGTGACAAGATTCATTAATTAATTAATTTAAAAAGAAAAAAAGAATAATAAAAGATCAGAAATTTAGTATATGACAAGTATACGCTTAGAATAGCACTTAGAGTCTACTAGAAATAAGTTTCACTTACCCTAGGTTCTGGGAAGGAGTTGAACAAATACATTACAGACTACAATGTAATTCTACAGGAGAAAAGGAGACTACGAAAATTAGAAGAAATGATAATAAATAAAATAATAAAATAAAAAGAAAAGAAAAGAAAAGAAAATCCAATTGTCTGAATATGACAGTAATGCATTTCTTCAATCAAAAACACATCCATACGAGTATTCATTATCTAAATCAAACTTATAACTTGAACTTGTGATAGGTTACATATATACATCTGAATGTTCCCTTTTCTATGGCATTTTCTAGGATCTAGAACTGTTGAGAGCTTGACAGCTCCCAAGTCAATCTAATTCATCACAGGTATTCCTAATGAGAACTCCGTGACGGTGGGGTCGAACAAAGCTCCTGGTGACAAGCCTAGACCATTGGATATATTTGGCTCATGTCCTTCTCAGTAAGTGATTTTCCCTGAAATTGATATAAATACTTCATGTCAGTGAGCGTCTATACTTCAGCCTGACTGATTAAGGTCGCCGAATAGATCCTTATCTTATGAGCTCCTGTCACTGGAAACCAAACGTAGAATCAGAGATAGCTGCCCCATGCCAGTGTAGCCTAGAAGATCAATTGAGGCTATTTTCATGTAGTTGCCACGCACCCATCAACCGACTGGGATGGATATCCGGTCTCTGATTCCGATTCTCCTTGATGATCAATAGGAGTTATAAGTGAAGTTGATTTTTGTTCGAACGAAACCTCATTTTTTAGAGTTTTCCATTTATCTCGCTGGTTATTGATATGATCTGCGTTGGATTGCAATTTTACAGCCTTCATTTTCCCTGTGAGCAAGACTCCTGTAGTCAGTTCTAAATTCGATGGAGAATGAAAATGATGAATGCAACCGGTTTTTGGCTCACCAATGAGGTGCAAATTGCTTCATGGTCGAGAGAACTATAAGTAACTAGCTGGTTCCCACTTCGTTCGAGAACAACTACCATCATTGACATTAGCAGGGGGATAAGAATTGTGACTATCGTGATTGAGTCCCATTTCCCTTGCAATCGAAGGAAAATCGTGGATTCTTCGCCACTTGTCCATGGAGTGGTAGACTGATAAACGCTGCATAGTCGAAGTCGATCAGTATTGCGGAGGAAAATAGGAAAACCTATTGTTATGAGTATCCTGTAGGAATTACAGGTGGCTTCGGGAAGAGATCTTTTCTTGAATGCTTTTCTGTTAGAGATCTGCATCGCTGGATCGGCACGTTATCGGGACGTCGGGGTTTATACTGTCAAGACGATCTATTTCCCTGGGTCGTTCAGGTGGGATACGAGACTGGCTGTAAAGCCTTTATCAGCAGAATGTGCTTTGATATTCAAAGGTACACAACTTCGTCTATAGCGTGATCAGTTCTGGCAATTTCGGCAGACTTCTACTCAACCAGATACACATTTAAAGATGAGACTTGGATAAGCTCACTAACTATGTGCTTCCACGTTTCAGGGACCTTCAGGGACATATTGGGTATCACGTGTTCTTTGGGACTATCGACTGGAAAATTTTCGGAAGGCTTTGAGCATGGGATACACGAAAGAAAAAAAAGAAAAAACACACAGAATAATACGGAACATGAAGCTACCGTAGACCAACGGTGGCAGAAGGACACAGTGATACAGAGGAGCCCAGGTCTGTGACGCAACATGAGAGGCTCCAAATAGATGACACCAGTCCCAAGACAAGTGCCATGCATTCTGGAGGTATTGGAGCTCCCACGCGATCGTACATGTCATGGATGGTATGGAGTCTCTGTCAGCGAAGCAGAGTTCAATAGATAGATGAGTATCAAGAATGGAGTTCGCGGAGGGCCTGGACCATTAGAATCAAGAGATCGACATCGACACGCGAGATCAATTCCAATTCCAGCTTTCTAAGCGCCGGTTACTTGATGAAGCCATTCTCCACGCAAGCGTCTAATCTCCACCGCATATCAAATTCGGATTGTACTTGCACTTGTCACACTGAACCCCTTTCTTTACCAGTGGGATCTATGGAATGGGATGATCCCATCCTCTCCACTTCTGTGGATTCTTATAAACCTTGAAATAAGAACATGCAACATGCCTTGCCCCTATTCCGTCCTCCACTCTACACCCCATCCATGATTCGCTTTGACCAAGTTGCTCCGGAGGTTATGCAGGCCATGTGCACACCCATGCATCAGGTTCTCTCACCAGCACCAGTTGCAGGACACCCTCCTACAGGTGCCCTGTACATAGGCTCCTTTATCGCCGCCCAGGACAGAGACATGCTTCGTGAACATAATATCACTCATCTCGTCCAGGTGCTCAATGTTCCATGGCTGCCCACCTACGACAAAGAAGGGTTCAGCACGTACCACATCAGCATTGACGATACCACTAGCGTCGGCATCCGTCCCTTTCTTGAGGCCGCATGCAACTACATCGATGCCGCCATTTGCTCGGGCAGAAATTGCCTCGTTCACTGTCAGCAGGTATGCCAAATTTTAATTGTTACCGGGCTTCAGTCAATACCGGAATGATCCAGGGTGTGTCACGTAGTGCAGCTGTCGTCCTTGCCTACCTCATCCGCAACCGTAACATGACTTTGGACAATGCTATAGTCTATCTCCGACACAAGCGTGCCTGCGTAAAGCCCAACTCATCCTTCATTCAAGCGCTTCAGGATTGGGAAGCTACTACAGGACGCCCTGGTTTGTCCCGCCGCTTCACAGCATGATGAAGTAAACCTCGTAAGTAAATCCATTGCGCTCCACTATCTATCCATTTCTGCCGTCTCCATCGGAGGCACCTCCGACTGGATTTTCTCTTCTCCCCATGGATACAGTTCTTAACCAAATGTAGTCCACATCTATATCCCAAGTCTCTGTGCTGTTCGCTTCTAATTGTCAAGGGATAGTGATTGATGATGACGTCATATCCAGGTACCAGCCCCTTGTTTATAATCGGCTTCAAGAAAAACAACCCTGACTAGTATCCCCAACTACGCGGCAGGGCGCACCGGATGGATGATTATAATGATGGCGGTGACGATGGTGACCATTACACATCATCGCACTTCAAATATGCTTTTCACATCTCTCCTATCTTTTTGTTTGTCATTTCTTCACTTGGACACTTTGTAGATATCCATGAGTATGAGTCTTTCCTCTGCTTCTGTAGCTAGTATACCCCCTTTCTGATCTGACGCTCTAATAGTTTGTTTGCCTTTCCCTGGGTTTTTGATGTTAATAATCTGGTTCTACTCCCATGCTCCGTCCTATAAAAATCTGATGCTGAACTGTTCAGAACCGCTTGCTCTAGGCACGGCAATTAACACTCATTCATTGGCTACAATCACCTTCTTCTCTATAACTTCCTCGAGCAACATGCACAGCTCATTGAGTACCCATTGTGTTTCAGTCTCCGAGCTAAAGAGTGGACCGTGATCATCCAGCCAAGTCCATTTCCAAACCTCCTCTTCTTCCAAATTCCTCAGTTCTCTATCTCCATTCTCATGCTTAATCCCATCTCCATGGGTGGGAATCGATAGCGGCACTGCGTACTGTTCATGTCTTTTTCCGCCAACAAGTTCACCAAGTCTTGCCAATGGCGGTCTCCTTTTCGTACCGATGCCGGGGACTACGGTATCCAGCGTTCTTCTCGCTTTATCGATGAGTTTCAGCCACTGTACCCACTCAAGCCAGGTGTATCGTAGTGGTGATTCCTGTGATGCATCTTTCGCAACCCGTGTAATTTCACGTGCTAGATGGATAGCGAGAGTGTTCTCTTGCATCGTTCCTTCAGATTTTTGTATGCCTTCAACTTGAATTTCTTCCCTCTGAATATGTGATCTATCGACCCGAGCCCAAGCTACATGAGTTCCTACCTGAACTGGTCGTTGTGATGACGTTGTTGGTTCCCAAGCATGAAAATTTTCGTCCACTCCCTTCTCTGGATCAATGGCCTTCTTCTTGTGCTTCATCTTCACGAGGCCTTTTTCAGGCAGCAAACTTTTACTGCCGAGCCATGCTACTCCTTCTTTTACACATTTTAACACCGTTTCACCCATGGAAGCAATAAGAACCGTCAACGTGGGTACAGCGATGAGAGACCAAATAACAAAAAATGGTCGAGTAGATGCAGTTGTCGGATAAACGTCGCCATAACCGATTGTCGTAGTTGAGGTATAGGTAAAATAGAGTGCAGTAGAATATGTCCATTGAGCATCCTAAATAAAATGCGATCAGTGTCCAGGGAGGAACAATGAAAATTAAAAAGAAAGCATACACTTAATTCACATGCCCAAAATACTAATGACCCTCCAATCCATACAATGACAACAGCAAAGATAGAGAATCTAAGAACAACATACCCCTCCATTCTTCTCGCTGATTTCTCAATATACCGCATCAACTCAAATTTGCGTTTTCGCCAAATTTTATAGTCGTGTGGAATATTGTCATGGGCAATCTCTTGATGCTCAGCTTCAAATTTTTCACAAGACTTCAAGAATCTCCTGACTTCCTTTCCCAAATGTAGTTTTCTCCGCGGACCAACACGTCCCCAAATTTTCCCTTTTTCACTTTCATCACCCTGATCGATGATCTCTTGCCACCGCTCTCGTTCTTTCGTCAACCTTCTCTTTGTGATTCTAGCCTTTCCGGGCTCTAAAACCAGCTCTCTTACACTGCCTATTACCAAACCGATGAAAACGATACCCAGGGCCGCATAGGGCATTACCAACATTCTTGCCGCGACTTTTGTGACCGGAAAGTCTGAACCAAGCCCAATTGTCAACAGAGTATAATCGGCCCAGTAAACGCCGTCAACTCTATCCCAACCTTCGATGGCTGCAAAAATACCACCACCTAATGGGAGGTAGGCTGAGAATAGAATGGTTTGAAGCATGATCGTGCGTTGCGGAGTTGAGAGTTGAGAAAAAGATGGTTCGTAGGCATTGAATGGACGAGAGGCACCGAGTACATTGATCAGTAAGAGGGTGGAGATGATGAAATAAAGAATGCAGGCTATGAAGGCGTAGTAATAACTTTGTGAGAGCGCATATGTAGAAGATTGACGAAGAAGTGCTGTATGGGTAACAGAGATCGGGACGAGGAGTAATATGCAGGAGAGATACCTAGAGTCTATATTTGTATTGAGTAGACCGGGGAAAGGAGGATCAAGGAGGTACAAACGAAAAGGTAATGGTAAAAGGCTGCGCGACCCGGTAGGGTATGCGTTTGGCGAAGTTAAAGAGTAGGAACAAATTTGCAAGGAGCGCAAGGACGAGAGAAATTATATTAAGAGCTATAACCCTTGATGTATCGTCAGTCTCGTGTTTGATATGATCGAAAAGATCCCTAACCATCCAGGATCTCCTACGCGAGAACCGCTTGGTTTTGTGACTCGCCACGTTTGCACTAGACCACATATAGAGAACAAGTTGGCAATGGGACCAAATGTTCCTGCGACCAATGGAAACACAACAGAAGTAAACCACCACAGACTAGATTATTTTCAGTGAACTGTCATGGATACGAGAAGTATGAACCTTACGTAGGCTGAGCATAGTCCTCCTCGGTATCCAACACCGCTGACCTTTTTTTCCTTCCGATGATGTATGTGGCCGAAAAAGGCGACCAGATCTTTCGGTATTCAGGGGCGATGGACGAATAGATGAACCAAACCTACGCCTACGCCTCTCTTGAGCTTGGTCTCTCGAATCAACGTCCAGAAAGGTCGATGGTGGGTCAGAGTGACGCCAATCAAGACGATTCTGGCATTGAGCACATGCTGAGGCGCCATGATTGATCATGGTAGTCTCTGGTTTGGAACCCAAGTCTCACTAACATGTAGAATGCGACCGAGAACGAAGTTCATTTGATGTATAGGAGAAAGTTGTTTGATACACGACAAGATGGAGGATACCAACAACAATAGGATTGACGTAATCGCAAGTGACAAAACCTAGAGTCACTGTCACCGTTGAATCTCAATCAATACTCAACATAGGGGATTTCAGGACTGAGTGATCTCCATGGTTTGAGAAACTTTCTTTTTTTTCTTATCCCTACTAGTAATGCCCCGGTAGCTCACCTCTGTAGCTTGGGTGTAGTCAGTAGTGTACCACTATGTAACTCACCCACCGCATCTTAGCACCTGTTTGCTTGTTGCGGTATATAAATACAGAACTCTCTCTCTCCTACTAGTGATGACGTCTCACATATATTTATGCCTTGGGCTCTACTGGAGACAATCAGTAGTCACAGGAACCCTAGTCTGTTTTGCCGTGGTTGAACCTTCAAGAGCCCCATTATGCAGTAACATTTTAGCAAAGGGATTTCGAAATACAGAATTCTCTCTCGTCCACTGGCACAAGAATTGGTATTTTCTGAAAATAGAAAAGTGAGTGGTCAGTCCGAATTTCTTCCATATTTCACATGCTAAAGATGCAATCAAGACCATGATACACAGAATCAGTCAATACACTTGGGAATGGTCATCTATTTTTCTGAAGCGCGATTGAAGGCGAACCACGCCGAAGACATCAATAAACAAAGGTAAATACGCGGTTTGCAAAACCTAGTCCTGTCATCTTCCTGCATAACGAGTAGGATGTTTCGATCAACCTCCACAACACAGGCGATGCTAAGAGCATCGTCTTCCATGTCTCGTATGGTTCTGACATAATTCTTTTTTACGATCAAATAACATCCTTTGTACGACCAGACGTCGCGCGGCCATTCCGCTCAAAACTTCGATCTCATCGTTCGTTTGCGACTGTCTCTGACCCGCCTGTCCGCAGATATGGTGGTTTAAAAGACCAAGATCGTATCTTTACAAATGTTTACTCCAGACACGACCATGGGATCAAAGGCGCCCAGGTATATTTTCAAGAATCATCAAATACATTCGTTTTTAATACCTTTCGTTAGTCAAGAGGTGATTGGCACAAAACAAAAGAAATCTTGCTGAAGGGTGATTCTTGGATTATCCAGACTATCAAGGATTCCGGCTTACGCGGTCGTGGCGGTGCCGGGTTTCCCAGTGGTTTGAAATGGAGCTTCATGAATAAACCGAATTGGCAGCAGGATCCTCGGTTAGTAATCCATTACAGTGATTGTGCTATATGTGAGAGGACGGAGATTGATCTTTGTGTTAGGCCTCGGTATCTTGTCATTAATGCCGACGAGGGCGAGCCTGGAACTTGCAAGGACCGCGAAATCATGCGTGGTGACCCTCACAAACTCGTTGAGGGCTGTCTTGTCGCTGGTCGAGCCATGAACGCCAATGCTGCTTACATATATATCCGCGGTGAATTTTATCAAGAGGCCTCCCACGTTCAACAAGCCATCAATGAAGCGTATGCTGCTGGCTTTCTCGGGAAGAATTGTTGTGGTTCAGGTTACGATTTCGATGTCTATTTACATCGTGGTGCCGGTGCTTATATTTGTGGCGAAGAAACTGCCTTGATTGAGTCACTTGAAGGCAAGCAAGGCAAACCTCGTCTGAAACCTCCTTTCCCCGCAGATGTCGGTCTTTTCGGTTGCCCGACCACTGTAGCTAACGTCGAGACTGTGGCCGTTTCTCCTGCCATCTGTCGCCGTGGTTCTAGCTGGTTTTCTAGTTTTGGTCGCGAGCGGAACCAGGGTACCAAGCTGTTCTGCATCAGTGGACATGTGAACAACCCTTGTGTCGTAGAGGAGGAGATGAGTATTCCATTGAAAGATCTGGTCGAGAAACATTGCGGAGGTGTCATCGGTGGGTGGGACAATCTCCTTGGAATTGTTCCAGGCGGTTCCAGTGTGCCTGTTCTGCCAATCAAGAAATGTGAAGAAGTTTTGTGAGTGAAACACTCGCATGCGATGATCGCCACTAAATCCCGTTCATAGGATGGACTTTGACTCGTTGCGGGATGCTCAATCTGGCCTGGGAACTGGTGCTGTCATTGTCATGAACAAGAGCACTGATATTGTTTCTGCTATCGCTCGTTTTTCCCAGGCAAGTAATTCAATGCATTCCGGCATGTTCGTGTCTCTCATTTATCTTATAGTTCTACAAGCATGAATCATGTGGACAGTGCACTCCATGTCGTGAGGGCACTACGTGGATGGCTAAGATGATGGATCGATTCGTTGAGGGCCGTGCCCATCCTCGAGAAATTGATATGCTCCTTGAGCTCACGTATGTTCTAGTCTCATGGCTTTGTAACCTCAAAATCCAAACCCTAACCATCTGTTTCAGGAAACAAATTGAGGGTCGAACAATATGCGCACTCGGCGATGCTGCCGCCTGGCCTATCCAAGGTCTCATGAGACATTTCCGACCCGAGGTGGAGCGCCGCATTGCACAATTCCAGGTTGCCAATGGCCATGTTGGATTTGGTGGACACCTTGCAAGTGCTGTGGATGAGACTCTGGCTGTGCCTGATAATTTGGGACTTCGGGCGCCTAGTCCTGAAAACAGACTCTGATGCATATTGTTCAGGAACTGTTCTGCTGGGCAGTTATATAGGGATGAGTAAAACCTGGATGCTGGATACAGTAGATGCCTTTTTTTTGTCCTCTTATTCAGATGTAAAAGCTTTAGGCGATGGTGTATGGCAATGAGCACCTATATTGGACAATGGCAGAAGCGGTGGTAACTGAATCTTCAGAATGATTGATTCTCATATTTGAGAATACCTTGTAAAAGATAGGACAATACATTAAATTGGAAACTATTTCAATTATCTATGTTGTCAGTTTTAGCTTCCTTGGTCATATCCAGTCCCACACACCAAGGAGGATTGTATGCTTCTCTTCCTTTGACCAGTGCCTTGCTCTCTCTACACTCAAAGTTGATAAACTCGAGGACATCATCTCTAATAAGAATATTGGATGGTCTGAGATCACAAAACCATAAGATTCATAAGATTTAGCACAATGCAGCTGTATTTAGCTACACATTACCATGAAAGTTGAATATCTGTAATATTTCAGTTTAAATATGTAAAGCATGACCTAGAGTATATGGGTAAAAAATTACTGTCAGATAGTTGGAAATACCCCTAACGACCTGTCAAAGCAAAATTATGAAACTAATAACTGAGCTCGTGTTTGAAGGTTCTAATTTTGCACGCATCACAATTGAGTGCCTCAACCTTGACATCATGAATTGTCCTCATGGTGTTTACTCAATTGTACATTTGACTTTTCATTGAACTCCTTGCATGATGCGCCCTGAGCACATATTGTTTCATTGTTGTTCGGCTCCAGGAGAATGCCGCGATTCCTCAAAAGAATGTACTCCGTTCAAATGATGCGCCGTAAATCCGGCGTTTGAAGATCTGAGTCGACATGCTCATGAATGAATCTTAAAGAGAATGTTGATGCAGCTCCGGCAGGAGCCATTGTAATAGATTAACACATGTAAGAATGTTAGCCGTTAGCCAAACAGAATGTTCATAGCACAAAATGGTAGATATTGTTCAATACAGAAAATTATAACTATTACAGATGATGTGCAGATAATAGCTGATGCATGCACAATAGTAAAGAGATCTATGTACTACATTATGTATATCAACATTACAAAGTGATAAAATCATCAACATAACGATATCTCAGTAAGGATAGGCTCACGAAGGAAGCAAGGTGGAAGGCACGGAGAATTGAGCTTCATCAAACTGCCTTCCGACGTTGAAGGAGTGTAAGTCTTGCACTGGTGGCAAGCTCGGCAGTCTTTCGATCTCGAGCGACTGGGGGCACCATAGTTGTTCAGGAATAAGAGCTGCTACTATTAGGCTTGAGGGTGTCCCAAGATCTAACGAAGTTAGATTTGTGGTATCAATCAAGGTGCGATGACCGCCAATGGCGTTGATCTGATAAGTTTGATACTCAGATACGCCGGTGATCTTGGAAAATTGCTAAACTCACAACTATCTGTTTCACGATCTGCTCAAACAATGTCACATCATCGTCGGACGTCAATCTATGCTTATTGTCTTTCGAGAACGTGATTGATTCTGCGACTGTCAGTGGGTAACTCAATCCCGAGGTTCTAAGGACAACGATTTTCTCACGTAGCAAATTTTCAACAAGGCTTGTAGCATTTCGTGTCACAGATGGTGCGCCTTCTCCTACAGATCTGCAAAGCAAAGAATGAGTCAAGGCACAAAACAAACAAGCCTTTCAAAATACCTGAATAGCTGCAGTGCACCCTGAATCTCTTTTCTGCGCTGCTCTATCTCGGATTCCATGCAATTGTCGTGCAAATAGCACAAGTCTACTAATAACACGACGACCTGTAAGATTCACTATAGGTTAGTATGTATGAGGTGTCGTCATTGAGACTCACAGCTCTGAAACCATATAGTACAGCAACCCACCAACGAAGGAGCTTGCCTCCCTGACGATTAGAACCAAGATGTTGAAGAATCAGTTGTGCAGATTTAATACATTGAATGCGAGAGGTGGCCTAAGTAAAATGGTAAGGGGCAACTTTGAGTGCGGTGAATTAACCAGCTTACAAAATGATCATCATAACATCCTCTGAATAAGAACGGTCTGTGAAGCTGAAGAAGTTGCCCCTGTGCCATGATATGACAGATTTTCCTCTCCATACAAGTAACCTGATTGGAACGGGTGAACTTCTGGGGATCGGTGGATACTTGAAAGTGATCCTTGATTTCTCCCATTGCAGTGATGATCTTATTGTTCATCTCCTGTGCATAATCAAGCTCGTATCCACCGCAATTGATTTCATCGATGACTTGGCGATGAAGCTCGATAAGGCGTAGACGGCATAGGAACGAAGACATCTCCTGTACCTAAGCTCAACTCAAGTGTATAACAGAAGGTAAATGCCACTGACTGTGTGGATATTGAGCGGTTTTGATTGAACGACATCAGACTCTATCAGATCGGCGTCATCAATATTTGCAGGAAATGAAGTATGGTTTTGCTTTGGATGAACAGAATAAGTGCACTGATGCGCCATTGCATGAGACCAGTCTTCAATCACCTAGGATCTCGTCAGAACCAGCTGCTCTGGAAAAAGATGAAGCCGACCAAATTCCACCAGACACGGCGCGCAACTTCTCTCCGAATAGCAGACCTCCATTCAGGTGGATACTGACGTGAACCGGTTTCATTTCCCAATCGTGACAGTCCAAGATTTTGGGAACTCTTTTTAAGATACATTAGTCATGAACGTTGTCTATATCATCAGGTTCTCACCTTGATTGCAGACCCAATCAATACCCAGTGTGAACTAAGGTGAATCAGATCTATAGTAAACGAACCAGAACTTCCAATCTTACTCAGAGTCACCATGATTCTGCGAATAAACTCCCATAAGTCTATAAGAACTATGAAACTCTGTTGAAACCCGTCCAAAGTATGAGACATACACTATAGTCTGAAGGTGCTCCAGAGAGTGACTTGATGTATAGTTTGCATATTGCAAACAAGCCTACGAAATAATTCAGTGGAGACTGAGATTGCTATTGACTCAGCTCTCACCTGAGCACCGGCATATAGATGTTGCGCATAGTTAGAGCAAGCAGTGTAATCAAGCATCAATTGTTCACACAATTGTGCATCGGCGAAGTGGAAAGAGAGACATAACGCGATCAGTAAAACACCAAGGAAGTCGACGTTGACTAAGTGATAACTATGTTGGTGGACATGCGCCAGCAGGAAATTTGTCTAGCGAACAAAGGTTATTTATGACCCCTCCCTTAGGTGCCTCGGGATACACTACTAACTTACCTCTGTCATAAATGTAGGCACATGTACCACCTGAATAGAGACTCTTTTCAGAACTCACGTCAAGTCATCAACGCTCGAACCTCACTTTAGTATACCAATCCACCTGTTGGACCTGCCAAGAGATCAGCCAATAAGTAATGAAACCACAGTTTCACCTTACATAAAAACGCAAAAGAAGCTGTATTTGCGCTTGAGTCGGCAGCATGCAGATAATGCGATGAATTATATCTTGCGACGAATTGCCAAAGAGGGACCATGGATGGACGGTTGGTAGGTCTTTTTCAGGAAGTCCTTCACTTATGCTTGCCGGAGTGCTGAAAGGACTGGTGGAGAAATCATTGGTTGCTCGGGTTCTATTTATTTTGTGCCCCATTGCGAAGTCCTGGGATCAGCTCGCATGTTAGTTACCGATGGCGTCACAAGCTTCCTGCCTACCTCAAGAATCATGGCACTTTCTTCTGCAAAAGTTCCAGCTCTGAGTAAACTCGGTGTTCGAGAAAAAGGCCCCCTGCTTCGTGGATGGTTTGAACTAAGGCTGAGGCTCTTAGAGTAAGGGGAAGATGACAGCTCACGCCTCCTGATTGAGCGGGGGGATTCATCGTCTATTGGAGAGCCTCGTCTTGATAGGACAGATATCGTATTCTCAAGTCTTTGAACACGATCCACGAGCTCTTCTATCTTGTCTGTACTCCTACCAGGCTTGGTGATCAAAGCAAGAACTACATGGACAATGTCAAAACATACTGTAACAAGTTTCTATCGACCTCTCGACAGGTTTCACCTTCCCCTCGCAAGATACAAGGAGTGCATGGGTAAGATTTACTACCTGTACAGCATGTGGTCAATCATGTTAATAAGGTGATATGGCACGACCTCACATTTAATTTTTCGTTTGCGGCCTAATTTCATCAGCAGGTTATGGATCAGTAATCCAATAGCTCAGTGAGAGAACCACCCACACTGAAAACAACTCTGGATAGGCCGTGAGGACACTCGCGCTTCAGCCATGTGTATAGAAGAGGGCATGAATATGGTAGTGAGCTAACGCAGCCCTCACAGCGCCTTTAAGAACCACATTCGCTTAACGAATTTACATACACAAATAAGATCTGAGAACCGGTGATCCAGATGTCCAGGTATGCTAAAATTGACTGCGCCTCCTATAGAGACGGATTCAACTTCATTCCTGATAATAATGCAGTGCTGGTTCACTGACTGACAATGATATGCTTACAATATGACGACGTTGAGATACAATGCACCCTGATGAATTGCACTCATTTTTTGCTGGTCTTCTGCCTTATGTGTTTTCAGCCTGTATTTTCTGTAATGATTTTCTAAGCGAATGCCACATACTGCACAATAAGAGATCGAACGCCAAGCTCCCTTCAAAGCTTGGCCCTCTGCAGCCAAGATTTACTACGGCTATCCCCCTGACAGAAATGATCGTTATATAATGGAAACTTGATGCGAATCCTGTACCGGGATGCAGGTGATCGGCGCAGATAACCAATGTTCGGTTGCCAGGTGCACAAGGGGACCTGGTGCAGCTGCCAATAGTGTGGAAACTCAGTTTCATCCCGAAAAAGCTAGGCCTTTCATCAAACTTGGATAAATTTAGCTGAAGACTAGATGACATCGATCATTTATGTATCCTTGGGGAATGTGTTTGAGCTGCCAGACGGACACAAGCGAGTTGCAAATAACAGAAGTGATGATCAGAGTTCGGCAAGCAGTGAAGATTCTTATTACATGATTCAATTTCGGATTATTGCTCGGAGAAGCGTCATCGGGTTGCACTTGCGGTGATCGAGCATTCCAATCATCTGCATTGCGTTCCCCACCATTGCATCGCAAAACGTTTGCAAGCCTGATGTGACAATTCATACGTCGAGATGACGTATCTGTCAGTGTCAATACTGTCAGTTTGAAGAGACCGAGACAGATGAAATGTTGAACTTCCAAACTGATGCAGTGGCCACACGCTGAAGCGCTGAAGCGCTGAAGATGTGTATCATTATGCAGGCTGTATGTAGTCCAAGGTATAGATTCTCGGAAGCTACTTCTGTGTAAGTCAAGTAAAAAGGAGATAAGGTGTCACCAACGGCTCTTATTGACGTCAACTGTGCATTCTCGGCTCATTGTTCGGATCCTCACTTCCAGATATTTCAGCAGCAAATATTTTTCACGAAAACTCCGCAACCTCGAATGTAGTAGAATTTACGGCGGCGGCGGATCAGAGAAGCCAATTCGAGCCAACCTGTAGTTCAAAATGAGTCATGAGAGAGGAATCAACATCGTGAATTAAGGAGTTGTATTAAAGCAGATGACTGATGATATCTGGGAATGGAAACAACTTTTTTGAATCTGGCTTCCTGTGCGAAGCAACAGTTCCAGTGGGTCGCGTGCGATACACATCTAAAATAGACATGTACAAGCAAAGGTATACAAGTATACACACGAGTTATTACACATTCCTTTTTATATGTTACTGTGCTGTCAAGACCTCACATTCCTATTGCTGTGTGAACTGGGGAGTTCTGATATTACTGAGTATAGTGAAATGTAAGGCTAGGTACACATGTAAGTGTAAGGGACTGCACTAAACTTCACTACTGACACACTGGGTGACTTCCCATAAGGATCTGAGAAAATCTGGGATAAATTTGATTCCTGTAAACTTTTTCAGGTGTGATGTCACATTGTCACATCATGCATTCAATGTGTTGTACATGGAATGTGTCCTCTTCTCAATCATCCTGAAGATGAGACACTGCTTGCATGTTGCACAGCTGCTCTCATGGTTTACTACTGTGTCCTTCAAGCACAAAATGCTCAGCAGCAACACCAGAACCCTCACTGTCTCTATTTACAATGACAAGAGCTACTTCCAGATCCTTGCAATGGTATGCCATGGCAGTAACTTTGGCATAGCCAGGAAAACCATATATTTATTACTACAATGGGACTCAATATAGCTACTTTTTGTTTCATCTTAGAAGGACCCAATGGCTTTAGGGCTTAGTAGAATATACTTAACATTACTCAAAATGATGTGAGCACTCATGGAAAACTATAACTCTCCCAGAGATCTTTGGATGGTGCTGGGGCTCTTGGGCTGGTTCTTTACTACCTTGGTTTTTCTATGCTTGAAGTCAGCCTTTAGCAAATCTTTGCCTTAACACCAAGTACTCTATCAAGGTAAGCATCACAAAAATACTATATTTATTAACATTATGTCCTAGATACCTAGAGTTTGTGCAAAACTTACTTTTTAATAGATTAAAGAGAATGCCTAAGGTCCATATTGTATTTCCAACAGCTTTCAAAGATTTTCAACACTTAAATCTTTTATCAAAGAACAATATCCCCTTCTTAATGGTACATTTGCTGTGATCAATAGGTTATCACTCCCAGTACAAACATCCTATGATCCTGAGATGGAGAATACAACATATAATGGCTGGAAGACTAATTATTGTATTAATAATGTTATTGTTTTTTCACCAGATGGTCAGTTTGTTAAGTATTATATTAGTAAAATAACTAATTGTTGTACTAGGAACTATTCTTATAGCTGTCCTTAATGCACCCAGAAGCTGGCATGATGCACAAGTTGCTCATTCAATTTATCAACAACTTCATATATCTGTACCTGATGGATTTTACCTTGTTTCAGATATAGCATTCTCTTATGGCAAGCAATCTATTGCAGGAAAAATTTGGGCTCCTCTGAAGAGTAGTCAGCAAGTCCCATTTGATTCTGCTGCTTAGGAGTATATTCTTACTATTAACTAATAATTACTTTCATACCAGCAAACTACAGAGTGGGGAATGAGGACTATTCAAGGTTTATTTGGCCAATCTTATGTATCTTTAGACATCTCTTCCTCAAAGTATTGGCACTGTCTCTTGGAGACCTGTATATGTCTTGTAAATCTTTGGATATGTTTGTAAGAATGTAACTGAGATGACTTAGTTCTACTCCTAGCCTGAGTTGACAAGAAGAACTCAATGGAGTTCCCATTAGATTCTGTACACTACTTATACAACTACTACATGGTCTATGCACTACTTTCCTATGCTCATTATGTGACATGATACTGCAACATCCTGACATATGACTATAACATGTAATATTGTTATGTGACACTTTTTTGCACTCCTTCCTTGTGTAGTAAGTCCAAATAAAAAGAGAAAAGAAAAAGAAAAGAAAAGAAATATAAATAATAACTTAGC
>Ga0153922_1000457_pt1 | contig 16691 bp, 10 predicted proteins | sample TSNJ006MetaG_FD_104723 | JGI IMG/M metagenome (GOLD analysis project Ga0153922, IMG submission 104723) | Attine ant fungus gardens microbial communities from New Jersey, USA - TSNJ006 MetaG | ecosystem: Host-associated > Fungi > Mycelium > Unclassified | place: USA: New Jersey, Brendon T. Byrne...
AGATTTGTGCCGATTGTTTTCGTCCATTTTACGGGTTTTGAGGACGAATACTGGGCAGTATTTAACCGAAAAACCCGTGAAATGGGCGGAAACAGGCGGTGCAAAGATGGTGGCGGGACTTTTGTCCCAGGCTCCTAGGGAAGATATCGCAGAATATCAAGAATACATTTTATATGATGTTGTTATAAAGATATGGGTGGATGCTCACGGTGGAAGTTATGAAAAGGCCCGAAAGAAAATGGAGACTTTGAAGCTAATTGACCAGACCTATGAATTTTCAGAAAAATAAATTTCAAAAGCTTAAAAGCGAAAAGTTACATACATCATTAGGGTTCAACCGCCCAATAAGCAAATTCCCGATTGAAAAGCTCAAATCAATTATCAAAAAACACATCTGGTATTGTACCAAAACTCCATAAACACCAGGGTCAAAAGCCTGCGGGTCCTGCCTGCTGCCACAAAATGGGGTCTGGACCGCAGGGGGGATGCATCGTTGTCAAAACCATAGCATGAACTGCTAAAGATACTAACAGAAATAGAGTCCAAATCCCCGGCAAAAACTTGCTTCCCAAGCGAGTTTTTGTATCCACCTGAAATGCGTTTTCATCAGAAAACGGATTGAATGTGGATAGTCCGGGGATTTGGGCTCTATTTCTGTCAGTATCTTGCAGCGAAATGCTCTGGTTTTGACAACGATGCATCCCCCCTGCGGTCCCAGACCCCATTTTGTGGCAGCAGGCAGGACCCGCAGGCTTTTGACCCGTCCGCCTTATACACCAAAAAACTGACACCCCACAACCCCCATCCAGTCATGAAGCATCAGCCCTCAATTCTTATTCTACATTATCACTACACATGAATCTCCACCGTCATCCCAAGAACATCCTGATTCTCATCCAAAACCGGCTTCACTACCTTACTAAGAAAAGAATCCACCTGCTCCTTCGCTCTCCCCGTATACTTAGACGGATCCATCGTCTCCCGCAATTCTTCCAACGTCATATTAAATGCAGGATCAGCCGCAATCAACTCCAGAAGATTATTATCTTGTCCTTCTACTTTAACCATTCTCCCCGCTTCCATAGAAAGTTCACGAATTCTTTCATGCAGCTCCTGCCGGTCACCACCAGCCTTCACCGCATCCATCATAATATTCTCTGTTGCCATAAACGGCAGTTCCGACATCAGCCGCTTTTCAATCACCTTCGGATATACCACAAGACCATCCACAACATTCAAGCAAAGATCTAAAATCCCATCAACCGCCAAAAATCCCTCCGGAACACTCAACCGTTTATTCGCCGAATCATCCAAAGTTCTTTCAAACCACTGAGTAGCTGCCGTCAATGCCGGGTTCATGGCATCCACCATAACAAAACGAGCCAAAGAAGCAATCCGCTCACTACGCATCGGATTCCTCTTATAAGCCATCGCCGAAGACCCAATCTGACTCTTTTCAAATGGTTCTTCCACCTCTTTCAAATGCTGAAGCAAACGGATATCATTCGAAAACTTATGAGCACTGGATGCCACCTGAGCCAAAACATGAAGCACCCTTGTATCCACCTTCCGTGAATAAGTCTGCCCTGATACCGGATAGCATTCCTTAAAGCCCATCTTTTCAGCAATCATCGAATCTATCTGTTCGATTTTCTCATGATCCCCATCAAATAATTCCAAAAAACTAGCCTGAGTACCAGTAGTTCCCTTAGAACCTAACAGCTTCATACCATCCAACACATAGTTGATATCTTCTAAATCAAGTAAAAATTCCTGCATCCACAAAGTTGCACGCTTTCCTACCGTAGTCGGCTGCGCCGGCTGGAAATGAGTAAATGCAAGTGTTGGCAATGCTTTATATTTATTCGCAAACTTAGCCAGTTTAGCAATAACATTTACCAGCTTACGCTTCGCCAGCTTCAATGCCTCGGTCATAACAATGATATCCGTATTATCGCCCACATAACAGGAAGTAGCACCCAGATGGATAATCCCTTTCGCCTTCGGACACTGAACACCATATGCATACACATGAGACATTACATCATGGCGCACCTTTTTTTCCCGTTCTTTTGCCACATCATAATTGATATCTTCCGCATATTCTTTTAATTCATCAATCTGTTCCTGGGTAATGTTAAGCCCCAGTTCCTTCTCCGTTTCTGCCAATGCGATCCAAAGCTTTCTCCATGTACGAAACTTCATATCCGGTGAAAAGATATACTGCATATCTTTACTTGCATACCGTTCGGATAACGGACTTTGATATCTGTTATTCATTCGTTTTCTCCTTTGGTTTTCAATCAATTATTTTTCGTATTCTCCACGGATATCCTCTTTCGGAGGTTCCATTGGGTATTTCCCATTAAAGCATCCTTTACAGATAGAAAGCTTTTGGTCCACCAACTCTTCCAGTCGCTCTTCTTTTAAGTAAGCCAGACTATCTGCACCTATTATATCACATATTTGCTCCACTGTGCGGTTATATGCAAGCAATTGCTCACGTGCCGGCACATCTGTCCCAAAGTAACACGGCCATAAAAATGGCGGTGAACTAACACGCATATGAACTTCCTTTGCGCCTGCTTCCTTCAACATACTGACAATCCGGTCACTGGTGGTTCCGCGAACGATAGAGTCATCAATCATAATAACCCGTTTGCCGGCCACTTCCTCCTTCAGCACATTGAGTTTTACCCGAACACTGGATTCACGGCTGCTTTGCTTGGGCTTAATAAAAGTTCTTCCCACATAAGCATTCTTCACAAAAGCGGTTCCGTATGGAATTCCCGATTCCAGCGAATATCCCAGCGCTGCTGCATTACCTGACTCCGGTACGCCAACTACCAGGTCTGCCTCCGCCGGCGAATCCATTGCAAGAAACCTTCCTGCCTTGATTCTGGACTCATAAACGCTGATTCCATCAATATGGCTATCCGGTCTGGCAAAATAAATATATTCAAAAATACAGCGCGCACTCTCTTCTTTTGGCATACAAAGAGAGGTGTCTGACTTAATGCCATCTTTCGTTATCGTTACGATTTCACCAGGCAGGACATCCCTGACAAACTGGGCACCTACGGTTTCCAGTGCGCATGTTTCAGAAGCCAGGATATAAGATTGATCCCGTTTCCCGATACAAAGCGGTTTGAATCCATAAGAATCCCTGGCACCGATCAGCTTGCGGGGCGACATTATGATCAACGAATATGCCCCCCTGATCTTTCTGGCTGCCCGCTTCACTGCCTCTTCAACATTCTTTGTATGCACACGTTCTCTGGCGATGTGATATGCGATAACTTCCGAATCAATCGTCGTCTGAAATATCGCGCCCCCATATACTAACTCATCCCGCAGTTCCTGTGCGTTGATCAAGTTCCCATTATGAGCCAGCCCTAATGTTCCCTTAATATAATTCAGGACAAGAGGCTGGGCATTTTCACGGGTACTGGCCCCGGCAGTAGAGTAACGGACATGGCCCACACCGATATCTCCGTGCAGACCATCCAGGGAGCCGGGAAGAAATACTTCATTTACCAGCCCCATGCCCTTAAAGGAATTCACTTTTCCCTTTGGTCCTGTTGTTTCACTCACTGCTATTCCACAGCTTTCTTGTCCTCTATGCTGCAATGCGAACAGTCCATAATATATAGTGGATGCCACATCTGCACCGTTTAGATCATACATTCCAAAGACGCCACATTCTTCTTTTAGCTTATCAGTAATTTCTCTTTGTTCATGTATTACATTTTGTGTCATTGACATAGCCTTTCTTTTATGCAATAGCTGTTATCATTGCAGAGTAAGTTTTATCATCAGATCTCATCTGGAAATGCCTCATGTCGGAAATTGCCCTGATAAGGTTATGCTAATCCCAGACGCTTAAATACTTCGTCATACGCCTCTTCTACATTACCCATATCTCTTCTGAAACGATCTTTATCTAACTTTTCATTCGTCTCTACATCCCACAGTCTGCATGTGTCCGGTGACACTTCATCGGCCAGGATGATGGTTTTGTCCGGCAATTTACCAAACTCGATTTTAAAGTCGATTAATTTCATGCCGGCACTTAAGAAATAACCTTTTAAGAATTCATTGATCTTTCTGGTATAGGATTTGATGATGTCAATCTCTTCCTGAGTAGCCAGTCCAAGCGCTAATGCATAATCATCATTAATGAATGGATCGCCCAGATCATCATTTTTATAACTAAACTCCAGAATCGGACATAGCAGTTCTCTTCCTTCTTCTACGCCCATTCTTTTCGAAAAGCTTCCTGCTGCCACATTACGTACAATAACTTCAAGCGGAACGATTTCTACTTTCTTTACCGCGGTTTCACGGTCACTTAACTCTTCTACATAATGGGTTGGTACCCCTTCTTTTTCCATCATCTTGAATACATGGTTAGTCATACGGTTATTTATCACACCTTTTCCTACAATGGTACCTTTTTTCTCACCATTGAATGCAGTTGCATCGTCTTTGTAATCTACAATTACAATGCCGTCTACGTCGGTTGCGAATACTTTCTTTGCTTTTCCTTCGTATAATTGTTCCAGCTTTTTCATAAGTCTGACACCCTTTCTTTGTGAATCTTGTCAAGCCTTCCGGCTCTTTGTTCCCGTTTTTACGTTACGATTATACGCCACCTTTTTTATAAAATCAAGACTGACATGACATGCCCCTAAAAATTCATTGTACTATTCATTACAGTTCAGCCTTCAAGCCTGAACTGCAACAACAATTCGTTATCGCTAAATCCGCCGCCCTTCAGGCTTGATTGAATTTCCCCAGAAACTCTTTCATTCTGGCATGATCACTTGAAAATACTTCTTCAGGCGTACCTTCCATGGCTACCACCCCCTTGTCCATGAAGATGATCCGATCGGAAATATCCCTTGCAAATGCCATCTCATGGGTTACGATCACCATTGTAATATCCAGATCAGCCAGGGATTTGATCACCTTCAGTACCTCTCCGGTTAATTCCGGATCCAGAGCCGAAGTTGGCTCATCAAAGAATAGAATCTTGGGATTAAGTGCCAGAGCTCTGGCAATTGCAACACGCTGGCATTGTCCGCCCGACAACTGGCACGGATAAGCATTCTCCTTATCTGAAAGTCCCATCTTATCCAGTAATTCCCTTGCCTCCCTGAAGACTTCTTCTTTATTTCGCTTTTGAATATGAATCGGTGCATCGGTAAGGTTCTTTATGACCGAATAGTGAGGAAACAGGTTAAAGTTTTGAAATACCAGCCCAAAGTAAGAATGAATCTTTTTCTCCAGTTCTCCTTTTGCATAGACAGCCGCACCATCCCGCATCCATACCGCCAGCTCACCCAGATAGCTTATCTCTCCGCTGTTAACCTTCTCAAGCATCGTTGCACATCGCAGTAAGGTTGATTTTCCCGAGCCGGACGGTCCGATAATAGAAAGTATCTCTCCCTCTTTTACCGAAAGGGAGATGTCCTTGATCACTTCCAGATCGCCAAATTTTTTATTAATATTATTCATTTCCAGTAAATTCATGGGATCCGCCCTCCTTATTGATAGTAACTCAGTTTCTTTTCAACCCGTTCCATAATAACTGCTACGATCAAATTAAAAATATAGTAGAATACAGCGGCTACCACAAATGGTGTAAAGGTGGTTTTAGATGCGGCGATTTGTTTTGCAATACTAAACATCTCGGAATAAGCAAGCGCAAATGCCAAAGATGTATCCTTTACCAGCGTAATAACTTCATTGGTCACAGACGGAAGGATACGCTTGATCACTTGCGGAAGGATAATTTTAGTAAAAGTCTGCCGCTTATTATAACCCAACAGCTTGGCCGCTTCGTATTGACCGATGGGCATGGATTCTATTCCTGAGCGGTAGATTTCTGCAAAATATGCCGCATAATTCAGTGCAAATCCTAAAATAATTGCAACAAAGCGGTAGGACCTGCCCATATCTTTTATTCCAAATAAGTAATACGGTCCAAAATATACTACCAACAACTGAAGCATTAAAGGAGTTCCGCGCATAAGTGAAATATAAATTTTAAAGATGGTACTTATCACTTTATACTTTGACATTCTTCCAAATGAAATCAAAAGTCCAAGCGGCAGGGAAAAAATCAGTGTCAAGGCAAATATTTCAATAGATTTTATCATTCCCGTTGACAACTGCTGCAGCATTACTGAAAACGACATATTCTTCCTCCATAATGTATCCTTTTCTTGTGTTTCGAAATCAGATTTCCTGATTGAACAAAATCCCCCCAAAATCCGCTTCAACACCAAGGACTTCGGGGGGATTTTGTTTTATTTTTCTTCTAAGCAAAGCATATCAACCAAACCATATTCTTCGTATTTGTCAGCGATTTCTGCAAATGTTCCGTTTGCTAATAATGTCTGCAGATCAGCATTTACTTTATCACGCAACTCTTCGTTGCCTATTTTGAATCCAATACCATACTTTTCGGAATTCAACGTTTCATCTAATATCTTACACCCTTCTCCTCTGGATTTTAACTGGTATTTTGCCACACCGATATCCATCGCAATAGCATCAATAGAACCTGTCTGCAATTCTACAAAAGCATTATTATAATCCGGGAATTCCTGCAGAACTGCAAATGTATCCATTAATGCTTTTTGATCACCCTGTAACAAATTCAATGCTGCCGATGCTGCCTGCACTCCAACATTTTTTCCGGCCAAATCTGCCAGCGAATTAATTCCGGAATCTTCAGATGCAACAATCACCTGAGCGTTATTAACATACGGATCGGACCAAATATATTTGTCTTCTCGGCCATTGATCGTAAATCCATTCCAGATACAGTCAATGTTACCGGAGTCCAATTCCATATCCTTTGAATCCCAATTAATTGGGGTTTTCACTAATTCCCAACCTTCCAGATCACAAACAGCCTGCGCAAGTTCCAGGTCAAATCCCGTATAGTCACCGTTTTCATCCATATAACCATATGGCGGATATTCGGCATCAAATCCTACCGTAAATGTAGTTCCATCACCTTTTACAGTATCTTCTGCCGCTGCCTCCTCAGAGGTATCTTCCGCCGCTGTAGTTTCCGTTGCTTCAATCGTCTCTTTTGCTTCCTCAGCAGTATTTGCACCATCATCTGCTTTAGATCCGCATCCTGCTAACAGGGTAACCATCATCGCACCTGCCAACAAACCACTAAGTATTTTCTTTTTCATACTTGCGTCCTCCGGTTTTTCATTCAATTAGCACTCTACCACGCTAAATTCTCCGAATAATCGTAGCATATTTGCCCCTGGATGTCAATTCTTAATACGTTACTGTTCACTCCGTGACCAGTAACCCTTAATACTCCTTTACGCCGTCCAAATCAATGGGTGCATATTTTAAAAGTGTATTGGTTGCTATTCAGCCGTACAATTTAAGATTGGGATGAATGTGGTAAGATTGGGCTGATGGACGCGGTCAGAGGGCATGGGATAACTTCCGTAAACGCGGCAACGCTCTGGCGGACTAACCATTAACTTCGACTAAAGGGCTCCGGAAACCCGTCGCTCTTAAGTCTACGTAAATGGTGGATTCCACCGCCGCTAAAACCGCCGCCAAATGTTTACGGAAGTTATCCCATGCCCTCTGCCCGCTGGTTTTTCAAGTAATTTACGAAGAGCGTTCCTCTCATGTCAGGACCGTCCCTGTATCAAAGATATCATCCTACCACATTACCAACTACCAAAACCCAGCCGCTGTGTGCCAGGAGAGGTGGTGTGGAGTCTGCAAAACCATAGTATGAGCTGCTAAAGATACTAGCCCGGATGGGAGCCGGATTTGCGGGCAAAAGCTTGCTTTCCAAAGCGAGCTTTTGTATCCACTTGAGATGCGTTTTCACCAGAAAACGGATCGAATGTGGATAGTCCCGCAAATCCGGCTCCCATCCGGGCTAGTATCTTTCAGCGAAATGCTCTGGTTTTGCAGACTCCACACCACCTGTCCTGGCACACAGCGGCGTCCTGGCTGCCAATGTTGAACTATCTTAACTATTTAAATTCACACGGCTGAACTGTTCCGTACATTGTTACTCTTATAAGAACCACATTATCTGTTTTTGCTGTTCTTTATTGACGCTCCCGCCATAGCGGAGCACACCTGTTCAGCGGAGTTGGTTATCGCCGAATGAGATTTAAGTTGCATAGCATGCACTTTTAAAATATACACCTCAAATCAACTCTCTGCTTGATGCTTGCCCGATGCTGTGTTATAATTCATTCATTGATTTTCTGAGGGAGGATTTTTAGTATGACACAATCACAAATTTGTATTATGATCTCAATTGCTGTTTATCTGATAGCAATGCTTTACATTGGTTTTGTTTTTTCGAAAAAGAATAAGAATACCAGTGATTTTTATTTAGGGGGAAGAAAGCTTGGACCATTGGTAACTGCCATGAGTGCCGAAGCCTCTGACATGAGCAGCTGGCTGCTGATGGGGCTTCCGGGAGTAGCTTACCTAAGCGGCATTGCTGATGCCGGCTGGACCGCTATCGGTCTGGCAATCGGAACTTATGTTAACTGGCTGGTCGTCGCCAAGCGGATTCGGCGTTATTCTCATGTTTCCAATAATTCTATTACAATTCCGGCTTTTTTCAGCAACCGTTACCGTGATAAAAGCAGATCTCTTCAAGGGATTGCAGCTCTTGTTATCATTATCTTTTTCATACCCTATACCGCATCCGGCTTTGCCGCCTGCGGGAAGCTGTTTTCCAGCATTTTGGGGGTTGAATATACGCTGGCAATGATCATTAGTGCCATCATTATTGTTGGATATACAACATTGGGCGGATTTCTGGCTGCTTCAACTACTGATTTTATCCAGAGCATTATCATGTCCATTGCTCTGATCGTAATTCTTATATTTGGTATCAATATCGCCGGCGGTCTTTCAGCTGTTATCGAAAATGCCCAGTCCCTGCCCGGATATCTTTCGATGACCGAAAGCTTCGATTCTATCACGGGTACTGCTTCCCCTTATGGTATTATCACGATTATATCTACATCGGCATGGGGACTTGGTTATTTCGGTATGCCGCATATTCTGTTGAGATTTATGGCGATTGAGGATGATAGTAAATTGAAGCTCTCCAGACGTGTGGCATCCATCTGGGTTGTTATTTCTCTGGCTATAGCTGTGTTTATTGGTATCATTGGCTACACCGTGAGTAAGGTTGGCTCACTTGAGGTTCTGACCGGTTCTAATTCAGAAACGATCATCATTAAAATTGCTGATCTGCTGAGTAAATACGGCATTGCTCCGGCGCTGCTGGCAGGCATAATTCTCGCAGGCATTCTGGCATCTACGATGTCTACTGCTGATTCACAGCTTCTGGCTGCCTCTTCTTCCGTATCCTCGGACATTCTTGGTGGCGTTTTCAAGAAAAACCTGCAGGGAAAAAGCAGCATTTTAGCTGCCCGGGTTACTTTAGTGGTTATCTCCATAATTGCTGCCTTTATCGCCAGAGATCCAAACAGTTCAGTATTTGCAATCGTTTCTTTTGCCTGGGCCGGCTTCGGCGCCGCTTTCGGTCCTGTGGTTCTGTTTGCTTTATTCTGGAAACGTTCTAACCGTTACGGAGCGTTGGCCGGAATGATCTCCGGAGGTGCTATGGTCTTTATCTGGAAGTATCTGGTGCGCCCATTAGGCGGTGCCTGGGATATCTACGAACTGCTTCCGGCATTTATCGTTGCTTGTATCGCCATTGTTGCTGTCAGTCTACTGACACCGGCACCAACAAAAGAAATTACTGACGAATTCGACAAAGTTGCGGCGATGAAATAGCATTGAAAAATAAACAGTAGGAACCCGTAAATCGCCTGTTGAACCAGCGGCAGAAGGGCATGAGATATCTCATGCCCTTCTGCCGCGTCCTCAGGTCAAATACCATCCCACAAAAAAACCAGGCACCTAATGCCCAGCTTTCCCTAAAATCCCGTATTCTTATGATATTCTTCCGTCATTCGCTCCAGGAGTGCATCCATGGAGCGATAATACCCCTCCGGATTGCCCTGCGCCTTTTCCTTTTTGGCATTGATGAAATCCTGCTGAGCCTGTGACGGCTCTAGCGGTGCCGTACTTTTCAATTCTTCATCCATCTCCGCCTTAGTCTGTGCATCGACTCCCAGCTCAGCAGCCTTCTGTTCATATGCCTCCTTTGAATCTGCCATCGAAACTGCATACAGATAGCTCTTAAGTGCTGCTTTAGTATGCATCTGCTCATAAGCGTTCTTAAAGCATACTAATGCCTCTTCCATCTGGAACAGCTTAGCATAAGCACAGCCCATGTTATGATAGACACTGCCCTTGAACTGCCCGCCAAGATTAGATTCCTGATTAGATTCCAAGACCTTTTCATACACTTTAATACCGTTAATATATTTTCCATAATGAATCAGATAATCGCCTTTAAGTTTCTGCCGGACCAGCTCCGGTTGTTCCTCCAGCTGCTCCAGCTTAAGCCCCAGCTCTTTATATTCACTCTGGGATAAATAATGGATTTCCTTAAAAATCGGCAGAATAAAACTTTCCACATCTATTCCTGTTTTAAACAGCCCCTGTAGTTTCATCCCCAGGCTTTTCATCCCCAGTTCCTCTTTGATCCACTGGCAAAGACCATCATTAATAATCGTCTCATCCAACAGATAAATATTGTGATAGAGATAAAAGCACAGCTCTTCGATGGAGAAGATATTGGTACTGATATTATCAATATAATAGGGGTGTTCCGTTCGTTTGTGCTGGCACAATATGTAATTTCCCATGCTTCTCCTCCTTAACATCTCATCATTTCTCTCCAGATCAGTCCGCCGGCAGGATACAATTCTCCAAGTCCCAGATCTTCTGCTTCAATATTGCAGCAGTGGGCAGATTCATATTCCATCCGGATTTTTAACCTGGTTGCTTTTACCGGTCGTTTTGGCAAGCCGGGCAGCGGCATGCTGCATTTATTCTTAACACTGGGATCCATTCCCGTAATTATAAATATCAATTCCTGAGCTTCATTCAGCAGGATTTCACACTCGTGAATAGCTTCATACCAGTTGACCCCAGCTTCAATCATCGAATAATATGCCGGAATGCCCGATATGGTCATCTCCATTCCGATATTGGATTTTACCAGATCCTCCCCGGCATACAAATATTCTTTTAGTGCCTTGTCTTCTACTTTTTCTTTTGCGGCATAACATGCACCCTTACAAAAAAGATTATTGCCGAAAAATACATGGCGATGATTGCGGCATAATAAAGGTATCGATTTCACTGCCCAGTTCTTATCAAAGCCTTCTCCCACCAGAAAAACACTGGAATATACCTCATTGCCGAATGATTCTCTGACCATATCATAGAATTCATTATCCCGGTCTTCCGGATTCTGATTTAAGACCGCCCTTCGCCCTCGCTGCACGGTTACCATGGCTGGCTTGGTCTGCTTATTGATCGCCAGTTCTTTATATTCAACATCATCTTTATCAAAACAAAACAATGCTGTTTTCCGACTGCGCAGTTCCGGTTTCTGAGACATGGTATGATAGTAAAAGCTTTCGTCATACCCCTGCAGGAAGCATCTTGCCCGTTCAAACCCAAGCAGCGCATATGCCTGTCGGATGTTCTCAACCAACCCCTTGGTCAGCCTGGGGGTGGTGATCATAATGGCACTGATGCTTTTAATCGGGTCTGCAACACCCAGCATTTTTAATACATTCCCAATAAAAGCTTTCAGCAGATGGGCGGGCCTGATCTCTTCATTATCAATTGCTGCCCCTTTTTCAATCAGGCATGACTCATAAAGATTGTCGATTAATATTTCATCCTTATGTGTACCAAAATACTCTGCTTCAGTTCCAAAATGATACACATCCTCACCCGGTTTTTTGCTTAGGATTGTGGGAAATGCAAACTGACTTTGGCCCGCCGTTACCGACAGCGAAACCGGCTCACCTTCGGTTCTGTCATAATAACAGATCTGCGATACCTTTTCCCCAAATTCAAATCCTACTATAATATTTCTGACTTCATTCATGCAATGTGCCTCCGATATTTCATTTCCGTTGAACTACACTAGTGTGAAAATTTGCGCTGTCATCCGTTCATACGTCAGGTATTTCTCCATCACCGCATCCAGAGATTGGTCTTTGCCCAGTTTCCGGTCTGCGAGCATAGCATTCAACATCTGATATTTAGTTTTTCCTTCCATGGTTATGATATCCATATTCACTGTCCGGGGCTCCGTCTGGCGGATAACATCATCCAGTTCAATGGTCATATACCAGGTCAGGCATTCTCCATAGAACAAAAGAAACTCTCTGGTAAATATTCCATGGTAATGTTTCTTCAGCGGTTCACTAAGGAATACCTTCTCCCCATCCGAACCATCTTCACTTCGCTCAAGGGCATAGTGAAGGGTAACCTTGGCCTTTGGATGGACCATTTCCTCGATAAAGATCCGGTCTTCCAATTGGTACGACTTGGTGCACTCTTTGGGCAGCTCGGTGAAAAATGCAAACCGCAGCCCTTGTTTTCTGCATTCGGCCAGAATGTCCGTTACGTTTTTCTTCTGACGACCAGTAAGTTTCTTACAGAAACGATAGCGTTTTAACAGTGCCAGCGAACAGATAATATCCATTTCCCAACCGCGCTCAAATGTGCTTTCCAGGCTGCGGAACACAAATGCGTCAATCCGAACATCATCCAGGAAATACCCATAGGACAGGAAGGTAATAAATGCAACTACCACGGATTCTTTACCCCGGTTGCGAATGTAACCTTCCAGTACCCCGGAAAGCTTGGAGCGGTAGACCCGGCTATACATTGCCATCAGCAGAATCTCTTCCTCGCAGGCATATGTATCCATCTGGAATCCTTTTAACTTCTCCCATACAGTAATCATGGAATCTACCGGACCGATATAGCTGTCCCGCAGGTATCCCAGAATCACCTCATCATATTTGTCTTTGCTGAGCACATAGTATGCCAGCTGCAATAATTCTTCATTTTCAATAAATTCTATATCCAGGATAACACGCCGGCAAAGCTTAAAGAGATTGACCACATCAATCTTTTCATAACCGTATTCACATACCAGCGAAAATGCTTCATGGCAAAAGCCCCTGCGAATCAGGATGTCAATCAGCATTACACAGTCGATTTTGTAAAACTGATGATAATCGATTGCTTTCAGATATTCATTCAAAGTATCATTTCCAGCGTGAATGTCATAATATGCAAGCAGCTTCCGACGGGTTTCCTGCTTGTATTCTTCAGTGAAAGCATCCGATTCAGCCAAATGCTGAAAGCAGCCAAGGTTACGGATGTCAATCTTCGTCTCCGTAATTCTGCTGCCGCACACATACAGCAGCAATCCATCGTTAGTTACATCCAGCCCCATACACTGGCTCACTACTGCCTTTTCATCCATCAGCTTCTGCAGATTGTATTCAACAGTCGCAACATAACGCCGATGCTTCCCATCTTCGAAGATAATCTGTGCGTCCTCAGCATAAAGATTGACAAATGCTACATTATCATTGCAGGGATAAACTTCTTCTTTCTCAAAAGCACTATGGCAGACAATAACGTTACGCACCTTCGGATCATCACAGTATAATCGATAAGTAAAAGCAACCTTTGCTGCTGCCTCACCGATGGCCTTACCTTCCAAATCCGCCAAAAACTCCTGATAAACTATCGCATAGTCTTCATTTATCTTGCCGGCTTTAACCGATTCCGCTGCAAAAACTTCCATCACCCGGTGATAGCTTTCATAAGTATGCGGATCCTTATCCTTATTTCGGATAATGTTTCCATACACAAAAGCTTTCCTACTGCTGCTTAATGTATTATTATAGGAAAAATAAAGACGTACCGGCTGCGGCAGTGGCTCCAGATAATTTTTTCCCATTGTTTCAATATAAAACTCATACAATCTGGTAATCCGCACACCCTGTTCCACGGCCAGGGCATACCATCTGAAATACTCTTTCCGCCCCGGCTGACCAAGCATCACCAGCTTGCAGATCGCTTCCAGGATATCCTTGCCGGGATACACTTCATAGCAGGCCGCCAGAATCCGATAAATGCTGCTTCTAAATTTCTTTTCACGGATTGACATATAGGCAACGCGCATACCCAGTTCCTGATTCAGCATATTGTATTTAGCTGCAAATGCCAGAGTTTGAATCATAAAAGGTGATAGCTTTTTCAGTTGACTTTCATCCTTCACCAGAATCTTAGCCGCTTCCAGATATAAAAACGGACTGGTGCTTCCCCTGTCAAACTGCCGTTCCAGCATGAATAATTGCTTCACCGGAGCATTAATAAACTCTTCGTCAACCCGCAAAAGCAAGCCCAGCAATAACATGCTTCCCTGGTTCTTACGATACGCAGACTGTATCTGTTCACTGATATCCGCCTCTTCCCCCACCAATAACTGGGTTTCTTTTGCCAGGTACAGGTATAATCCCTTTTCCTCGTCTTCATGCTCGCCAAACTCCCGTCCCTTCAACAGCCACAATGCCTCCAGGGCCTTATGCATATTATCCTCGGCAAAATATGCATAAGACTCGAACAACTGATGAATCGTAGTAAAACAACCAGCACTTTTTAATTCCTCCAGATTAGCGAACATCCGCTCTTGCCACTGACGATATTCAATTTTCTGCGCAGAAAGTTCCAGATAATCCCGAAGCATCGCGTGTTTGATTTTATTTTCAAAATTCCGGGTATTGATTTCATAGTCACGGCTTGCAGATGCACATATCTCAAAAACCTGGGTACCATATACATTTTTTATAATGATCCGGCCATACCGTTTCCCTTTTCCCAGCTTCTCTCTTAAAATCACATACTCAAGACCATATACACTTCCAATAAAATCATCCGTCGTCACCACTTTCTTTTCCACTTCCAGAAAGTCGCCTTCTACTTCTATCTCAATCCGGGTATATCCCCAGGTATTTTTATAGATAAACAAAGAGTCTTTGGTTGAACTTTCGATTCGAAGCATCTCTTTGAAAGACTTATCAACACTAAGTTCCACTGCCTCTTTCTTCTTAGCACCAATCAAGAATTCTTCCATGTGCTGATATGTAACCGGATTCTGCGACATCCCCCGGTAAAGGGCAGCATACTGTTCATCTTCACCCTGCAGCAGCTTACGAAATGCCTCCTTGGTAAAAAGTCGAAACGCCTCATGATAATCCACCTGTGCAAGCGCAGTAAACTGCTTTAGATTCTTGATATCACCCTGAGAAGTTTTCACCTCTTTGCCAAACACCGTCAGCTTCACCTGAACACGGTATTCACCCAGATTACTGCTAATAACAATCTCCCCACTGCAATTATCACCGGCATGTAAACCGCCGGTATCAATTCCATATTGAACATAGACCGTATTCCCCGAGAACTGATCCTTAGCCAGAACGATTCTCCGATTGGTAGAGAACATCATGCCTTTTACCTTACTGTTGTCCTCTGCCCCAAAGAAAAGCTCGCCTTTATAAGATTCCCCTTCTTTGGCTCTCACCAGAATCTCTTTTTCGGACAGAATCACCTGCGGCACCGTATATTCAAAGTTTCCTTTAATCAGCTGTTCCATTCTTTTTTTCATAATTGTTCTACCCTTATGTTTTATTAATGGTTCCCATCTTTTCATATTCTGTTGCTTTGTTGCAAAGCTTCGATAATATTTCGTGATCACATTTATTATATCGGTTATTAAATAAAGTTACAAGCTTTTACATCACATATACGGATTCAGCTTAAATAAAAGTTACGGTTCAGCTATATGAATTTTTAAAAGTTAAGTTGAGACATTTCAATTTTTGGGCTGCCAGGACGCCACTGTGTACGAGGAGAGGTGGAAGAGAAAGTGACCCTGTTATGGCAGGAATTTCTTTAGTTCGCTATTTATCCGAGAGGGTGCATATTTTAAAAGTGCATTGATTGCTATTCAGCCGTACAATTTAAGATAGGATGAATGTGGGTAAGATTAGGGCTGACGGACGCGGTCAAAGGGCATGGGATAGCTTGCATAAACAGCGGCAACGCTCTGGTGGGCTAACAACTACGACTAAAGTGCTCAGGAAACCCTTACAAAATACCTTTATGGCCATGCGACCAAGAATGAGGAAAGCCTTCGCGCTTAAGTCTCCGTAGGTAGTGGATCCCCCCCCGCCGCTAAAACCGCCACCAAATGTTTACGCAAGCTATCCCATGCCCTTTGAAGTGGTTTTTCAAGTAATTTACGAAGAACGTCCCTTCCATAGCTGGGTTGCCTTGTACCCAGGCTACCATTTCTTCAACCTTCGGTAGAATTCACCTTATATCAAATGACTACTCACACAAAACTTACAATCTATCAGCACCTCGTCTCACACAGCGGCGTCCTGGCTGCCAATAATCTAACTATTTTAAACTTTTTAAATCTACATGGTGAACCGTTACGTGCATTGTTACTATCCAGCGTGGTGGGTTATCGCCGAATGAGATTTGAGTTGCATAGCATGCACTTTTAAAATATGCACCTTATACGAGAACCAGGTTGCAATTTTGACTAGTATCTACTATAATTGTTTATGCTGTAAACTATAATAAAATTAGCGTTTATATGGCCATTAAGGCGAAAAGAATTTATATTTATATATGGA
>Ga0153922_1000458_pt1 | contig 16682 bp, 18 predicted proteins | sample TSNJ006MetaG_FD_104723 | JGI IMG/M metagenome (GOLD analysis project Ga0153922, IMG submission 104723) | Attine ant fungus gardens microbial communities from New Jersey, USA - TSNJ006 MetaG | ecosystem: Host-associated > Fungi > Mycelium > Unclassified | place: USA: New Jersey, Brendon T. Byrne...
AGCTGAACCAAGAGTTCGAGCGGGCGGACAAGATGGATCCGGCCTCGCAGACACCCGAAACGCCTCGGACCGCCGACCGCAAGGAACACCAGGACCATTGACGGTCTCCAGCTGAGCCCGCACCCTGCTACCTGGATCGCGGCTGACAGCCCGCAGCACCGGACCGCTCACCGCTCATCTGTGGTGTGGGTAACGCCGGATCGTGCGCGCAGTAGCTCGTCGAGCTGTGGTCGCCCCATGGTGTGGGTTGGCAACCGCCGCGATCCCCCCATGCTCAGCTGTCGGTGATTCGACAGGCGCCCCCAATGTAATTCGACCCACAAAGCACACGAAGCCACCCTGCTCAAAGCCACCCAGCATGGAGGTGAGAACCATCGATGACGACCCATGCGCCACCGACTCGCAGCGAAGCGTGATCGACGCCGCGGCCGACGTCGCGCCGTTCGAACGGGCAGTGCCCCACCCGATCTCCTTTATTAAACCGACGGTTGGTTTATTAATATCTTGGGCGTGTGCGGTGCCGCGGCCAAGGTCCGGTACGGGGAGGTCTCCGTCCACGCACACCGCGTGGGTCGTCAACGCCACGGACAATGCGGCGTCGGTTATCGGACGCTAGTCCCCCGGGCCGCGCGGTAGCGGACGACCGCTCCCAGGGCACCGCCCACTTCGCCGAACGGCAGCATGCCCACCCGGTCGAGTACCGCGGCGGACGCGGTGTTGCCTTCGTCGACTTCAGCGAAGACCTCGGTCAGACCGAGCGGACCCAACGCGTAGTCGATGACGCCGCGAGCGGCTTCGATGGCGTAGCCGCGGCCCCAGACGCTGGGAATGAGGCTGTAGAACACCTCGAGGCCGAGGCCGTCGAGATGACGCAGGCCCACCGCCCCGATCGGTGCGCCGCGCGGCCCCGGACAGATCAGCCACAACCCATACGAACGCGCCGCGAAGTCGCGGGCGCTGTCAACGATCGCCTGCTCGATCTCCTCGACAACCGCGGGTGTCCCGTCGAACAGGAACCGGCGCACCGCAGGATCCGACCAGTGGCGGATCAGGAACTCGCGGTCGTCGGAACTCGCCGGCCGCAGAACAAGGCGCGGCACCACAAGCGTGTGTGACACGTCTATCTCACCAGGGCCAGCAGCTCGTCGACCGACCACTGGTCGTTGGCGTGGGTGCCGTGCTTGCACGCGATGACCCGACCGTCGGAGTCGATGAGGAAGTCGGCGGGCAGCCCCAGCCGCCCACCCGTCGGACGAAGGTTCACCGGCGGTGAGCCGATCCCGGGCGGGTGGCGAAGCGTGGGACCCAACACCGGCAGTAACGCGCGGGGGTCGAGCAGCGCCCGCCGCGACGATCCGACGCCGAACTCGGCGTACAGCGCCTTGCCCGGATCGCCGATCACGTCGAACGGCAGCTCGTCGGCCTGGCCGCGCAGCTCGTCCTCGGTCGAGTGGAACACGACGACCTCTTTGATCCCTGCCGCGGCGATGTCGTCCTGTCGGCGCACCACCGACTGGAGATGCACGTGGCAGATCGGGCACCCGGCGTGCCGCCGAAACTGAAGGTGGACCCGCCGATCGGGGTCGGGAATGCGCACCGCGGCGCCGGAAACCGCGCGCAGTTGCCGTGGTGCGACAACGCTGCCCAGGCCGTGGGTCATCTGGGCCACCCCTTCATCCATACGCGAAACATTCACTACACGCACCATTGACTAGTGACGATGCGCCGGCACGGCCGGTTCAGGCGTAACCGAGTGCGAGCGGGCTTGCGCACGCCGTGCGCCGCCCCGCGGGAATCTCGCTGATCACAGATGATTTTCCTTAATACTGTGGAAGACTGCCCGCGGCCGTGCGTGGCGGCCGGAACCGGTTTGAAGTCGAGGAGTGTGCGTGGCGTCCGAGCAGGATCCGCCGGTAGACAGCGGCCGGCCCGACGACGAGACCAGCCCGCAGGGTAGGCATCGCCGCGACGCCGAGGACAGCCCGCCACCTCCTGCCTGGCAACCCCCGCCCTGGCAACCTGAGCCGCCCCCGGCGCCGCAACCCCCTGCCTGGACAACGCAACCCCCTCCGTGGACGCCCTGGCAACCGGAGCCGCCCCCGGCGCCGCACCCATCCGGCGGCAGCATGCGCTTCCAGGATCCGGCGACGACGCGACCACGCCCGCCGACGGTCGCCGAGGCGCGCGCGCGCGACAAGGCGATCGCCAAGCAGCAGGAGATCGAACAAGCACGCCTCGCGGCGGAAGCCAAGCGGCAGACGCGGAACCGTCGCCTGGTCGGGGGCGCGGCGGTCGTCGGGGTGGTCGGCGTGGTTGCGGGCTTGGGGTATTGGGCGCTCTCGCCCAGCCACGTCACCGCGCAATGCGTCCGGGACGACTCGAACGATCAGCCGGTGATCGTCCCGGATGACAACTGCACGGGCCACACCGCGAGCTACGGCGGCTTCTTCTTCTGGGGTGGGCATTCATACCGCTACTACTACGGCAGCTCGGGTGCCATCGGGTCAGCCCCGGTGGGCGGCACGACGGTCGCGCCGAAAGGCGCCACGATCACGACGAAGTCCGGCACGACCATTCAGCGTGGGGGGCTCGGCAGCAAGTTCAGCAGCAGGGGTTCCGGCTCGTGAAGCGGGTCAGAACGCAGCCGCGGCCGAACTGGCAGTCGATCGTCGAATCGCAGGGACTGGTCTACGGCACGCCCGCCCGGGATGCGGCCGGCGCAGACAGACCGTACTGGGACGAGTCGGTGTACTACGAGTTCGACATGGACGAGGTGCTCGCGCTGGAAGCCGACGTCGAACTGGTCCACTCGATGTGCATGCAGGCCGTCGAGCAGGTGGTGCTCACGGAGAGGTACGCGGATTTCGGTCTGCCGGAATGGAGTTGGCAGCACATCGCCGAATCGTGGCACCGGTCGGACCCGCACGTGTACGGGCGGTTCGACCTGCGCTACGACGCGCGTTCGCCGGGGAAGCTGCTGGAGTACAACGCCGACACGCCCACCACGCTGCTCGAGGCGGCGATCGTGCAGTGGTACTGGCTCAAGGACCGTTTCCCGGAATCCGACCAGTGGAACTCCCTGCACGAACAGCTGGTCGACCGCTGGAAGGCCGTGCGCGATCTGTTGCCCAGCAACGAGCTTCACTTCTCGTGGTCCGGCGCCGAGCAGACCGGCGAGGACCAGATCACCACCACCTATATGCAGGAGACGGCCGCGGAGGCGGGCTTCGAGACCGTGGCGCTGACCATCGAGGACGTGGGTTGGGACAGCACGCTGCGGCGCTTCGTCGACCTGGAAGAGGCGCCCATCCATGCGATGTTCAAGCTCTACCCGTGGGAATGGGTGCTCGACGACGCCTTCGGAAAGAACGTGGTGTCAAGCCTGCCGCAGACGATGTGGACCGAGCCGCTGTGGAAGACGCTGCTGTCGAACAAGGCGATCCTTGCCGTGCTGTGGGAGATGTACCCCGGCCACCCGAACCTGCTGCCCGCGTACCTCGACAACCCGCATGAGCTCACCGAATACATCCGCAAGCCCAAGCTGGGCCGAGAAGGCGCGAACATCACGATCGTCGGTGCCGGCATGGAGACCGCCACCGGTGGTGTCTACGGCGAGGAAGGTTTCGTCTACCAGCTGCTGGACCCACTGCCCGAATTCGACGACATGCGGCCCGCGCTGGGGGCGTGGATCGTCGGCGATTCGTCCGCCGGGCTCGGGATCCGCGAAAGCGCGGGACTGGTGACCGACGACGGAGCGGCGTTCGTCCCCCACCGGATCCCACTGAAAACACCCTGAACGAACGGAGCTGAATAGATGACGACAACCGTTGTGGCGCTGGCGCCCGCCTACTGGGATGCGCTCGGGCGCGGGGTCGGCGCCATCGCCCTGTACGCCGTCGTCGGGCTCGTGCTGATGCTGATCAGCTTCTACGCCCTCGATCTGGCCACACCAGGACCGCTGCGCAAGGAGCTCGACCAAGGCAAACCCAACGCCGTCATCGTGGCGGCCGCCGGGATGATCAGCATGGCGTTGATCGTGGTGCTGGCAATCTTCGCGTCATCGGGCAAACTGCTGGAGGGCCTGATCTCGGCGGCGGTGTTCGGGCTGGTCGGCATCGTCGCCGAGGTCATGATGATGCGGGTCGCCACCCTCGTGCTCGGCATCGACATGCACGCACTGTTGGCGGGCGCCGAATTCAATTACGAGGCGCTCATGGTGGCCGCCGCACAGTTCTCGCTCGGCATCGTGGTAGCAGTCGCGATTCTCTGATGCGGCTACATCCGTAATGTTCTCGGCGGCACCGTGCATCCGCGGAGCGTCTGGGCGTCGATGGTTCGCGGACGGTAGGGCAAGGCGTCCAAATTCGCCGTCATCGTGTCGAGCATTTTGTCTTGTCTTTCCCGGGTGCCCGACAGAAACGCCCACTCATGTTCGTCGCTGCCGAAATAGACCACAGTGCCGAATGTTTCGCGGAAACGCTGCCACGACCGGTGCAACGTGTTGTTGCGCCACAGCGTGGGGCAGCCCGCCTGGCCGACCACCACGCCACCAATGTCGCGGCAGCGCTGCAGAAATTCGATCTCATAGAGCCGGTTGTGCTGCGCGGCGTCGGCGCGCTCATCGGGCAGGTCGACCACGACCACGTCGTATGATCCTGCGCCGCGGTCAACGAAGTCAGCGCCGTCGCAGTAGTGCACCTTTACCGGACCCAATCCCTGTTCGGCTCTGCGCAATTCGGCCACCGTGTAGCCGTAGGGCAGATACTGTGCGCACAGCCGAACCGCTTGGGGGTCAATGTCGACATGGTCGACACACGTGGCCCCAGCGGCGACCGCCAACTGGCTGACGACCCCCTCACCGGAGCCGATCACCAGCACGCGCTCGATCCGATCCGCCAGCAGCAGCGCCGGCACCAGCAGCGCCTCGTGATAGACCAGCTGGCTGAACTCCGTGCTCTGGCGTTCGGCATCGGTAAACAACGCGACACCCTGTTCCGTCCGCCCGATCACCACGTGCTGGAAATCGGTATGGACATCACAGAGCACACCCGACAGTCGCCAATTGCGGGTAAGTCCCGGCGCGATCGTTTCACTAATCTCCGTTCCCGAGCCGCGGAGCACGGTGCGGGTGCAAGCATCCGCGGCCGCGAGTTCCTCGCGCAGCAGCCTGACCGCCTTTTCGGCGTCGGCCTTCTCACCACAGGTGAACACGTCGACAAACATCGCACCGCGCTCGGGATAGCTATGAATCGATGCGTGCGACTCTTCAAGCAGCGCAAGCACGGTCACGCCGTGGGGCTCGAAACGCTTGGCGATGATCTCGCGCACCGCGGCTCCGGCGCGCTCAAGCGCCGTGCGCAGCAGACCGCGCAGGCGAGCCGGATCGTCGGCGAGCGCAGGGTCGACCCCGCGGAACTCGGCCAGCACGTGACAGCCGGCAAACTTGCGACCTTGCGGCGACGGCGAATTTTCCTGGGGTGTCACGTCCACGAAATGCATCGGCAGCGGCGGGAACCCGTTGAAGCAGCTCGACGCGTAACTCGCCGTGTATGCGCCGGCGGCATCGATCTCGACAGGATCGCCGGCACACAGCGTTACCGGGAGCGGATACCGCCGGTAGAGCACGTCGTCGCCATCGCAGGTCGGTCCCGCAACGACCGCGTCCTCGTGCGGGTCGGCGTCGCGATGCGTGCGCAGCCGGTAGCGGATGTATTCGTTCTCCGTTTCCGCGAGGCCGCCGTAGCGGCCAACGTCGAGATACACCCAGCGGCGCCCATCGGTGCCGGGACGCACCGACACCACCTCGCAGGACAGAGTGCCGGCCGAACCCACGATCGCGCGTCCCGGTTCGACCACCAACTGCGGTGGGCTGGAACCGAAGTGGCGGCGCAGCGCCGACATGATCACCTCAGCGACGACGCCGATCCCCGGCGCATCGGCAGTGTACCCGATCGGGAACCCGCCTCCGGCGTTGATCGCGGTAAGCTCCCCCATTGTGTCGAAAACATCAGCGGCACAACGAATACCGATCTCCCACGCACCCGGGTCACGTTGCTGGGAGCCGACATGGAACGCCAGTCCCTCGGGGACCAGACCGAGTTGTCGCGCGAGGCCCAGCAGCCCGGCGGCATGGGCAGGAGCACAGCCGAACTTGTCCCCGAACGGCGTCACCGACGGCGGGAACGGCAGCGCGACGCGGCATTCCACACTCGACCCGGGCGCCCGCTCGGCGACTGTCCTCACGCCGTCCTGGGTGTCGACTACAAAACGCCGCACCCCACGCGCATATGCGTACGCCACGTCTGACGCCTTCTTGATTGGGTTTCCGAGGGTCAGGCGGTGGCCCTCGATGTCGCACGCAGCGCAGCCGTCAATCTCGCCGGCCGAGGCGACATCGAAGGCGGCACCCTCGCCGGCGAGCAGGCGCAGGATCGGTCCGGCAGGATTCGCCTTCACCGCGTAGCGGATCTCCGCATCGGGCAGGGCGGCACGCAGCACCTGGAAGTTCTCGCGCACCCTACTCAGGTCGATCGTCAGGTACGGCGTCAGAGGCACACGTTGGACATTACCTATCGCAGCAAATCCGGGCGGGCGGTGTTTGGATGGTCGGATGACCGTCTCTGACAGCCGGACCCAGGACGAGCACATCGGTTTCGCTTCGGTCGGGTCGGCTTACTATCCGGTCCTCGTCGGTGTGTTCGTCGGGCTGGTGCTGATCTCGAACATCGTGGCGACCAAGGCGGTCGCGTTCGGGCCGATCGTCGGTCACATATCGATCATCACCGACGGCGCCTTCATCCTGTTTCCGCTCAGCTACGTGGTCGGCGACGTGCTCAGCGAGGTGTACGGGTTTCGAGCGACGCGGCGTGCCATCTACACCGGCTTTGCGATGCAGTCGATCGCGGTGCTGGCGTACTGGGTGACCATCTTCATGCCCGGCGCATCGTTTTACACTAATCAGGAGTCGTTCAGGGCGGTCGTCGGCGCCTCCACATTGATCATCACGGGGAGCCTCGCCGGATTCGTCTGCGGGCAGACACTCAACGCATGGGTCGTCGTGGCGGTCAAAGCACGCACCAAGGAGAAGCATCTGTGGGCGCGACTGCTCAGCTCGACGGTCGTTAGCGAGCTGGCCGACACGCTGGTGTTCTGCAGCTTCGCCGCATGGGCCATCGGCATCAACACGGTGCGCGACTTCGTCATCTACGTGGTGTGGGGCTGGTTCTACAAGTCCGCGGTGGAGGCGGCGGTCATGCCGATCACCTATCGCGTGATCGCGCACATCAAACACCACGAGCCCACGTACCGGCCCGCCGTGTAGGGCACCTTTGAGACTTTGCTAAGGCAGCTCTGGCAGTGCGCTCAAGATTCGTGCCGTGCGCGAAATCGAGGCATACCTTTGGTAGATGAGTGTCACAACGGATCTCAGGGTGCTCGACTACGGCGATCACGCCCTGTTGCTGGAGTGCGAGAGCACCGCCGAGGTGCTGGCCTGGGCCGCAGCGCTGCGCGACGCTGACCTGCTCGGCGTCACCGACATCGTGCCCGCATCGCGCACGGTGATGGTCAAGGTCGATGGTGCGCGCTATTTGCCGACGACGCGCCGGTGCATCGAGAAGCTGACCGTGGTACCCGACGGCGACACGGTCGCGCCCGGTACTCCCGATGTGGTCATCGACGTCGTCTACGGCGGGGCGGACCTCGACGAGGTGGGCCGCATCACCGGACTTGGCGCCGCCGGTGTCGTCGCCGCGCACACCGGCGCGCCGTGGCGTGTGGCGTTCGGCGGATTTGTTCCCGGGTTCGCCTACCTCGTCGGTGGTGATCCTCGGCTGGAGGTGCCGCGCCGAGACGAGCCGCGCACCCGGGTACCCGCTGGATCGGTAGCCCTGGCAGGCGAATTCAGCGGCGTCTATCCCCGCGCGACACCGGGCGGCTGGCAGCTGATCGGACGCACCGATGCCCGGCTGTGGGACATCGACCGGGACGATCCAGCACTGCTCACCGCGGGCATGACGGTCCAGTTCCGGGAGGCACGATGAGCACAACCCTGGAAATCATGCGGACCGGGCCGCTGGCTTTGATCCAGGATCTCGGCCGGCCCGGCCTCGCGCACATCGGCGTGACACGGTCCGGCGCCGCCGACCGGCGCTCCCACACGCTGGCCAACCGGCTGGTGGCCAACCCGGGCGACCGCGCGACGATCGAGGTGATGTTCGGCGGGCTGATGGCCCGGGTACGCGGCGGCGGTGTCGCAATCGCGATCACCGGCGCCGACACCGATCCTGCCGTCAACGGAATCCCGTTCGGAATTAACAGCATTCACTACGCGCATGACGGCCAGGTGATCTCGCTGGGCGCTCCGCACTCGGGCCTGCGCACCTATCTGGCCGTGCGCGGCGGGATCGACGTCACACCGGTACTCGGGTCTCGAAGCTACGACATGATGTCGGCGCTCGGCCCCTCACCGCTGCAGCCCGGCGACGTGCTGCCGGTCGGCGACCGCGCCGCCGCCTTCCCCGAACTCGACCAGGCGCCGGTCGCCTCGCTCGCCCAAGGACTGATCGAACTGGCGGTGGTGCCGGGGCCGCGGGACGACTGGCTGACCGATCCAGATGCGTTGGTGCACACCACCTGGGTGGCGTCCGACCGAAGCGACCGGGTGGGCATGCGGTTGGTCGGGAAACCTCTGCAGCATCGCTGGCCGGATCGCCAGCTGGTCAGCGAGGGCGCCACCAGAGGTGCGATCCAGGTGCCGCCCAACGGGTTGCCGGTGATTCTCGGCCCGGACCACCCGGTAACCGGCGGCTATCCCGTCGCGGGTGTGGTCACCGATGCCGACATCGACCGCATCGGCCAGATCCGACCGGGGCAGACGGTCCGCTTCCACTGGTCCCGGCCACGCCATCCAGCCTAAAAAATGTGGTAGACCCAGATATGTGCGCACGCAGGTCCACACGGCCCGCCTGATCCACACCGCCGACCTCGACGGCGAGACCCTGAACAGCGCACATCAACTGCTTATCGAAGCGTTCGAAGGCGAGTTCAGCGAGGACGACTGGGAGCACACCCTCGGCGGCATGCATGCGCTGATCTGCAAACGCGGCGTGCTGATCGCCCATGCCGCCGTGGTCCTGCGCCGACTGCTGTACCGGGATGCCCAGCTGCGGACCGGCTACATCGAGGGGGTGGCGGTGCGCGAGGACTGGCGCGGGCAGGGCCTGTGCACGGCGTTGATGAACGGTGCCGAGCAGGTGATCCGCGGCGCCTACACGCTCGGCGCCCTCAGCCCGTCAGAACAGGCCCGCGAGATCTACCTCGGCCGCGGCTGGATCCAGTGGAAGGGCCCGACTTCGGTGCTGTCGCCCGGCGGGCTGAACCGCACACCGGAGGACGACGGAACCGTCTTCGTCCTGCCGGTGCATGTGAAAGTGGATCCGACTGCGGATTTGGTGTGCGACTGGCGATCTGGTGACGTCTGGTAGCGGGCGTAGCGTGGCAAGGGTGACGACTCCAAGAACCCCTGAAATGTTCGACAGGCTCTATCGCGGCGAGCCGACCTTCGACGGCGCACCACCACCGACCGGAATCCCGTGGGACGTCGGGCAAGCGCAGCCCCGGCTGATGGAACTCGAGGCACTCGGCGGCATCTCGGGAGAGGTACTCGACATCGGCTGCGGGCTGGGCTACAACGCGATCTTCCTCGCCTCCCGCGGATATTCTGTGACCGCCCTGGACGGCTCCGAGGCGGCGATCCAGCTGGCCCGGCGCAACGCCGCGGAGGCGGGTATCCCCGTGACGTTCGACATTGCCGATGCCACCAATCTCAGCGGTTACGACGGACGGTTCGACACCGTCGTGGACAGCGCGCTGTATCACTGCCTCGACGACGACGGTCGTTTGTCGTATGCCGCGGGCCTGTACCGCTCGACCAGGCCGGGCGCGCGCTGGCATCTGTTCTGCTTCTCCGACGCCAACATCAACGGCGTGATCGCGCCGAGGGACCCGGTCACAGAGGACAACATCCGCGACACCCTGGCGGCCAACGGCTGGCGGATCGATTTCCTCGGGCCGACCACATACCTGGCCAACACCAGTTCATTCGCCGGCGATGGGAACAATCTTCCGGAACAGCTGCGTCAGGAGTTGGCACCGGAGCAACTCGAGCGGTTCGCCGACGTCGGCAGGCGGTGGGCCACCATTAAGCCGTTGTTGGAGGGCGACCGTCTGCACCTCCCGTTCACCGTCGTGCACGCGGTTCGCGTTTAGATGAAAGGCCTTCGCTCAGGGCGAACATCTCGCCGGAACTTAAGCGTGGTCGACTCAAGTTTTACTCGGTAGATAGGCCGGCAACGGGCCGGTCGACTACACCGAGGAGAAACTAATGAGCAACCTGACCATCTGGGCGCGTCCGGCGTGGAATCTCGACCGCTGGGTCAACGATTTCTTCGGGCCCGCGACTGTGAATGATTGGGCTTTCCGCCCGGCCGCCGAAATCGTCAAGGACGGCGACGACGCGGTGCTACGCGTCGAACTGCCCGGCGTCGACGTCGAGAACGACGTCCACGTCGAGGTCGACAAGGGCGCCCTGATCATCCACGGCGAGCGGCGCGACGAGCACTCGGAGGAGAAGAACGGCCGCACGCTGCGCGAGGTGCGCTACGGATCGTTCCGCCGCTCCTTCGCGCTACCGTCACACGTCGGCGGCGACGCCGTAACTGCGACTTACGAGGCCGGCGTGCTCATCGTCAGGGTGGCCGGCGCCTACGCCGGTAGCGAGCCGCAGCGCATCGCTATCAACTAGGCCTTTCGGCCCGCGAATGTAACGACACGGCGGGATTTTTTGAGAGATTCCGCCGTGGCGTTACGCTCGGCGAAATTCAGCGCCAGCGAGCGAGGATCTCGCGAGAACGCGCGGACAGGGCGCCCTGCCAGAACGGGCCGAAACTGATCCGCCCGACACCCAACGGACCGAACGAGGTTGGATCGTCATCATCCGGTACCGCAATGGCGTTCACCGGAAGCGGGAGGGCTTTCGCCAACCGCCCAAGGACGTCGGGGGTGTGGCGGCCCACGGGGTAGAGCACGTCGGCGCCGGCCTGCGCCGCGGCGGTCAAGCGCTCGATTGCGCGATCCACTCGGTCGGTTTCATCCCCCTCCTCAAGGCCGTCGCGATGAAGCAACAGATCGGTGCGGGCGTTGATCACGACGTGCACGCCGGCGGCGTCGGCCGCGGCGCGGAGTGCGGCCACCAGATCGGCATGCTCTTCCGTCGACCGCAGGCGCTTACCCTCCTTGTGCACGGTGTCCTCGAGGTTGAACCCGACCGCGCCAACACCCAGTAGACCTTGGACCAGCCGCTCAGGAGGCTCCCCGTATCCCGACTCGATATCCACTGAAACGGGGACATCGACCGCGGCGGTGATCTGCGCGACACGAGTTAAGAGCTCGTCGAAGGTCATGCCTTCGCCGTCGGGTTTGCCGATGGAGTCTGCGACGGGGTGGCTGCCGACGGTCAACGCCACGAATCCGGCCTCGACGGCCAGCTTCGCGGACCACGCATCCCACACCGTCGGAAGGACCACCGGATCACCGGGCCGGTGCAGGCCGAGCAGCGTCTGTGCTCGTTGTTGAAGGACCTCTTTGGCGACTGGCATCGGCGCAAACCTCCTGATCGACGGGGTGACGGGCGTCACGCCTCCTCCATGATGTGCTTCCTATGCCGTGTCGTACTGTGAGTCCCGACACCTTCAGCCCAAGGAGGATCCGTGGCCAGCACAGCTGAACTTGCGGAGCTACACCACCTCATCAGTGGAGTGCGGCGGTGCGCAATGTCGATGAAGTCCCGCTACGGCGACAACCCCGCGATGCAGCGAATCATCAACGACGCCGATCGGCTCCTCAACGACGTCGACCGGCTCGACATCGACATCGCCGAACTGGATCTGGGGCAGCCTGCCGCCCAACACGCGGGAGAAAAGATTCCTGTGCCGGATACCCAATACGACACCGATTTTTGGCGTGATGTCGACGATGAGGGCGTCGGCGGCCAGACCGGTAGCCGATGAGCGCGCCCCCGACCGGAGTCTTCTCCCCCGCCCGAGCAGAAATTCCGCAGCGCACGCTGCGGACCGACGCTTGGTGGCGGCCGACCCTGTGGACCGACCTCGGGTTCGCCGCGTTCGTCATCTATGCGACGGTTCGGGCCTTCCTCGGCAGCAACTACTGGGTGGCGGACTACCACTACCTGACACCGTTCTACTCGCCGTGCGTCAGCAACGGGTGTATCCCTGAGGCAAGCCATTTCGGACATTTTCTGCCCGACGTGTGGTGGTTGCCGTATGCCGCGGTCACGCTGCCGTTCCTGTTGGCCTTCCGGCTGACGTGCTATTACTACCGCAAGGCCTACTATCGGTCGGTCTGGCAGTCGCCGCCGGCATGCGCGATCGCCGAACCGCATTCGCGATACACCGGCGAGACCCGCCTGCCTCTGATCGTGCAGAACTCGCATCGCTACTTCTTCTACGCGGCGTTGATCATCTCGATCATCAACACCTATGACGCGATCCTCGCGTTCCACTCGCCGTCCGGCTTCGGATTCGGGTTGGGCAACGTGATCATCGTCGTGAACGTGGTCCTGCTCTGGGTGTACACGCTGTCGTGCCACTCCTGTCGGCACGTCACCGGCGGGCGGCTGAAGCACTTCTCGAAACATCCCGTGCGGTACTGGATGTGGACGCAGGTCAGCAAGCTGAACACCCGGCACATGCTGTACGCGTGGATCACGCTGGGCACGCTGATGGTCACCGACTTCTACATCATGCTGGTCAGCAGCGGTGCGATTCATGACCTGAGGTTCATTGGCTGAGTTGCTCATTCGTGGTCTAGTGAGGATTTCCATTGGCTGAAATAGAACGGCATGCCTACGACGTCGTCGTCATCGGCGCCGGCGGCTCGGGGTTGCGAGCGGTCATCGAGGCGCACGAGCGCGGCCTGAGGGTCGCGGTGGTGTGCAAGTCGCTGTTCGGCAAGGCACACACCGTGATGGCCGAGGGCGGCTGCGCGGCCGCGATGGGCAACGCCAATCCAAAAGACGACTGGCAGGTGCACTTCCGCGACACCATGCGCGGCGGAAAATTCCTCAACAACTGGCGCATGGCCGAGTTGCACGCCCGCGAGGCGCCGGACCGGGTATGGGAGCTGGAGACCTACGGCGCGCTGTTCGATCGCACCAAGGACGGACGGATCAGCCAGCGCAACTTCGGCGGTCACACCTACGCGCGGCTCGCTCACGTCGGCGACCGCACCGGCCTGGAGATCATCCGCACCATGCAGCAAAAGATCGTGTCGCTGCAGCAGGAGGACTACGCCGAACTCGGCGACTACGAGGCCCGCATCAAGGTCTTCGCCGAGTGCACCGTCACCGATCTGATCGTCGAAGAACGGGCAAATGAGGCGAAACGCATTTCCGGCGCGTTCGCCTACTGGCGGGAAAGCGGCCGCTTCATCGTGTTCGAGGCGCCGGCGATCGTGATGGCCACCGGCGGAATCGGCAAGTCCTACAAGGTCACATCGAACTCGTGGGAGTACACCGGTGACGGCCACGCGCTGGCGCTGCGGGCCGGGGCGAGCCTGATCAACATGGAGTTCGTCCAATTCCACCCCACCGGGATGGTCTGGCCGCCGAGCGTGAAAGGAATCCTCGTCACCGAGGGTGTGCGCGGCGACGGCGGTGTGCTGAAGAACGCCGCGGGCAAGCGCTTCATGTTCGACTACATCCCTCCGGTGTTCAAGGGGCAGTACGCCGAGACCGAAGACGAGGCCGACCAGTGGCTCAAGGACAACGATTCCGCGCGCCGCACCCCCGACCTGCTGCCGCGTGACGAGGTCGCCCGCGCGATCAACACCGAAGTCAAGTCCGGCCGCAATTCGCCGCACGGCGGGGTGTTCCTCGACATCGCGTCGAGGCTGCCGGCCGAGGAGATCAAACGCCGGCTGCCGTCGATGTACCACCAGTTCATGGAGCTGGCCGAGGTCGACATCACCAGGGAGGCCATGGAAGTCGGGCCGACCTGCCACTACGTGATGGGCGGCATCGAGGTGGACCCCGACACGGGGGCCGCCACGGTGGCCGGGCTGTTCGCGGCTGGTGAGTGCTCCGGCGGCATGCATGGCTCCAACCGGCTGGGCGGCAACTCGCTGTCGGATCTGCTGGTGTTCGGACGCCGCGCCGGGCTGGGTGCGGCCGACTACGTCCGGGAATTGAAGGACCGGCCGGCCGTTTCGCAGGAAGCGTTGGACGCGGCCGCGAAGCTGGCGGTGGCGCCGTTCGAGGGGCCGTCCAACGGAGCGACCCCGGAGAACCCGTATACGCTGCACCGCGACCTGCAGGACACGATGAACGAGCTGGTCGGCATCATCCGCAAGGCCGGCGAGATCACCAAGGCCCTGGCGAAGCTCGACGAGCTGCGGGAACGTTTCAAAAATCTCCAGGTCGAGGGGCACCGCCAGTTCAATCCCGGCTGGCACCTCGCGATCGACCTGCGCAACATGCTGCTGGTCAGCGAATGCGTCGCCAAGGCCGCGCTCACGCGCACCGAGAGCCGTGGCGGCCACACCCGCGACGACCACCCGGCCATGGAGCCGGAGTGGCGCAAGACGCTTCTCGTGTGCCGCGCGCAGGGTGATGCGGTGATCCCCGACGTCGGCGTCACCCGAGAGGCGCAGGTTCCGATGCGTCCAGATCTGTTGGAGCTGTTCGAAATCGGCGAGCTCGAGAAGTACTTCACGGACGAGGAGCTGGCCGACCACCCGGGACGGAGAGCGTAATGGCGTATCTGGCGAGCATGCGGGTGTGGCGAGGCGACGAGTCCGGGGGCGCGCTGCAGGACTTCACCGTCGAGGTGAACGAGGGCGAGGTGGTGCTCGACATCATCCACCGGCTGCAGCAGACGGAGGCGCCCGATCTCGCCGTGCGGTGGAACTGCAAGGCGGGCAAGTGCGGGTCGTGCTCGGCCGAGATCAACGGCCGCCCGAAGTTGATGTGCATGACGCGGATGTCGATTTTCGCCGAGAGCGAGGTCGTCACCGTCACGCCGCTGCGGACTTTCCCGGTGATTCGCGACCTGGTCACCGACGTCTCATTCAACTACGAAAAGGCCCGGGAGATCCCGTCGTTCGCGCCGTCCAAGGAGCTGCAACCCGGCGAGTACCGGATGCAGCAGCAGGATGTCAACCGCAGCCAGGAGTTCCGCAAGTGCATCGAGTGCTTCTTGTGCCAGGACACCTGCCACGTGATCCGCGACCACGAGGAGAACAAGAAATCGTTCGCCGGTCCCCGGTACCTGATGCGGATCGCCGAGTTGGAGATGCATCCGCTGGACACGCTGGACCGGCGTAATTCGGTGCAAGAGAAGCATGGTCTCGGGTTCTGCAACATCACCAAGTGCTGCACCGAGGTGTGTCCGGAACACATCAAGATCACCGACAACGCCCTGATTCCGATGAAGGAGCGTGTGGTGGACCGCAAGTACGACCCGGTGGTGTGGCTGGGCAGCAAGCTGTTCCGGCGCTGAGCGCTGAAGGTCAACTGAAGAATTCGGTGCGGTGCGGCATCGCGTGCGATCGATGCCTACGTTGGAGCCATGATCACGCGGCCTGCGGCGCTGCTCGTGTTGTTGCTCGCCACGTCGGGATGTGCTGCCGCGGGCCGGGCGGAGAGCGAATACCCCGACGGCAGCAGCGCGCACACCATGACCGCCGGGGGCCTGAGTCGCACCTACCGGGTGTACAAACCCACTGGACTGCCCGCCGCGGCCCCGCTTGTCGTCATGCTGCACGGGGGATTCGGCAGCGGCGAGCAAGCCGAAAAGTCATACGGCTGGGATCAATTGGCTGATTCAGCCAAGTTCATCGTGGCTTATCCCGACGGCCTCGGCCGGGCCTGGAACGTCCACGGCTGCTGTGGGCGGCCTGCTAAAGACGGCGTCGGCTTCGTCACGGCGATGGTCGGCATCAGCAACGGCGGAATGATGAGCTACACGCTTGCCTGCACCAGCGGGATTCTCGCCGCCATCGGGCCGGATTCCGCCACCCAACTCGACGCGTGCACCGCGCCGCACCCGACCTCGGTGATGCATATCCACGGTACCGCCGACCTCTTGATCCCGTACAACGGCGGGCATGGCCTCGGTGTCGTCAACGGACCGTCCGTAGCCGACGTCAACGCGTCGTGGCGCAACATCGATCAGTGCGGGCAACCCGCGCTCAGCACCGATGGCCCGGTCACCACCTCGACCGCTGAGTGTCCGGGCAACCGCAGCGTCGTGTTGGTCACCATCGACGGGGGTGGGCACCAATGGCCCGGCGGCACAACGTTTCTTGAGCGCGGCGACACGACGTCCCAAGCCTTGAACGCAACCGAAACACTCTGGCAGTTTTTCGCCGCACATCCGGCGTGACCAGTGATTCGCCAGCGGGCTATGCAGGGGACGAGCGCGGCCGATTACCGTGCTCGTTTCCATCTAACAATCTTTTTCGCTTGAATGCTCTGGTGATCAGTGCGTGGCTGGGCTTCGCCGGCGGGTTGTTCGTCGTGATCGGCACCTTGTCGAGTGTGATCGGCACGCTTGTCGTGCCGCGCAGCATCAATTCGCGGATTTCGCGCCTGGTCGAGCGATCCC
>Ga0153922_1000460_pt1 | contig 16635 bp, 13 predicted proteins | sample TSNJ006MetaG_FD_104723 | JGI IMG/M metagenome (GOLD analysis project Ga0153922, IMG submission 104723) | Attine ant fungus gardens microbial communities from New Jersey, USA - TSNJ006 MetaG | ecosystem: Host-associated > Fungi > Mycelium > Unclassified | place: USA: New Jersey, Brendon T. Byrne...
TCAAAGCAAGTGTGGAATAGATATCCACAATTTCTTGCTTTAACTCGTTTTCCTGTGCATAAAAATATTTTCAAAATCAGCATAATGTCTAAATGAAAGTCAGGTTAGGGAGTGAACAGTAACCAGAATTAAATAAGAATTAGTGAAGTATAAAATAATTTTTGCAATTTCTCTCTATAGGATTTATAATAAGCTTGTAAGGGGATTATTATAATTAATTGAGATGCTCTGGATTCCTTTATAGAAGCAGTTTCAGGAAAAAGATAAGGAGAAGATTGTGAGGTGCAGCCAATGGCGGAACAAATTTATACAATTAATCAGATTAGAGAAAAACTGGAGTCGGTATTTAAGAGATACGGTATAAGAAAAGCCATTTTATTTGGTTCCTATGGGAAAGGAACTGCGACACAAAAGAGTGATATAGATTTATTGGTGGAAAGTAATTTAAAGGGGCTTCGTTTTGTTGGATTTACGGAAGAGGTTAAAGAAGCTGTTAATAAAGATGTAGATGTATTTGATGTGTCTCATATAAAAAAAAATTCAGAAATTGATTCGGAAATCACAGAAACAGGAGTAATGATTTATGAGGAATAATATTATCATTGAAAAGCTTTTGGGGTATATAGATAAAATTCAGAAGTATTGTAATGGTTTGGATTATGAAAAATTTACTTCAAATGATATAGTAGTAGAAGCTTGTGTGTTTAATCTGAGTCAAATAGGAGAACTGGCAAATAAAATAGATACAGAATTTGAAAAAGCACATAGTAACATTCCATGGAAGCAACTTTATGGACTTCGAAATCGAATTGTACATGATTATGAAGGAGTGAATTTAAAGCTGGTCTGGGAAATTATTGGTAGTGATTTAGAAGAGTTAAAGCAGACACTAGAAAGTTTACTCAATGACTGACCAACGGTGATAGAAAGGGTGATTGTTTTTTCGAGATTCTTTGAATAATAGGCATTTGCCAAGGAAATAAAAATCCTTGCAGTTTGTTATATAGAGCATTAACACCTAAGAAATCCTGAGCAGTTATCAGATGTGGACAGTAACACACATATAACTCACAAATGACCATAAATACCAGTAAAAATCAGTCCTTACAGTCTCATCGAGGAATGCTTTCGGAAATAAAAAACGGTTAAGAATGGCATAAAATAAGAATTTATAAGGACTGCATCAATTTTTCATGATTGGTGCAGTTTTTGTATAATAATAACAGGCTATTTTTCAATCTTATAGTTTGTTATAATAGGCTATCAAATCGGAATTGAACAAAATCGCTGCGCGATAGCCTGCCAAGGTTGTGTGCAGTGATTTTTATATTTAAATAAAAAAGCAGTGGAAAAACATCTCATATTATAGTATTGTTTAATCACCACAAAAAAACAAATAAATAAAGGAATTCCCACTGCCTATGATGATATTAACATACGTTTTTTCTCGTGACAAGTTGATTTTTCGAGAACGTCCTCCTCCTGATATGGTGATTCCAATTAATTACTCACTATATCAGGAGGTTTATTATGTACGAGAAATATTTAGAACAACTTAATACAGAAGCTTTGGTGAGCTTGTACTACAAGTAGTTGGCTTAAATTATGCAACGGTAAAATATAGAAACAAGGATATTGATAGTATTGATAGTTATGTATCCAAAGTAGAATATGCATTGCCGTTTGATGGCGAATGGTATACAGGAAATGGCGGTGTTACAAAAAACACATCCCATTCATGGGAAATCCTGCCACAACGTTTCGCTTATGATTTCATTATTGTGGATGAAGAAGGCCTGATCAATATCGCAGAGGTACAGATAAATATTGATAAGCGTATTGTAACCAAAGGAAATAAAGAAATTAATCTCACAAGCCAGGAATATGAATTGCTTGGGGCACTGGCAATAAACCGTAATATTGCCTTATCAAGAGAGAAACTTCTGGATATTGCCTGGGGCATGAATTACTATGGGGATTTCAGAACAGTAGATGTGCATATATGCCGGCTGCGAAAGAAATTAGAATTAGAAAATAATATTAAGACTGTTTTCAAATACGGTTACCGATTGGAGCTATAGCCATGCAGTTATGGAAAAAAACTTTCTTCTGACTTTCTCTATGTTTCTGATTATTTTTAATATTGGTCTGTTTTATATCACATCAAATTTTTCTAAAAACGAATTACAGCGAGAAGTGGAAACTGCTATTTCAGAATATGAAAGTATCTCTTATACCTTTTCAAATACTTATAATGATGATCCGGGTTCCCGGTTGCTTGACTACTTATTTTCGCAATATTCCAGAGATCAGATATACCTTAAAATTTACAATGGCGATAAACTGATAAAAAGCACACTGCCTATTGATATCATACAGGACAACAATAAAATAGGCATAGAAAAAACAGCAAACAGTAAATATATCTGTATTACAAATCACTCCATAAACAGCCCTTTACAGATAACCTTCATGAAAGATTTTTCTTTCCTGACACAGAAGCAAGAGCGGCTTCTAAGTACTCTGATCGTCGATTTCCTATTGTCCTTATTTGTCGGGATTATGCTTTACATTACGATGAAACAGATTAATAAACCGGTCTCCAATATATCTCATGAACTTCGTACCCCTTTAACAAATATTCAGGGCTATGCTCAATATCTGATGACCATAAAGACATCGGAAGAGGAACGATTTTTTGCTTCTGAGTATATTTTGAAAGAAGCCCGCAATATGCAGAAAATTATAGATAAACTATTAGTTATGGGTAATATCTGTGAAGGAGAGATTAATAAAACTAAAATTTCTTTACAGCAGTTATTTGAAGGATTAACAGAAGCATATCCCAATTTACAAATTCAACCTACAACTCAAAATATCTATGGTGATAAGATGCTGATACAAACTTTAATGCGAAATTTGATTTCTAATTCAGAAAGATCTGGCGGAGAAATTATATTGCATGCTTCAGAAAGTAGAATTATTCTTGAAAATAAAGATGATTTTATAGATAAAGATATATTAAACGCTCTCAATAAAAAGCTTACGGTTAAAGCAGAAAAAATATATGGATATGGACAAGGAGTACACTTATGCCATGAGATTATAAAACAGCATAAAGGATCTCTTGTATATGAATCTACACAAAAAAAGGGAACAAGGGTGAATATTTATTTTTAATAATTATAGAAGGTGAAAAAATAAAAAAATCATATTTTCAATAAACTTAATATAGAATAAATATAGAAAAAGTTATTTTAATCCGCTTTCATTATCTAAAACAGGGGGTTAACAGGAGGGTCAAAATGGGAACGGGCAATTTAGTCATCAGGGCTCGAACTGCAGATGAAGCATTACCTATAAGTAATGTACGGATAAGACTCAAGGATCAGCAGGGTAGATTACTTTACGATTTGCTGACGGATGATTCAGGAGAAGTAGGATCGGTTTTGTTATTTGCTGTAGACAGGAGCCTGTCAATGGACCCGAATTACCAAGGGACACCATATACTACATATGATCTGGAAGCCAGTGCAGAAGGATTTGTCCAATTAAACATACATGATGTACAGATTTTTGACGGTGAAACTGCAATTCAGACGATAACATTGCTTCCGCTGCCTGATGGGCAGAGAGTGAACTACAGTCAGATTATTAACATAAGAAAACATACCGTTGAAATGTCAGTACCACGGGTTCAGGTGGAGGGAAGCAGTAATGCGCGGTCGCTGGGTATTGTTGTGATTCCAAATCCAATTACAGTGCATCTGGGCACGCCTGCATCTTCGGCATCTAATGTGCAGGTGGATTTTACGGATTATATTAAAAATGTCGCCAGCAGTGAAATCTATCCCACCTGGCCCCAGGCATCACTTGAGGCAAATATCTATGCGATCATAACATTTGCTTTAAACAGGGTATTTACAGAATGGTATCGAAGCAGAGGATATAATTTTGATATTACAAATAGTACCGCATACGACCAGAGTTTTCAATACGGACGTACCATTTATGAGTCTATCAGTCAGATTGTAGATAGGATTTTCAATCAGTATGTTCGCAGGGAAGGGCGGGTTGAACCGTTTTTTACATCGTTTTGTAACGGCACAACGGTTACGTGCAATGGTATGTCCCAGTGGGGAACGGTAACCCTGGCCAATCAGGGGATGTCACCCTTGCAGATATTGCGTTATTATTATCCGAATGATATTGTAATTTCAGAAACGAATGCTATTACAGGGATCGTAGAGTCATTTCCCGGTACTGCATTACGTATAGGGAGTACGGGGCATTCAGTGGAGAGAATGCAAATCTTTCTGAATAGGATCAGAAGGAATTATCCGGCGATTCCGGTTATTACGGATGAATTGGGGGTATTTGGGAACAGTACGGAAGCGGCGGTCAAGAAGTTTCAAGAGATATTTAATCTGGCAGTTGACGGAATTGTGGGAAGATCAACGTGGAACAAGATCAATTCTATATTTGTTGGGGTGACAAGGCTGGCGGCATTAGATAGTGAAGGAACGACTTTGGGAATCGGAATGGTTCATCCAAATGCTGCTCTAAGAGTAGGTTCCAGCGGATTTTATGTACTTATATTACAATTCTTATTATCTTTTTTAGGTGAGTTTTATCCTACAATTCCCCGGGTAGCGCAAGATGGTATTTTCGGAAATGCTACAGCGCAGGCAGTAATGGAATTTCAACGGATGAGAGGTCTGCCGGCTGACGGAGTTGTAAATGCTGCTACATGGAGCGCCCTTTATGAGAACTATTGGAACATTAAAAATGAAATTCCGATCCCTGGACCAGAACCAGAGACAGGAGTTATTGAATATATTGTGCAGCCCGGAGATACGCTCTGGCTGCTGGCTCAGCGGTTTGGCACTACGGTTGATGCAATAAAAACCCTGAACGGTCTTACCAGTGAGGTCATTCAAGTGGGACAGATACTGCTAATACCGGGAATGACTGTTTCTTATACGATTCAGCCGGGAGACACCCTTTGGCTGCTCGCTCAGAGATTTGGCACAACAGTTGATGCGATCATGCGTTTGAATAATCTTACAAATGAGGTCCTTCAGGTAGGGCAGGTACTGCAGATACCGGGAGCGTTTATTGCTTATTCGGTTCAGTCGGGAGATACGCTGTGGCTGCTTTCTCAAAGATTTGGCATGACAGTTGATGAGATAAAGGCTTTGAATAATTTGACCAGTGATGTTCTGACAATAGGTCAGATGCTGTTTTTAAATAGCAGATAGTATGGATAAAAAGGAGATGTTCCGGAAATGGAACATCTCCTTTAACTTACACGGAATCAATTCCCTCTACTCGATTGCATTTTAAGATAGACCGTCCTGGATACTGATATCTAAAGGGATGTAGAAAAAACTGGAGTTCTGGCAAATGACTGCGCCAATCCCACCAAACATGTGCCCGAAAATGTATTCGGATTTGGCGGAGTTCTCAGACTCTTGGTGGAGCTTTTTCACACCAGGCATATACCGCCCTTCCCTGGATTGTTTAGTACCATCGCCAATCAGGAGATTTTTTCCGTTCAGTTTATATAGACGGTTATCGTGACGTACAAGACGATACCAGGTCTCCTTCGATTTTTTTGTAGTACAGGAATCAGAACGAAAAAAATGGATAAGGGATTCATACCGTCCGGCATTGAGAAACAGACACCGGATGATAGAAGTAACACCGAGGAAATCAGTGTGGGTCATAAGACCAATAATAACGAATCAATCTAAGATATGGAGAAATTTTCACTATAACAATAACAGAAAATTTAAGGGGGTGGCGATTATTATGATGATAATCCATCATTGTTTTCTGTCGCCCAAACGCTATGAAGGACAAAACCTGATTTTTTTGATTCCCGAAAATTTGTTAAATTATATTGCACTCTTTTTTAAGATTTGTGTGTGTATTTTTGCTTTTATCAGTGCTTATGGGATTACAAAAAAGATGATGTCTTTGGAAACATCATCAGATAAGGGGAAGGTTCAGGTGTTTATTAGGAATCTTATTAGTTCGAGAATTGTAAAACTCCTTGGTGGTTTTATTTTTGTTATACTTCTTGTTGATCTTTTTGCATGTTCTTATGACCCAGGGAGATTTGCTAAAATCTACGGGATGGAACCCCCGGAAAATATTGGCTATTTTTTGATTGATATATTTGGATTGGCGGAGATTTTTCAAACACCGACCTTTCTTGCTACATTTTGGTATTATAGTCTGGCAATTGTTTTGATTGTGATTACACCGTTGCTGTATCTGCTAATGAAGAAAATTGGATGGCTGCCGTTTCTTTCGTTAATGGCGATTATTAATCTACTGTTGAAATTTGAAAATAAAAATATATGGCAATTCTTTTTATGTATTTGCGTGGGAATTGTATGTGCTTCGGAAAATACAATAACAAAAATTGTGAATTATAAAGTTTATAAAAATACCATTATTAATGATCTGATTAAATTCGTGTTTAAAGCGATTTTACTTTTTGTTCTTATGGTTTTTAGAGAGAGTGACTTAAAGGAGCCGCTCTGTCCCATATGGAATGCAATAATTCCTGTCGTCTTGGGGGCTTTTGGGTGTGAATTTCTTTTTAAGATGCCAGTCATAAAACAAGTATTGTCTGTTTTGGGTAAGTACTCTGCTAATATTTTTCTGGTGCACAATTTCATCAGAATTGTTTGGTTTTATGATTTTACATATAGTTTTAAATATCCGATTTTAATTGTAACGGTTCTCCTTTCGATTTCGCTGGTACTGTCTATATTGATTGAATTATTAAAGAAGGTGATAGGTTATAATCGGTTTGTAGGCTGGTTGGTAAAATGTGTTCAAACAGCAGAATAGGATGTCAAAGATTTATTTGTCCATTACTTGGAGGCCTACTTCTCGGTGTCGCAAATATCGACAGCTGAAGGCTTTCAATGGATTAATGTAGATGGTCTTGGGCTGTAATTGAAAATCACTGGATTTATTCCCGGTGTCAAAATCAAAATGTGTGCCATGACTTCCTTTTCACCATATAATATTATTAGCTAACAAATATTTAGAAAAAGTTACATAGAACCACAGAACCATTTCATTGGAATGATTGAACTGAGAACAACCGGATGGATTAACTTTTCATGGTTGGTGCAGTTTTTATTGTTTCGTTTTGTACTGTATAATTTGTTTTTCACGTGTTATAATAAGCTGAATCGAAATTTGTGAGGAAGTAAAGATTCCAATAGATGACATAAAAAGTACCCCTGTTAATATCAATTTTATTAAAACAGAAAGTTAGGAGTAAAAACCATGCTGACAAAAGTGTTGGACAAACCAGACATCTGGCAGATTCATGTGGAACTGCCCCAAAATCCCCTGCGTAATTTGAATTCCTATATTATTTGCACATCGGAAGGAAATCTGATCATCGATACCGGTTTTAACCGCCCGGAGTGCAGCCATGACCTTTGGGCCGGCATTAACGAACTGGGCCTGGATTTGTCCAAGACCGCCCTGTTTATTACCCACCTCCACTCCGACCACAGCGGCCTGGTGCAGGAATTTGTTGACAAGGGCTGTACAGTATACATGGGAGAGATTGACTACAACTATTTAGTAGGCGATAAGGAAGGACCGATTTGGCCTTACTTGGAGGCTTTATTCTTAAAGGAGGGCCTGCCGGCCGACATAGTGGGGCGGCAGGCAACGGAAAATCAAGCTCGTATGTATGCCCCGAAAAGCATATTCCCGGCAGTACTGGTACGGGATCAAGCCATACTGCAGCTGGGTGATTTAGAAGTGCTGTGTCTTCATACTCCCGGCCATACCCCGGGGCATATGGCTCTCTATCTGCCCCAGGAGCAGGTTCTGTTCTCTGGCGACCACATCCTGTTCGACATTACTCCAAATATCGGCATATGGAAGGACGTACCAGCTTCCTTGTCTGATTATCTGGAGAACCTGAAAAAGCTTAAAGACCTGCCTGTTCGCCTGACCCTGCCCGCCCACCGAGCGAGTCATGAGAACGTATACCAGCGTATTGACGAATTGATTGCCCATCACCAGGAGCGGCTGGAGGAAATCTATCAGGTGGTTGCATCCAGTCCCGGATTGAATGCCAACGGCGTTGCCGGCAAGATTCATTGGTCAGTCAGGGGCAAGACATGGGACGAGTTTCCGCCTCACCAGAAGTGGTTCGCTATGGGCGAGACGTTGGCACACCTCTATTATCTTGTTGATACTGACAGAATCATGCGTCAAGAGGACGGCGAAACCATGAGTTACTATGTTACCGAACAAAAGAACTGTACGGAACTACATACCAGGATAGAGCAGTTGCTAGGTGAGCAGATACGGCCCGTGCTCCAGAGCCATGGGGGCAATGTACGTCTGACGGATTGTCGGGAGGGGATAGTATATGTGGAGCTGCTAGGCAGTTGTGCGGGGTGTCCTTCTGCTGACTTGAGCACCCGGCAGTTCATGGAGGACACATTGAAGGTAGCCCTGCCTGAAATCAGCAAGGTTGAACTATCGAATTCGGTAGATCAAGATATGCTAGACTTTGCCCGCAAACTATTGCGGCATGAGACCCCATGATGGCGCTATTTAGGCTTTCTATTTGAAGCATGCAAGAAAACAGGCAGATACTCAGCAGTGAAGCGGACTACGGGTATCTGCCAAAGGCTGAACTGTAACTGACAGGAAACTGTGTAATTTTTTTCTTGCATTTTCCTGCAATATGTGCTATCTTTATTAAAGGCTTAATTTAGGTATTGATTTCACATTTTTGCGAATCATTATTTTACGTGTTTTGCAAAATATGTGATTTTTTTATTTTATACTAAAAAATAATAGGAGGTATCTTTAAATGAATAGAGGTACAGTAAAATGGTTTAATGGAGCAAAAGGATATGGTTTTATCACAAATGATGCAGATAACTCAGAGTTGTTTGTACATTTCTCAGGGATTATGAGCGATGGCTTTAAATCTTTAGAAGAAGGTGAAGCGGTTACGTTTGATATTCAAGATGGTCAGCGTGGACCTCAGGCCGTTAACGTTTGCAAAGCTTAATTTGCTACAGATAAGGTTATAACGACTGCATCAACATATTTCATGGTTGGTGCAGTTTTTATTTGCACAGACTGTAAATATAGGTGGATTTTGATATTCTATGATGAGAAATGCTATCGAAAAACCTGTAAGGTGACGTCCGAGTTGCTGCAGGAATATTAGAGCACTCTCGGAAAATCATCTGCAAAGACGCGTGCGGTAAGTTTCCGAGAGTGCTCATAAGGAGAAATATGTTTAAAAATGAATGGGAAAATATCCTGAAAGGGCAAGAGCTAAGACAAAGCCTTAGTAAAATCAGAAAAGCCATAAAGGATAATGATAATTTACTGCTGTTGCAGAACTTAGTAAAAGATAGTGATGATATATTGGTTGCATTGCTGGGGTCAGAAGATGCTAAGACTCGAAAGAATGCAGCCTTATTAATGGGAGATTTAGGGCAGCAGAAATTTCTTACCCCTATCTGGGAGGCATATAAAAATGAGTCCCAGCGTTTTGTTAAGAGTTCTTATCTATCTGCTGTTGGGAAATTTAACTACCATATTTATCAGGAAGATATTAAAGAGCAGCTGGAGATTCTGAAAACTATAGAATTAACCAGGGAAAATGAAAAACACATCATGGAAGAAATGCGGGAGCTATCATCTCTGATAGTTCATATAGAAGGAGTATCTGCCCATAAATTCATCGGATGGAACCATCCATATGATGTGGTACTGCTGGCGAATCGAAATTTTACAGAAATAGTTAGTGAAGCGCTTCTGGCGTTAGAACCAAATGCAAAAATAAAACCAGTTGGTGCGGGAGTGCTGGCAAAGGTTGTGAATCTCAATTGGGTGAACAAAATCCGTATTTATCAGGAAGTACTGTTTATGATTCCTGGGATAAGTGCGTGTCCGATGGATTCAGCAGCAGTGGCAGAAATAATCGTTAACTCTGGACTGCATGGGCTCTTAGCAGATACCCATGATGGTGAGGAACCTTATTATTTCCGCCTGGAAATGAAATCGAAAAAGTCGTTAGGTGAAAAAAGTATATTTCTTAAAAAGCTGGGGGTCCGGATTGAAAAATTATCAAAGCGGAAGTTAATTAACAGTACTGATAATTATGAATTTGAAATCCGTCTGATTGAAAATAAGCAGGGGAATTGTAACATCATGATCAAGCTGTTCACGCTAAAGGACAAGCGCTTCACCTATCGGAAAGAAATCATTCCAACCAGTATCAAGCCAGTAAATGCTGCGTTGACAGTGGCACTTTCCAGAGCGTTTATGAAAGCAGATGCTCAAGTTTTAGATCCTTTTTGTGGTGTGGGAACGATGTTGATCGAGCGGCATAAGGCAGTGCCGGCAAACACGATGTATGGTATAGATATTCAGGAAGATGCTATATTGAAAGCCAGCGAAAATACAGCGACGGCAGGACAGATTACCCATTATATTAATCGTGATTTTTTTAGATTTACACATGATTATCTATTTGATGAGATTATTACGGATATGCCGTTTAAAATCGGGCGGATTACGGAAGAAGAGATAGTTGCTATTTATAAACAGTTTTTTAAAAAGGCTCCCCAGCATATAAAGCCAGGGGCACTGGTTACCTTGTATTCTCATGATCGGAAGTTGGTAAGGCAGATGATTGTCCGAACTGATTTTAAGCTTCTAAAAGAATATGAGATATCTAAGCGAGAGGAGACTTCTGTCTTTATTTTACGAATTGCGGGGATTTGATTTTAAGCAAGAATCACCAGGCGAGTTGGTTTTCAATTCGGATGAAGTTCTGGATACAATGGAAAAAGCGTGTCAGTTATGCTAAAATAAGGTTATATTGAGGATGAAGAACAGCTGAAAGGAACTAATCTTAAGATGAATAAAAAGAATCAGGTGATTGGAATATTGGCCCATGTGGATGCCGGTAAAACCACGCTGGCCGAGAGCATGCTATATCTTACAGGGGCAATTCGAAAAGCTGGCAGAGTAGACCATAAAGATGCATTTCTGGACACCTATGAATTAGAAAGAGCACGGGGAATTACAATTTTTTCAAAACAAGCACAGTTTATGCTGGATGAGACGATAGTAACCATGTTAGATACACCGGGGCATGTGGATTTTTCCGCAGAAATGGAAAGAACCCTGCAGGTGCTTGATTATGCCATCCTGGTCATCAGCAGTACCGATGGCATACAGGGACATGTGACCACCTTATGGAATTTATTGAAACGATATCATATCCCCACATTCTTATTTATCAACAAAATGGATCTGGCAGGAACCGGCAAAGGGCAGCTGATGGCAGAACTGCAGATGCGGTTGGATGAAAGGTGCCTGGATTTTACTGTCGATGGGGATGCAGTATTTTACGAAAATCTGGCAATGTGTGATGAAGCGGTATTGGAACATTATCTGGAGAACGAAGACATACAGCCGGATGATATCCGGCAAATGATAAGTGAACGAAAAGTGTTCCCTTGTTATTTTGGCTCGGCACTTAAGATATCCGGTGTAGACATGCTACTGGAAGGCATAAAAAGGTATATGAAAAGCACTGTATACCCCGAGGAATTTGGTGCTAAAGTGTATAAAATCACCAGAGATAACCAGGGGAACCGTCTAACCCATCTGAAAGTAACCGGCGGGTGCTTGAGAGTGAAAATGACTCTGTCGGGAGTTGCAAGAAGTGGGGAAGATTGGGAAGAAAAAATTGACCAGATCCGCATTTATTCTGGTGAGCAGTATCAGGCGGTAAGCGAAATCAGCGCCGGAAGCATCTGTGCAGTTACCGGACTTGCCAAAAGCTATGCAGGCCAAGGACTTGGCAGCGAACGGGCATCTGAAAAACCGGTCCTCGAACCGGTACTAACCTATCATGTGCAATTACCTGAAGATTGTGATGTACATGGAATGTATCGAAAGCTTTGTCAATTGGAAGAGGAGGAACCTCAGTTACATATTACATGGTCAGAACAAGCGCAGGAAATCCATGCCCAGGTAATGGGGGAAGTTCAGATTGAAATCCTGCAGAGCCTGATAGCAGAGCGGTTTGGGACTGAAGTGACTTTTTGTGCCGGCAGTATCGTATATAAAGAAACAATTAAAAAACCGGTGGAAGGTATCGGCCACTTTGAACCACTTCGCCACTATGCTGAAGTTCACGTATTGTTAGAGCCAGGTGAGACTGGCAGTGGGATACAATATGAAAATGAATGCAGCGAAGATATGCTGGACAAGAATTGGCAGCGGTTGATTCTTGCTCATATCCAGGAGAAAAAGCACAAAGGTGTTCTCACCGGTTCCGAGATTACAGATATAAAGATTACCCTTATTGCAGGAAAAGCCCATCAGAAGCATACGGAAGGCGGAGACTTCCGCCAGGCAACTTACCGGGCAGTACGTCAGGGGCTGAAGAAAGCGGATAGTATTCTATTGGAACCGATGTATGAATATCGTTTGGAAGTACCGGCAGATAAGGTGGGAAGAGTACTTTCTGATATTCAGAAGATGTCAGGGTCCTTTGCGCTACCTCAGATAGAAGACGAGTGGGCAGTAATTACCGGTTCAGCGCCGGTTTCCGATATGCGTGATTATCAAGTGGAAGTAATATCTTATACCCGTGGAGAGGGGAGGTTATTCTGTTCGCTAAATGGATATGAAGAATGCCACAATGCAGAGGAAATTATAGCTGCGATGGGATATGATTCGGAACAAGATACCGAAAATCCCACCGGCTCGGTCTTTTGTTCCCATGGGGCAGGTTTTTTGGTTCCATGGAATCAGATTGAAAAACATATGCACCTGGAAGGCAGAAATTTGTTCCGGCAAAAGAATGATGACGATGATGATATAAACTCAGTAAAGTACCGAGAGGCTGCATCAGTCCCAAAGCAATCTTACGATGATAAGGAGCTGGAAAAGATCTTTGTCCGAACATATGGAGCAATTGATAAAAAGCGAGTTTTTGGCAGAGAGTATATTGAAGCTCCGACAAAGAAAGAAAAGGTTCATCAATATAAGCTAAAGGAGCAATTGAATGAATATCTTTTGGTTGACGGATATAACATTATCTTTGCCTGGGAAGAGCTGAAAGAGCTGGCAAAGGTTAATATGACCGGGGCTAGAGATCGGCTTTGCGAGATTCTCTGCAATTATCAGGGGTATAAAAAAGGTACTGTTATATTAGTGTTTGATGCCTATCGGGTGGAGGGTCATACAGAAGAGATTGAACAATATAAAAACATCCATATAGTCTATACCCATCAGGCGGAAACAGCAGATCAGTATATTGCAAAAACAGTAAAGAGAATAGGCAGCGAATATCAGATAACCGTTGCTACATCTGATCGGTTGGAACAGTTGATCATCTGGGGCTCTGGTGCTGCTCGGCTTTCAGCAGATGGCCTAAAGCAAGAAGTTGAAGCAGTTAATCAAGAAATCCGAACAGAGTATCTGGAAAAAACAGAAAGAATGAAAAATTATCTTTTGGAAAAGAATAACATGCAAGATATTTCACAGGACTCTTGACGTGTCGATATTCATGGTACAAAGTTCACGGCTGCATTTGCCGGAAAGAGCCATTTTCCGAAAGGCTTTTCGGCGGACATGTAATTCTTTTGGAGCCTGCAAAAGGGCATTGCCGATGATACCGTTATCATCAAATCCACATACCCTCACACCGCCATCCCGATCAATCCAATAAGAAAAGCAGGGAACAGAACAACTGCATTTTTTTGCTCTTTGTTTTTGGGGTGGCGTTAAATTTGATTCGGGTTTATCTGCGGAGGGCACGGGAGCAGCACCAGGATGCTCCTGTTTTTTGTATTCCCAGAAAGCAGCAGGGAGAATAATCTCCTTGCCGGCTTTTTTTAGTCTTTCGGTTAGGAGGGCTACCTTTTGGATGATTTCCTGATATTCTGCCGGGGTGAGATTTGTCAACGTTTCCGCTTCCAGGGCTTCGGGATTATTCAGGTCTTCCATAAGTATGAGTTCCCTGAATTGGACAGTATCAATATCATACTCCATTAATAAATCATATATATCGTCGGTGCTGACCATATTAGATTTTAGTAAAACAGTATTCAGTCGGACATGGGGTTTGGCTGAGCGCTTTTCTTTTTTATACCGACAAAGAGCTGCTATATTATTACAAACCCGCTGGTAGTCGGAACCGTCCATAATTCTGTTGTAGTCGGATTCACAAAACCCGTTAAAGGAGATGATGATTTCATCGATTTGATTGTCCACTATGCAGGTGATCAGCTCTTGATTTAGCAATAGGGCATTGGTACAAAATGAAATGTGGGGAATTCTTTTCTCTTTTGCATGCTTCAAGTATTCGGAAAAATTAGGCGTAATCAGGGGTTCATAAGCACATGAGAGATACAACATTCTGGTAGTAGGGGAGAATATATCCATTATTTTTTTGAACTTATCAAGGGACATAAACTGTCGTTTGGCAGTACGACTGGATTGATTACACATAATACAGCGGATGTTGCAGTAACCGTTAGTGTCCATTCTGACGATGTCTTTGGGCATGCCCAGATGCTCTGCAGTTGTCAGCATCACACTCCTTAACCGGTCATTTTTCAATTTATCATATATTTTTTTAAATGATTTGAGACTGCTCATAAGAATCCCTTTCTGCCGCATGATATAAAACATAAATGTATTATTCCCACAACTGGGCAAAATACACATTGAATATCCTGTTAAAAATGGGACGCAGCGGGCATGCTAAGAGAAATGTTACAGTTAGCCTTTGAACCGTAACAGAGAAATTGCTAAATGCAATGAAATAACCAGGAAAAGGAGTTTGATAAGAATGGAAAACCCCAAAAAAGATGTATTTCCGGCTCAGCACCAGGACAAACAGCCGGGGAAAGAATCAACGATGAATCCGCAGCCAAAGTATGATGATGAGAATTATAAGGCCTCCGGTAAACTTCAGGATAAAGTTGCGATTGTCACCGGTGGTGACAGTGGTATTGGACGTGCTGTGGCATTGGCATATGCAAAAGAAGGTGCTGATGTGGCGATTCTTTACCTGAATGAGAATAGCGATGCAGATGAGACCAGACAGGCAGTAGAAGGTTTGGGACGACGATGTCTGGATATTGCGGTGGATTTAAAAGAGGAACAGCACTGTAATGAAGCTGTGGAGCAGGTGATCAATGAACTTGGAAAAGTGGATATTCTGGTCAATAATGCCGGCGTTCAATTTCCTAAAAACAGCATTCAGGAGATCACCAAAGAGCAGTTTTATCATACCTTTGAAAGCAATATTTTCTCCTGCTTTTTCATGAGTAAAGCAGCGCTGCGCCATATGGGCAAGAGCAGTACTATTATTAATACCACTTCGATTACAGCTTTCGAGGGACATCCTACACTGATTGATTATTCTGCAACTAAAGGAGCAATACTTTCTTTTACCAGATCGCTGGCACTATCATTGGTAAAACAGGAAATCCGGGTGAATGCGGTGGCTCCGGGACCAGTCTGGACCCCTCTGATCGTCTCCAGCTTCTCTGAGGAGGAAGTAAAGACCTTTGGATCTAATACTCCAATGGCAAGGGCAGGGCAGCCTTATGAACTGGCTCCAACATATGTATTCCTGGCAAGTGAGGATTCCCGCTATATTTCCGGTCAGGTTATTCATGTAAATGGCGGTATGATCATCAACTAAGAAGTGAGCAGCAAAAGCGGGTGGCCTAAAAGCAAAAACTTTTAAGTCACCCGATTTTTATATATTATGGCTGGGAGCCTGGGACTTTTGCCCCAAGCTCCTAAGGAAAGAATAAATAGTGCCTTGAAATAATTATAAAGATACAGACGGAAGATTGCTTAAATTATTATTTTCCGTGTCATCTGGCAGAGATTTTAAATATTCAGAACCATTTCGGTTGGAAACGCCAACACCCTTGATATCACCTTGTTTTGCCATGGAAACTCCTTGTTCTTTGTCTACGACGCTGCCATTAGAAAGCTGGTAACCGGTAACTTTCCCATGTTCTTTTACAAGACCGGTAATTTCTTTCGCATCTGCTTTGGGGGTTGGGATTTCATCCAAAGCCCGCATTGGCAGTGGTGCGGAATCAGCACTTTCTTCTTCGGCAATGATATCCTCCAGAACGTTCATAAGATCCTGCATATTATTTAAGGTTATATCACGTTCCAGAATTGTATTTTTCAGGTTGACAGATAAAGTTTCAAATTGAGATTGTATTAAAGGACTTACATAAGACATTGTTTTACCTCCTTTTATTGAGAGCACTCTCACAAATCTGCATACAGTGAGTTTTTGAGAGTGCTCATTGAGAAATTTAGCAAAGTGGAGTGGGAATATCCGCTTTGACTATTAGTATGGACAGTTTCGGACGGAAAATGTGTGTAAGATAATTGATTGACAAAAAAAGTTATAATATAAAGATGCAGACTTCCGGGTGCATATTTTAAAAGTGCATGCTATGCAACTCAAATCTCATTCGGCACCTACCACGCTGGATAGTAACAATGCCCGTAAAACAGTTCAGCCGTGTGAATTTAAATAGTTAAAATAGTTCA
>Ga0153922_1000462_pt1 | contig 16596 bp, 21 predicted proteins | sample TSNJ006MetaG_FD_104723 | JGI IMG/M metagenome (GOLD analysis project Ga0153922, IMG submission 104723) | Attine ant fungus gardens microbial communities from New Jersey, USA - TSNJ006 MetaG | ecosystem: Host-associated > Fungi > Mycelium > Unclassified | place: USA: New Jersey, Brendon T. Byrne...
CTCGAACGCCAGCAGCAGCAGCGCACCCACCAGCACGACGATCGACGAAGTGAACGCCCAGTCGGAATACCGGGCCAGCGCTGGGTCGACGTGCTCGGTGTTCATGCGCGATGCGCCTTCGCTTCTCGCTCGGTGTTCATACCTTCTCTCTTGCCTTCCCTCGTTCCGGCTCGTCGGCCGCGACCCCTTCGTCCAGCAGTCGCCTCACCAGCCGCTCGAAGTGGTCGCCCCATCCGGAGTTGTCGGTGCGGGCAAGGCCGCCCACCTCGACGTTTACCGTACCGGTGGCGCCGGAAGGCGTGATGCGGACCCAGATCCGCCGCCGCCTGATCACCAGCGACACCAGCAGCCCGGCCATCATCGTCAGCGCGAACACCAGGACCCAGACCTGGCCCGGGTCGTGGGATACCTGAAGGTTGACGAACGGCACGGCCCCGTCGAACCGCACGATTGTGCCGTTGTCGAGAGGGACCTGTTCGCCGGCGCGCAGGTTGACGCGCGCCACCTTGGTGAGCCGGCCCTGATGCATCAGCCGCGGATCGAGGGCGAACAGCGACTGCGGCCGACCGGTGTCCAGACCCGTGTCGCCCCGGTAGATGTCGACGGCCACCGCCGGACCGTTGAGTGCGGGAAAGCTCGACGACAGCAGGGTTCCGTCGAGCTGCTCGGTGGGCGCGAACAAGCCCTGGATCGCGATCTGATTCTTGCGCCGCTCGGTGGGATCGGGATAGGTGCCGCCCGGCGGGTCGAACCGAAGGGCGCCCGCCGAGAGCAGCGTGCGTGGATCCTCCGGCCGCCACTGGACGGTCTGCGTGCGGGTCTGGCCGTTGGGGAACGTCACCGTGAACGTCGGCGCATAGCCGTGGCCCTGCAGGTAGATCCGGTCACCGCCGATTCGCAGGGGGTTGTTGACCTCCAGCCGGTAAGACCGCCACGTTCCCGCGGCCAGGTCGGGCCCGGTCTGGTAGTCGATGTCGGCGGCAAACGACGTGGCCTGGCCCGACGGCAGATAGCGCGCGTGAAAATCGTTGACGCGCAGGCATATCGGGTTCAGCTGGGTGCCGTCGACCGTGTTGCCCGCACGGAACGAGTCGAATGCCGCCGGTGATGCCGAGCAGAAGCCGGGGCCGCTGTCGGCGATGACGATCACATTCCCCTCATACCCGAACAGCTTTCCCACCGCGACCGCGACCAGCAGTCCGAGCAGCGAAAAGTGAAACACCAGATTGCCGAACTCCCGTAGATAGCCCTTCTCAGCGGAGATCTCCGTAACCTCGTCCGTTTCCCGGGTCACACGGCGCCATCCGGTGAGCCGATCAGAGATGGCGGCCGCCACCGCGGCCGGCTCGCCGCTGACCTCGCGCTGGACGTGCTTGGGCAGCCGCGACAGATTGCGCGGCGCCCCGACGGGTGTCGCGCGCAGGCTGCGGACGTGCTCGACCATCCGGGGCAGGAGGCACCCGACCAGCGACACGAACAGCAGCACGTAGATCGCGGTGAACCAGAAGCTGGAGAAGACGTTGAACGCCTGCAGCCGGTCCAGCCACGGGCCGATCCGCGGATGGTCGGCGATGTAGGCCTGGACCTTCGATGCGTTCAGGTTGCGCTGCGGCAGTAGCGCGCCGGGGATCGCGCCGAGCGCGAGCAGAAGCAGCAGCACCAGCGCGGTGCCCATCGACGTCAGGGCGCGCCAGGTGTTGCGGCCCCACGCCAGAACACGGGTCATATTGGGAGCCTCGCGTCGGACACGAACGCGTCGCGCGCCCAGGAGATGAAGTCGTTCCACACGCCGGTGACCAGCGCCAGACCCACCGCGACCAGCAGCAACCCGCCGAAGACCTGGATCGCCCGGGTGTGGCGGCGCAGCCAGCCGAGTCCCTGCACGGCGCGGGCCGACCCGAAGGCCAGCAGCACGAACGGAACCCCGAGGCCCAGGCAATAGGTGATCACCAGCAGCACACCGCGGGCCACGTCGGCGCCGTGGGTGGCCGACGCGACCGCGATGACACCTGTCAGCGTCGGCCCGAGGCACGGAGTCCAGCCCAGCGCGAACACCGCGCCGAGCAGTGGCGCGCCGGCCAGCGTCGACACCTGTCGCGGCGTGAACCTGGCCTGCCGCTGCAGGGCAGGGACGAAGCCGACGAACACGAATCCCATCACGATCGTCAGCACCCCGCCGATGCGTTGCAGCAGAAGCTGATTGGTGATCAACGTTGTCGTCATTCCCAGCACTGCGACCGTGCCGAGCACGAACACCGCAGTGAACCCGGCCACGAACAGCGTCGCGGAGCCCACTACCCGCCAGCGCGCCGTGCGCACGGCGATCGCGCCTGCGGCGTCGTCGGCGCCCCCTCTTCGCGCAAGTGGCTCATCGGTGCCGACGACCGCCGCCAGATATGACAGGTAGCCCGGTACCAGCGGAACTACGCACGGTGACGCAAACGACACCAGCCCGGCGAGGAGGCTGACCCCGACCGCGACGAGCAGCGGCCCGGCGGCGGCAAGGTGGGCGAAACCTGTCACTGGGGTCGGCCTGGGGCGGGGCCGCGGGGGGCCGGAGGTGTCGGATGCTCGGCCGCAAGCCGCCGCACCACCGGCATCAGATCATCGGCGAGCAGTTCACGCAAAAACACCGCCGCGACGCGATGCTGGCGGTCCAGTACCAGCGTGGACGGGATCACGGTGGTGGGGAACTTGCCGCCGAACGCGATCATCGTGCGCATCGCCGGGTCGAAGATCGACGGGTAGGCGACCTTGCGGTCGACGACGAAATCGCGTGCGGCGTCAGGACTGCTGTCGCGGACATCGATGCCGAGGAACGCGACGCCGTCACCGTGCGTAGCGTCGTACACCTGCTGCAGTTGGGTGATTTCGGACCGGCACGGGCCGCACCACTGGCCCCAGATGTTGACGACGACGACCTGGCCACCGAAGTCGTTCAACGACACCGTCTTCGCCGGGTCCATCAGGCTGGGGCCGGCCAATTCGCCCGGGCGGCCCCGGCTTTCGGGTGGGTCGTAGAAGATATCGGTCTTGCCTCCCGGTGCGACGAACTCGAAGGTACCCCCCTGCGCTACGGCGTCGTGACCAGTGGAGCAGCCGGCCAGCACGCCCGCCACCGCTATCAGAGCGATCACCCACCGCACCGATCAACTCCCCGCCGGTTCGTCGTAGCGGATGTCGACGAGCCGATCACCGTCGTAGACGAACGACGTCAGCGACGCCAGATTGCATCGACGCCTGCGCGGATCGTGCGGGAGCCGCTTGTGGCCCAGGTGCCGCCGCAAGATCTCCACGGGCAGCTGGTGACTCACGCACACCGCCTCATGCCCGGCCGCTTTGGCCCGCACCTTGTCGATCGCGGTCGTCATCCGCGCCGCGATCTCCCGGTATGGCTCGCCCCATGACGGCGTGAACGGGTTGCGCAACAACCACCACACCCGCGGGTCGTGCCACGCACCGTCGCCCGGCGAGATACGCCTGCCTTCAAAGTAGTTCATTGACTCGATCAAGTCGGGGTCGGTGACGATGTCGAGGCCGTGGCTTTTCGCGATCGGAGCCGCGGTCTCCTGCGCCCGCTGCAGCGGCGAAGCGACGACGAGGACAATATCGTTGTCTTTCAACGCTTGCGCGACCGCCTGCGCTTGAGCGCGTCCCCGCTCGGACAGCCCATAGCCTTCCAGCCGGCCATACAGGATGCGCTCGGGGTTATACACCTCGCCGTGACGCATCACGTGCACAGTGGTTAGCTCTGCCATCAGTCCTCCGGCCGGGGTGCGGTCCTGGCAGCCTCGGCCGCCGCAGGCAGCGCCTGCTCAATGCGGTCAAACGCCGTTTCATCCAACACCGCTGAGACGAACCACGTTTCGAATGGGCTCGGCGGCGGGTAGACGCCGCCATCGAGCAGCTCGTGAAAAAACGGCGGGTACCGCCAGGTCTGACTGGCTTTGGCCGACGCGAAGTCGGTGACCGGCCGGTCGCCGAAGAACACCGAAAAGAAGTTGCCTGCCTGCGGAATAGCGTGCGGCACACCGGCTTCCGCCAAGGCGCTGTGTAACATCTCCACCACCCGCGCGGCATTGCGGTTCAACGCCTCATAGACCGACTTGTCGGCGGCGCGCAGCGTCGCGAGCCCGGCGGCGACCGCTACCGGGTTGCCGGACAGCGTGCCGGCCTGGTACACGGGCCCCAGCGGCGCGAGCCGTTCCATCACCTCGGCGCGGCCCCCGAACGCCGCCGCGGGCAGTCCGCCGCTCATCACCTTGCCGAACGTGAACAGATCGGCGGCCACCGGCTCCAGCCCGTACCAGCCGCAGGGGCTGACCCGGAATCCGGTCATCACTTCGTCGCTGATCAGCAGCGCGCCGGCGGCCTCGGTGATGCGGCGCAGCGCGGCGTTGTAGCCGGGGTCGGGGGCGACCGTGCCCATGTTGCCGGGACAGGCTTCGGTGATGATCGCCGCGATCTGGTCGCCGTGCCGGGTAAACGCCTGCTCGACGGCGCCAATGTCGTTGTACGGCAACACGATTGTGTCCGCAGCCGTCGCACCGGTGACCCCGGGCGAGGACGGCAGACCCAGTGTCGCAACGCCCGAGCCGGCGTCGGCCAGCAGCGCGTCGACGTGGCCGTGGTAGCAGCCGGAGAACTTGACGATCTTCGGGCGGCCGGTGAATCCGCGGGCCAGCCGCACCGCGCTCATCGTTGCCTCGGTGCCGGAATTGACCAGCCGGACCCGTTCGGCGGGCGCCACGCGACGGCTTATCTCGGCGGCGAGCTCGGTCTCCGCCGGTGTCGGCGCGCCGAAGCTCAGCCCGGTGGCCGCGGCGCGCTGAACGGCTTCGACCACCGCGGGGTGGGCATGACCCAAGATCATCGGTCCCCACGAGCAGACCAGGTCGACGTAGCGGTTGCGGTCGGCGTCGACCAGCCAGCAGCCCCGGGCCGACGTGATGAACCGCGGAGTGCCGCCCACCGACTTGAAGGCCCGAACCGGCGAGTTCACGCCCCCGGGAATCACACCGCACGCCTCGGCGAACAGCCGTGCGGACATGGCCGTGCGCGCGTCGCCGTTTCCGCTTGGGATCTGCTCGGCGCGGGACATGAGCACTAGTGTCCCAGCCGGTGGGCCGGTGTCGACTACAGGGTGTAGGAGCAGATGCGACCGTTACTAGTTGGGGACCTTGTCGGCGATCTGGTGGGCGATGTTGATCCCGAAGTCACCTTGATTGTGGCTGCACGCGGAGACGTCGACGGCGACGTTGTTGCGCACGGTCAGCGCCCGCTGACAGTTCCAGCCGTTGCCGCCCTCCTGGGTGCGGCGAACACTCAGCATGCCGTTGGTGTTCGACACCGCACCCACCGTCCAGGTGGCCGGCGACTGGCCCTGGGGTGTGAAGGTGTACTGGCGGTTCGAGCAGGACTGCCACTGTTTCGCGGAAGCGGTGAAGAACGCGGCCGCGCCGGTGGCGGCCGGAAACAACACCAAGGCCTGATCGACAAACTCCGTCGGCTTGTCGGCGGGCTGCTGCAGGACCTGGCCGCGCATCGCGGTCCATCCGCTACCGGTATAGACCGGAAATTCAGCGGAATCCTGGACGGCTAAGCAATTCTTGTCAGAAATGAGGGCGGTGTCGTCGGCCAGTTTGGTGCCCAACAAGGCCGCTGCCATGCCCGTGGTGCCCATGGCCGCGTTGATCTGGTCGGGGCTGAGGAACAGCCCGTCCAGGGCGCCCACCGCGAGCGGTGGCGAGGATGTCGACGAGGTCGGACCGCCGCTTCCCGAATTCGATTTGTCGCTGTTGCCTCCGCATGCCACAGCAAGCACGCAGATGCCCGCCAAAGCGGCGGCGGTGAAACGGCGCACGCGGTCACCCCCTAAACGGCGAGGTAAATGATTGCAGGGTGCAGTGGGTCAGCCGGTCTTCGTCAGCGCGAACACCGGGTGGTCGGCCTCGTGGGGCAGTTTCTGGAAGTAGCCGTCGACGGTCTTGCCGGCCTTCTCGCGGTAGGCGGCCAGGATGGGCGGACGGTCGTGCTCCGGGATCTCTCGGGCGACGTAGCCCGTGGTGCCCGCCTTGTTGCTCATCGTGACGTCCGGGTTGGCGCGGATGTTCTTCACCCACTGCGATTCGCCACGCGTGGACACCAGGTACTTGGTGCCGTCGACGTCGACGGTGATCACCGGAATCTTCTGCGGTTCTTTGCTGCCGCGTTTGGTGAGGGTCAGCGTTTCGGTGTCGGCGATCCCCGTCGCCATCGCGATCGGGTTGAAGATCTTGGCGGTGAACCAGGGCGGCTTGAGGTAGGGCACGACTTACGAGTTTGATGGTCGGCACGCAGTTACCGCAATGGCTGGCCCGGTTCAATCGTTATTTCACCAACCCGATCCAGCGGATGTGGGCGGGCTGGGTCCCTGGGATGGGCATCATCGAGCACGTCGGGCGACGCTCCGGCAAGCAGTACCGCACCCCGGTGAACGTGTTCACCACCGAGGACGGGATCCCGTCGAGCCTGCTGCTCACCATGGCTGGGTAGCTGGTTGCGGTGCTCACCGCCGTGTCGGCGCCAGCCCACGTTCGCGCAGTGCGGCGGGCAAGCTCGGCAGGAAGTGCGTTGCCGCGAACGCGCGGATGTCGTTGGCCGTGATCAGCGGGTGCGGTGACGGCAGCAGCAACGCCATCATCGCGTAACGCAGGATCGTGTCGGCCAGTTCGTCGACGGCCTCGTCGCCGACGCGCTCCGCGAACCCGGCAGGAAAGATCACGCGCAGCGCGTTGGCCATCCGTTCGAGCGCCGCGGGGTAGTGCTGGTGGGCCAGCTGCAACGTGAGGGCCGGCTGGTCGGTGATCATCCGGTTCAGCACCCGATGGCGGCGCAGCTGCATGATCGCCGACGTGAACGCCTCCACGTAGTAATTGCTTTGCGGGCCCTGGCTTTTCAATTCGTTGGCGATGTCGCTGAACAGCAGGGCGTTCTCGCGGTCGATCACCGCGGTGACGAGTTCGTCGCGGTTGGCGAACCGCCGGTAGATCGTCATCCGGCTTACTCCGGCGCGGCGCGCGACGTCGTCGAGCGCCACCCGGCGGAACAAGTGCCGCTCGAACTCGACGACGGCGGCGTCGAGGATCGCCGTGGTAACCGGGTCAGCTTCGGGCATAGCCGACCCGCCCGAACTTGTTGTAGCGCAACCGCATCGGCAAACAGTCCCACACCCAGTTGACCGGCCGAGACCGGCACAGCCTGGCGAACCGCTGGTATCGCCTCTCCTGACGGTCGCTCCACGGCAGGTCGAGAAGCGTGCGCGCCCGCGGCGGCAAGCCACCGGTCGTCAGGAACGCGGCGACCGGGTTGAACACCGGCGCGACGACCCGCCAGAGGAGGGTCGGCACCGCCTTGGGGCGCGGAAAGCCCTTGGTGACATATCCGACGCCATATTTCGCGGTGGGATGGGCGATCACGATCTCGCCCAGCATGCGCTCCCAATACCTTTCGAACGCGGTGTAATCGGCGGGCATCGGCCGGTCGCTGACGCCGTAGCGGCGGTACCACGTCTTGGACTCGAGGTAGATCTGCTCCTTCTCGGCGCGGCTCAACCGCTTGACGAACGTGTCGGAGAAGTAGAGCACCTGCTCGACGAACGTCGCGTGGGCCCAGAAATAGGTGTCCGGATCGAGCGCGTGATAGCGGCCCGCTTTGCCTGTTCGGCCGGGCATGTCGCCCTTGATTTCATGGTGGAAATCGCGGACCAGCTGGCCCGGATGGTCGGTGTCTGAGCCGTAGACCGTGTTGAAGATCGGAGGCAGCGAGCGCTTGACACGAGCGGCGGTGTCGTCGAAGAACACCGAGTGGTCGAGCACGCCCTGGCCCAGCTCGGCGAGCATGTTCTGCAGCACCGCGGGCCGCGGCCCGATCAGGAACATCCGGTTGTCGCCGAAGTACCGCCACACCAGCGACCGCGGACCCAGGGGCAGGGCGTCGGCGGCCGCGTCGGGCATCGATTGTGCGAGGTCGGTCATTGGGACGATGTTACAAGTATCGTACTCTGTAACGGTGGATTGTGAGGGTCGTCACTGGGTGCGAAATGCGCGAAGGACGTTTACGGCACCAACGGCAGGGGCCACGCCGGCGTGCCGGGGTCGAGGAACCAGAGCCGTGTCGCCGTCAGCCGCAAAATCCGAACTGCGCCGGTGATCATGAGCACCGCGAGCGGCAGGTTGCCGAGGGCGGCAGTCAACACCGGGACAGCCAAATTTCGCCCCGAGCCGGCGGTCATCACAGATCAGCAGAACACGGGTCGTGAACGCGGGAAGTACCACCAGCTGGCGACGCAACCAGCCCAGCACCGCGGTCGCGGCCATGAACGCGATGAGCACGCAGTCGAAGCCGATCCACGTGGCCGGCCAGTTATGGGCAACATAGTTCGCGGGCAGGGTGAAGCCGAGGTAGACGTTCCACGGGATCAACGCGATTACGCCGCCCACCATCAAGGTCAACCGATTCCGCCGCATGCGTCTCGCCATCGGTGGTGGAAACACTTCGTCAAGCGGACGCTGCAGCTGTCGCACTTGGGCGCGAACGAGCAGCCAGGGCTGTGAAAATGTGATTTTGACGGCCTGGAATGCTATTTCGCGGGGGTGGGGGAGTTCGCGGGGGTGGCGGAGGGGTGGCGCCAATGCGCGACGCCGACGACAAGCAGCACGGCGGCGAGCGTGCCGAGCATGAATGCCAGCGCCAATAGCGGCGGGTAGTAGACCACTGACGTGGTGGTCGGCTCGCCATCTTCGACCGGCGGGACCACCACCGTCGACTGCGCGTGCAGCCAGCTGACGACGCAACCTACCGCCGCCGCGACAGCCAGCAGCAACTCGAGGACGGCGCGCCGACGGCGCGTCACGACGCCGCGCCGGGCGGCCGGTTCTCGGCACTGCGCTGCTCGAGCAGTTCCGACAACGCTGCACGCAGTGCGGCGTGCCTGCGCGCCCATGCCTGCGTCGTGCGCCCGTCGGTGAGCTTGAGCCCGATTCCGGTGCAGCCGCGCGGCACGCCGGTCAGTTCTCCGAGGGCGCGCGAAGACTGCCACTTGGGCGGGTCATCACCGCGCTCGGGCTCCGGGAAGATCCGCACAATGGTTGCGACGTCGACGGTCTCGGTACCCTGGCGCAGCTTCTCGCGCGTCAACTCGACCGACTTGTGAATTCGCGCCGCTTTCACCTGCACGGCAAGGAAACCCGACACCAGCACCAGAAACATTGCCGGGATGGCCAATTCGGGTCCATTGCCCGCATTGATCTCGATGGCCAGCATCGCGGCGGCGGCGATGGGTCCGGCGAGCACCCAGTACCAGCTCGCACCCACCTCGTGGAACAGCGGTTCGGCGGTGAAAGGCTCAACCACCGTCGCTCCCCGAATCGACAGCGTCAAACCAGGCCGATGCCTTGTGGCGGGTCGCCAACACCGGCGCGACCATCAACCCGATCGCCGACAGCGGAGCGAGGTAGGGCAGATAGCCCAGCAGAATGGCGAACACCACCAGAAGCACGACGGTCGCGACCGAGAGTGCGATGGTCGCGCGACGAAAGCGCTTGTCGCCCCCGCGTGTCCGCCAAGCGGTGTACCCGAACGCGAGGCCCAGCGCCACGCAAATCGCGCCCGACGCGCGGTACAAGGTCAATATGGAGCGGATCTGCTCTTCGGGCACCCCCGGAGTGGCTTCGCGAAAATTGTCGGATGTGGTTATCGCGGCCAGCAGCCCGCCCAGAATCAGCACCCCCGCCGCCGCCATCCAGCACCAGAACGCCGCGTCGACGAGTCCGGGCCGGGGGTGAGCGGACGTCATAGTCGGATCAGCCTAACTGTGCGTATCACCGCGTGAAGAACCCGTGGGCGTCCTTGCGGTGCAACAAGTACATCCCGCCGACGATCAAGACCGAACCGAAGATGGCCGTGATCGCGTACGTGACCGCGGCGACCGTGCCCCGCTGCACCGTGAACAGGCTGATCAGGACGTAGACCACCGTGGCCACGCCACCACCGGTGAGCAGAGTGCGCGACCAGCTGTAGCCCTGGCGCATCAACAACAGAAACGTCACGACCACCGAGGACAGCAACACGAGAAACATCCCCGTGACCGCATAGGCCACCGCTCCCCCGGGCACGTTCGGCGCGAGCGCGGCGTCGACGACCTGCCCGGTCAGAAGGAATAACAGCGCCGTCAGCCACAGGCCGAACGCGGTATCGACGTCCACCGGCCGCGTGGGCGGCTGCTCCTCCATCGACGTTTCAGGCAAGCCAGCCGGCGACATCAGCGGCCCAATACGTCAACACGATGTCCGCGCCGGCCCGACGAATGCTGGTGAGCGTCTCCAGCGCGGCCGCCCGGCCGTCGATCCAGCCGTTGGCGGCCGCGGCGTTGATCATCGCGAATTCACCCGATACCTGATAGGCCGCCACCGGCACCGGCGAAGTGTCCGCCGCAGCGCGGACCACATCCAGGTAGGCCATCGCCGGTTTGACCATGATGATGTCTGCGCCTTCCTCGATGTCGAGGGAGATCTCGCGCACCGCTTCGCGGGCGTTGCCCGGATCCTCCTGATAGGTGCGCCGGTCACCGGACAGGCTCGAGGCCACCGCCTCCCGGAACGGGCCATAGAACGACGATGCAAACTTCGCGGCGTAGGCAAGAATGACGGTGCCGGTGTGACCGGCAGCGTCGAGTCCGTCCCGGATCGCGGCGACCTGGCCGTCCATCATGCCGCTCGGCGACACCACGTGTGTGCCCGACTCTGCCTGCGCGACGGCCATTTCCACGTAGCGCTCGAGTGTGGCGTCGTTGTCCACCCGCCCCGCCTCATCGAGCACGCCGCAGTGGCCGTGGTCGGTGAATTCGTCGAGACAGGTGTCGGCCATCAGCACGGTGGAGTCCCCGAGGTCCTTGCTCAGGTCCCGCAGGGCGAGGTTGAGGATCCCGTCGGGGTCCGATCCGGCCGAGCCTGCGGCGTCCTTGTCCTCGTCCCGGGGCACGCCGAACAACATGATCCCGCCCACCCCGGCAGCCACCGCGCCGGCCGCTGCCTTGCGCAGGGACTCCCGGGTGTGCTGTACCACGCCGGGCATCGACGCAATCGGACGCGGCTCGTCGATGCCGTCGGCGACGAACATCGGCAGCACCAAATGCCCCGGCTCCAAGGAAGTTTGCGCCACCAGACGGCGCAGAGCAGATGTGGCGCGCAGGCGTCGGGGCCGCTGGCGTAGCGATGATCCCCTCGGGCGAAGCGTCTCGAGCCCGGCCACCCCTACCGCCTGCGGCTCTTTTTGCGCGGCGGTGGCAGGGCACCCTCGGCGCGCAGCCGGGCGGCGTGCTCGGCCAACGCATCCACCAGCGGCCCGATCGCCGCGACCTCCGGCCGCACGTCGACGCGCAGCCCGAATTCGGCGGCGGTCTCGGCGGTCTTCGGCCCGATGCACGCCACCATCGTGCGCGCGTGCGGCTTGCCCGCGATGCCGACGAGGTTGCGCACCGTTGAGCTGGACGTGAAGCACACCGCGTCGAACCCGCCGGATTTGATCATCTCGCGGGTCTCGGCCGGCGGTGGAGCGGCCCGCACCGTCCGGTACGCCGTCACATCCTCGATCTCCCAACCGCGTTCGCGCAGACCCTCGGCCAGGGTCTCGGTGGCGATGTCGGCGCGAGGCAGCAGCACCCGGTTAACCGGATCGAAAACCTCGTCGTAGGGCGGGAATTCGTCTAGAAGACCCAGCGAGCTCTGCTCGCCGGACGGCACCAGCTCTGGCGTGATCCCGAATGCACGCACCCGATCGGCGGTGGCCTGCCCGACGCACGCGATCTTGACGCCGGAGAACGCGCGGGCGTCGAGGCCGAACTCGCCGAACTTCTCCCATACCGCGCGCACCGCGTTGGTGGATGTGAACACCACCCACTGGTAACGCCCGTCGACCAGGCCCTTGACGGCCCGCTCCATCTGGGCCGGGCTGCGCGGCGGCTCGACGGCGATCGTCGGCACCTCGATCGGCACCGCGCCGTGGGCGGCCAACCGCTCGCTCATGTCGCCCGCCTGGTCTTTGGTGCGCGGCACCAGCACCGTCCAGCCGTACAGCGCCCGGTTCTCCCACCAGTTGAGTTTGGGCCGGTTGGCCACCGTGCGCCCGATGGTCACGACCAGCGGACCGGTCAGTGGCCCGGCGGGATCAGACGCGCCGAGCGCGGCGCGGTCGGTCAGTGCCCGCAGCGTGCCCTCGACCGACCGCTGCTGGGTGGTGGTGCCGTGGGCGGTGACCACGCACGGTGTGGTCTCATCCAGCCCGTATTCGATCAGCGTGCGGGCCGCGTCGGAGAGGTGTTCGGCGCTGGCCTGCAGGATCAGCGGCCCGGGCGCGGCCGCCAACGCCGCCCAGTCCACGTCGCCGCGCACGTCGGCCACGGTGTGCGACGAGCCCAGCGGCAACCCCGCGTACGTCGGCACCCCGGTGCTGGCCGGCACACCCGGCACGATCTCGAATTGCAAGTGCAACTTGGCGATCGCCAGCACCTCGGTGGTCACCGCGTCGACCGACAGCGGGTCACCGGCGACGAGCCTGACCACGTCGGCGCCGGCCCGGGCCTCCGCGCCCAGCGTCCTGGCCACCTCGGCCGGATCCCCCAGTGCCGGACGGACGTCCGGCACCACCGGCAGCTCCGGGCTCACCGTGTCGTCGGTGATACCGGGATCCGGCGACGACAGCGTCGCCGGCTCGGGCAGACGTGAGCCGACCAATGCCAGCACCTCGGCCGGCACATCGGGGTCGGTGAGCACCAACTCCGCGCCGGCCAGGACATCGCGCGCGCGGCTGGTCAGCAGACCGGGGTCGCCCGGCCCCGCCCCCACGAACACGACGCGCCCCGGCTTGGCCTTCCGCCCTCGCGTCATCCCTACCTCGTTCCCATCAACTCCCGGGCGCCCAGTTCGAACAGCTCGGCGGCCACGGAGCGGCCAAGCTCCGCGGCCCGCGCGGGCGTTCCGACGCCGGACGCACGGATCACCTCGGATCCGTCGACTGTCGCGACGCAGCCGCGCAGCGACAGCTCTTCGAAGACATGGCCGTCCTCATCGATCGACTCGACCACCTCCGCGATCGCGCCAACCGGTGCGGAGCAACCCGCCTCCAGTTCGGCGAGCAGGACTCGTTCCGCGGTGACCGCCGCGCGTGTGTCGGCGTCGTCGAGCTCCGCCAACACCGCGGCCAGCCTGGTGTCGCCGCTGCCGCACTCGACAGCGAGCGCACCCTGAGCCGGCGCAGGCAACATCTGCACCGGCTCGAGCGTCTCGGTGACATCGCCGAGGCGTCCGATGCGGGCCAAACCCGCCCGGGCCACCACGATGCCGTCGAGATCACCGCTTTTCACCCTGTTCAACCTCGTATCAAGGTTGCCTCTTAGGGGGCGGATTTCCAAACCGAGACCCAATGCTCTAAGCTGTGCGGCCCTGCGCGGGCTCGACGTGCCGATCACCGAACCCGACGGCAATTCACCCAGCACCAATCCGTCGCGCGCCACCAGCGCGTCGCGCGGGTCCTCGCGGGGCGGAACCGCCGCGATCACGAACCGCGGATCTGGTTTGGTCGGCAAGTCTTTGTAGGAGTGCACGGCCATATCGACAATGCCGTCGTGGATTGCCTCTCGTAGTGCCGCGGTGAACACGCCAACACCTATCACGGCGATCGGCTCCGCCGAGCGGTCGCCCTCGGTGCTGACCCTCACCAGCTCCGCGGCATGGCCCTTCGCGTTCAGCGCATCCCTGATGGCACCGGCCTGGGTGGTGGCCAACAAGCTGCCTCTGGTCCCGATCCGAATTGTCAAGCGTTATCCGGTTTCTTGACCGTCGACGGCCTGCAGCTCCCCTGCCGCAACCGCCTCGACGGCCTGCGGGTCCAGCTCGAACAGTTCGCGCAGCGCCTCGGCATAGGTGTCACCGCCGGGCGCACTGGCCAGCTGTTTGACCCGCACCGTCGGGGCGTGCAGCAGCTTGTCGACCACGCGGCGCACCGTGCGGGCGACCTCCTCACGCTGGTCGCCGTCCAGCCCGGGCAGCCGATGATCCAACCTCAGCAGCTCGGCCTCGACGACATCGGCCGCGCGCTGGCGCAGGGCCGTCACCGTCGGGGTGACCTCGGCCATCCGCTGCGACGAAAGGTATTGCGCCACTTCGGCGGCGACGATCACGCGCGCGGCGTCGGCGTCGGCGGCCGCCGCGCGCGCCGATGGCTCGCGCTGGATCCGCTCCATGTCGACAATGACCACCCCAGGCAGGCCGGCGACCGCGGGGTCGACATCGCGTGGCATGCCGAGGTCGCAGATCACGAGCTTCTTCGGCTCGTGGCCATGCGCCAGGCCGCGGTGCACGTCGGCCAGCGAGACCACCGGCCGCACCGCACCCGTGCAACAGACCACGATGTCGGCGTCGGTCAGCACGGGTGGCAGGTGGTCGAACGGGAAGGCGTCTGCGGCGACGCCGAGGTCGCGGATGGTGTGGGCGAGCCTCTTCGCGCGGGGCAGCGTCCTGTTCACGATGTGGATGCGCTCGACCCCTGCGCGGACCAGGTGTTTGGCCGACAGCGCGCCCATCGCGCCGGCCCCGACGACGACGGCGCTGCGCCGAGCCAATCCGTCCAGCTGCTGATCTGCCATGCCGAGCGCGACCGACACCACCGAAGCGCCCGCGGCGTCGATGCTGGTCTCGGTGTGTACTCGTTTGCCGACCGACAGCGCTCGTTGCGCCAGATCGTGGAGGACGCGCCCTACGGTGCGGTTCGCCTCCGCCGCGCCGTACGCACGGCGCACCTGGCCGAGCACCTGCTGTTCGCCGACGACTGCGGAATCGAGGCCGCTGGCGACCGCGAACAGGTGCTCGACGGCCGCCTCGGCGTAGCGCACGTACGCGTACTTGGTGAGATCGTTCAGCGACATTCCCGAGTGTTCCGCGAGCACCTGCCCGATCACCGACAGGCCGCCATGGAACGCGTCGACGACCGCGTAGACCTCGACACGGTTGCAGGTGGACACGACCATCGCCTCGGTGATCAACGACGATTGCAGGAGGCGGTCGGCGATCTTCACCTGATCGGAGTCGCCGGTGCTCAATTGCTCGAGCACCGGCACCGGCGCGGTGCGGTGTGACACCCCGAAGAGCAACACGCTCATGGCTGAATCACCACGGTATCCACGGTAATCGTTTGCAGGTAGGGCGACCAAACTACTCGCCTGGGCGGAGGTCGGCGCGCAGCCGGGGTTCGTCGACCTCCCAGTAGCTGTGTTCGCGCCCGTCGAGCAACACCACCGGAAGCCGATCGCCGAATTCCGCGCGCAGCGCCGGCCTGCCCTGGTGCGCCTCCGCGTCGACGTCGGTGACCGCGAGCTCAAAGCCGAGCTCGCCGATCAGCTCCGACAATCGCCGGCGGGCCCGCTCACACATCGAGCAACCGTCGCGCGTGAGCAACACCACCCGAGGTTTCACATCGCAAGTATCCGCGGTGGGTGTCCTACTGTTGAAAGGTGACGGAAGACGACTGGCAGGGGATTGCCGGCGACGCAAGCGCGGAGGCCGCTGTCGCCGACCTCGCGGCCGACCTCGCGGCCGACGTCGCGCGCCTCGCCGAGCTTCCCGAGACAGAGCGTCGCGGGCCACCGCCACCGCCGGCCGATCTGACCGCGGCGGCGTTCTTCGACGTCGACAACACGCTGGTGCAAGGGTCGTCGATGATGCACTATGCACGCGGACTGGCCGCGCGCAACTACTTCACGTATGGCGACCTGGTGCGGTTCGTGTACGCGCAGGCCAAGTTTCAGCTCACGGGCCGCGAGAACAGCGACGACGTGGCCGCCGGGCGGCGCAAGGCGCTTGCGTTCATCGAGGGCCGGTCGACCGGCGAGCTGGTGGGGCTGGGTGAAGAGATCTACGACCAGATCATCGCCGACAAGATCTGGCCGGGAACCCTGGCGCTCGCTCAGATGCACCTGGACGCGGGCCAGCAGGTGTGGCTGGTCACGGCGACGCCCTACGAGCTTGCGAGCACGATCGCCAAGCGGCTCGGCCTGACGGGTGCGCTGGGCACGATTGCGGAGTCCGTCGACGGGGTGTTCACCGGCCGGCTGGTGGGCGACATCCTGCACGGCACGGGCAAGGCCCACGCGGTGCGGTCGCTGGCGATCCGCGAGGGTCTCAACCTGAAGCGTTGCACCGCGTACTCCGACAGTTACAACGACGTACCCATGCTGTCGCTCGTCGGCACGGCCGTCGCGATCAACCCAGACAGCGACCTGCGGGAGCTGGCCCGCCAGCGGGGCTGGGAGATCCGCGACTATCGCACCGCGCGCAAGGCCGCCCGCATCGGGGTGCCGTCGGCGCTGGCGCTGGGTGCCGCGGGAGGGGCGCTGGCGGCGATCGCGTCGCGTCGCCACGACGGGAGGCGATGAGCGCTCGCGCGAAGAGCAGACAGTCGCGATGAGCGCTCGCGCGAAGAGCAGACAGTCGCGATGAGCGCTCGCGCGCGCGCGAGTCTACGAATGTTCGCTGATAGGCTGCGCCGCTATGGCCATCGCCGAAG